>Ga0187852_1003261_pt1 | contig 12076 bp, 11 predicted proteins | sample June2016WEW_6_40_FD_134511 | JGI IMG/M metagenome (GOLD analysis project Ga0187852, IMG submission 134511) | Peatland microbial communities from SPRUCE experiment site at the Marcell Experimental Forest, Minnesota, USA - June2016WEW_6_40 | ecosystem: Environmental > Terrestrial > Soil > Wetlands...
GCCGATGCGAATGGCCGTGGCGCGGGTGTGCGCTTCCACTGGTTCCAGTGTGGCGCCGTGGCTCGCGGCCATGCTACGCACCAGCGGATTCGCTCCCGCCGCCTGGATCACCGAAATCTTGGGCATGCGCGCCACCAGTCCCAGCTCGCGCATCTCCCTGAAGCCCTTGCCCAGCGCCGAGCTGTTGCCCAAATTACCGCCGGGCACAATCAGGTGGTCAGGTACATTCCAGTCCATAGCCTCGGCGATTTCGAAGGCCGGCGTCTTCTGGCCCTCCAGCCGATAGGGATTCACGGAATTCAGCAGGTAAATCGGCGCCTGCTTCACGATCTCGGTCAGCACATTCAGGCAGCCATCGAAATCGGTCTTCAACTGGCAGGTCATGGCGCCGTAGTCCATTGCCTGCGACAGCTTGCCCCAGGCGATCTTGCCTTCCGGAATCAGCACCAGACTGTGCATTCCCGCGCGCGCCGCGTAGGCCGCCATTGCCGCCGACGTGTTCCCCGTCGAGGCGCACGCCACCCATTCGAATCCCCGCTCGCGCGCCACGCTCAGCGCCGCCGTCATGCCCGTGTCCTTGAACGAGCTGGAAGGATTCATGCCCTGGTGCTTGGCAAAGATGCGGTCGATGCCCAGAGCCTTGGCCGCTCGCGGCAGGCGATAGAGCGGCGTGTTGCCCTCGCGCAGCGACACGGCATTGCCAAAGTTCTCCAGAATCGGCAGCAGTTCGCGGAAGCGCCACACGCCCGACTCGTCGAGCGGTTCTCCCGAGCAGCGCCGCTCCCTCCACAACCATTTCAGGGCGCCCGGATTCGGCCGGTCGTGCCCGCCGCGCTGGCTCCAGCCGGGGTACTCCACCTCAAACAGTTCTCCACACTGGGCGCAGCGGAAATCGGGCCGCGCCTCCGCGCCCGCAATCCGGCTCCCGCACCCGAAACAGCGCAACTGATGCAAGTTATCGTTCATAGTTCCCTGGTGTTAGCCTACCAGTGCAGGGCGATTTTTGCTGTGGATGGAGCCCTTGCGCCGATGCTGAAGAGAGTTTTTCCCGCCATCATCGCGTGCCTGCTGGCCGCGCCGCTCGCCGCGCAAACCCCGCTGCGCATCGCTGCCGCCGCCGACCTCGAACCCGTTCTTCCGCCCATCCTCGCGCAATTCGAGCAGGCCACGGGCATCCATGCCGAAGCCACCTACCAGGCCTCGGCCATGCTCACCACCGAGATCGAAAACGGCGCGCCCTTCGACCTGTTTCTTTCCGCCGACTTGAGCTACCCAAAGCACCTGATCGACGCAGGCCTGGCCGATGCCGCCGGCTCGGCCGATTCCACCACGCCCATCACCTACGCCAACGGCAGGCTCGTGCTATGGGAGCGCAAGGACGCGCATCTGCCTCCGCCCTCGCTCGAGCTGTTGCGCTCGCCCGCCCTGAAGCGCCTCGCCATCGCCAATCCCGATCGTGCGCCCTACGGCCGCGCCGCCGTCGCCGCCCTTCAGAGCCTCGGCCTCTACGACACGCTCAAGCCGCGCATAGTCACCGCGGAGAACATCGCTCAGGCCGCCCAGTTTGTCGACTCGGCCAACGCCGATGCCGGCCTCATCTCGCTCACCTCCGCGCTCACGCCGCGCCTTAGTGCCGACGGTGCGTACTTCGTCCTCCCGCGCGATCTCTATCCGCCCATCGAGCAGGGCGCCGTCATCGTCAGCAGCACCAGGCAACGCGCTGCCGTGCACAAGTTCCTCGACTTCCTCCTCTCGCCCGCAATCCAGGCCCAGCTCGCCAAAAGCGGCCTCACGCCGGCGAAGTGAAGCACTCCTGTGCCCCATCCATTTCGCGCCTTTTGCGAAATGGGTGGGAATCTTCAGATAACAGGTAGCGGTTGCTCCATCCTTTTTCGCGGCTTTCCAAGAAAGACGCGAAAAGAGTGGGAATTCCCGAATCAAAACATTAGTCTTTTTCTAGCAATGGACTGGCAAGCCTTCGCACTTTCGCTCCGTTTGGCCACGGTCACCACGGCCATTCTCCTCACCATCGCCGTGCCTCTCGCGGCGCTGCTCGTGCTGGGTCGCGGCCGCTGGCTCGCCGCCCTCGAAGCCCTGGCCACGCTGCCCATGGTTCTGCCACCCACCGTCCTCGGATTCTTTCTCCTCGTCCTGCTTGGCCCCCGCACCGCCGTCGGCCGCGGCATCGCGGCCCTGCTCGGCCATCCCCTCGCCTTCTCCTTCACCGGCCTGGTCGTTGGCTCGGTGATCTACAGCCTTCCCTTCGCCGTGCAGCCACTCGTCGCCGGCTTCGCTAGCGTCGACACCGCCCTCGTCGATGCCGCGCGCCTTCTCGGCGCCAGCCCCGCGCGTCTGGTCACGAGCATTCTGCTTCCTCTCGCGCGCCGCTCGCTGCTTGCCGCCATCGTGCTCAGCTTTCTGCACACCATCGGCGAGTTCGGCGTCGTCCTGATGCTCGGCGGCGACATTCCCGGCGCCACGCGCACACTCTCCATCGTTCTCTATAACCAGGTTGAGAACTTCGACTACGCCGCCGCCAACCACACCGCCGCCATCCTGCTCGGCATGAGCGTCCTCGCCCTCGCATTGATCTATTCCAAAGCGCAAAACCACGGAGTGGGTCGTGCTTGAGTTCTCTCTCAACGCGCGCCGCGGCAGCTTCCACCTCCAGGTGGAGTGCGCCTTCGCCTCCGATTGGACGGTTGTCTTCGGCCCCTCGGGCTCCGGCAAAAGCACCCTGCTTCGCCTGCTCGCCGGCCTCGACCGCCCCGCGCGCGGCCGCATCGCCCTCGACGCGCACGCGATCACTGAAACCGCAACCGGCCTGCATCTCGCGCCCGGCCGCCGCCATACTGCGCTCGTCGCGCAGCAACCTGCGCTCTTCCCTCACCTCAGCGTCGCCGCCAATGTGGCCTACGGCCTGCGCAGTCTCGATCGTGCAACCCGAGCGGCGCGCGTCGAAGAGATGCTCGCCCTCACCGGCGCAACCGATCTCGCCCGCCGCCGTCCGCAGGATCTCTCGGGCGGCGAGGCGCAACGCGTGGCGCTGGCCCGCGCCCTCGCGCCCGCGCCCCGGCTTCTGCTCCTCGATGAGCCTTTCTCCGCGCTCGACGGTGAAGCCAGCGACGCGCTGCTCGAGCGCCTGCAATCGTGGTTGCGAGAGAATCGCGTCCAGGCCGTGATGGCCACGCACGACGCCACCGACGCTCTGGCTACGAGCGCCGAAGTCCTGCTCCTGCGCGAAGGCCGCCTCGCCGCGCACGGCCCCGCCGCCGAAGTCCTCGCCGCCGAACGCGAACGCTTGGCAACGCGGCTCAGAATAACGTAGAACTGCTTGTATAAATTTGGTGGCAGGATAACCGCATCTAAGAGGGTGAGGTTGATTACGAAATCGCTTCTCATCATTACAGGTGCGATGGGTGCCGGCAAAACAGCTGTTCTTGGTGAAGCATCCGATCTTCTCGCCCAGCATCGCGTCGTGCATGCCGCGATCGACGTCGACGCCCTCGGCCTGGCTCATCTTGAGACCGGTGCGGCGAGTGACTACGTCATGTACGAGAATCTTCGGTCGATTTGCGCCAATTATGCTTCCCACATCGTGCAGCGGTTCCTGGTCGCGCGCGCCGTCGAGAACACGTCCCAGTTAAGCCTGATCCGAGCAGCCATACCAGCCGAAAACACGGTAGTCTGCCGCCTCACTGCGAGTCTCGAAGAGATGAAACGGCGTGTCGCAACGCGCGAAACCGGGATCATGAAGGCAAACTATCTCGCTCGTATTCATGAATTGGATGGACTTCTGGATCGCGCCAGGCTCGAGAACTTCACGGTTTCGAATGAGAATCGGTCCGTGACCGACGTCGCGCTTGAAATGCTCGTCAACGCTGGCTGGATCGCAGGATGATGTTCAGCAGTCCGATCTGCACGATGCCGCTACAAAGCGTGCTCACTTGAATCCCACCCGCTCCGGTTCCATCTCCAGCCGAATCCCAAACCGCGCCTCGACCGCCGACCGAATCTTCTCCGCCAGCGCCAGCATCTGGCCAGCCGTGGCGCTGCCACGATTCACCAGCGCCAGCGTGTGCTTCGACGAGATCCCCGCTCGGCCCAGCGCGTATCCTTTGCTGAATCCCGCCTGCTCGATCAGCCATGCGGCAGGAATCTTCACCATCCCGCCCTCGGCCGGAAACATGCGCACCGCAACACCCGCGGCGATCTGCCGAACGCGCTCGGCAACCTCCGGCGCAACCGACGGATTCTTGAAGAAACTCCCCGCGCTGCGGCAATCCGGATCGCCTTCGACCAGCAACATGCCTTTGCTTTTGCGAATTCCGCGCACTGCCTCTGCAACCTCGGCGAGCGCCGGCGCCTTTTCCCAGCCAGCAAAACGCGCTTGAAGATCGCCGTAGGCCAACCTCGGCTCGCTGCCCCGCCGCAAACGGTAATCCACGCGCGTCACTACGTACCGGCCGCGATCCACGGTGTTGAACCGGCTTTTGCGGTAGGAGAATCCGCACTCGGCGTTTTTAAACTCGACGAACTCCTGCGCGTCGCGGTCGTAGGCCCGCACGCGCTCGATCGCCGAGGCCACCTCCTGTCCGTACGCGCCCACATTCTGCACCGGCGTTCCACCCACGGTGCCGGGAATCCCGGCGAGGCATTCTACCCCAGCCAAACTGGCTTCCGTGGTCTGCTGCACGCAGTGCTCCCAGGGGACGCCGGCGGCCGCACGCAGCAGCTCACCGTCCAGTTCCACGTCTTTGAGAGCCACATGCAGCACCAGGCCGTCGAACCCCGCGTCCGCAACCAGCACATTGCTGCCGCCGCCCAGCACAAACAGCGGCACGCCGCGCTCGCGCGCCCACGCGCACGCCTCGGCAATTTCCGCCTCGCTTGCGGCCTCGACAAACCACCGCGCCGGTCCCCCAATGCCGAGGGTCGTGAGCCGTGCCAACGCAATGTTTTCCAGAATCTTCAAAGATCAAGACTACCGCAACGCGCGTGAATCGTGGCTGACCCGAAATCGCTCTCTATCCCGCAAGCCGCTTCTGCACAGAGCTGAGCGACCGTGGAACGCGCGACAGTAGCTTCTCACGCCCTAAACCCGTAAAATACGAGTCGGCAACTTCCCTTGCCGGAGGCAAACATGTACCCAGAACTGATGGTGATCCCCATGCGCCAGGAGCTCGTGCGTGCGGGAATCAAGGAAGCGCGGACGGCCGAAGAAGTCGACGCCGCGCTCGCCCAACCGGGAACCACTCTCATAGTCGTCAACTCCATCTGCGGTTGCGCGGCGGGCAAGGCTCGCCCCGGCATCCGTCTCGCGCTTTCCAACTCCCAAAACCCGCCCGATCGCAAGATCACCGTCTTTGCCGGCCAGGACCGTGAAGCCACGGAGCGTGCCCGCAGCTATTTCGAAGGCCATCCGCCCAGCTCACCCTCCGTCGCCATCCTGCGCGACGGCAAGCTGGTCTACCTCATGCAGCGCGCCGTCATCGAGCAGTCCACCGCGCAGGAGATCGCCGGCGAACTCATGCGCGCCTTCGACGCCTTCTGCGCTAAAGCCACGGCGTAAAGCGGCGTCCCTCGAATCTCGCCACGCAAAACGGCCTCCCACGCAGGGAGGCCGTGGTGCTTCGCGTCCGCATTCGCGGTCTTCAGTCCGCCGCTTGCGCGTTCTTCATCTGCTGCACCTTGCTGTGCTTGATCGAGTACGTGAAGTAGATGATCAATCCGAAGATCAACCATCCGATCATCACCTCCCACGTGATCGCCGCCAGTTGATACATGAGGTAGCAAGCTGACACGATACCCAGGATTGGCACCAGAGGCACGAACGGCGCCTTAAACGGCCGGTGCATCTCAGGATGCCTCACGCGCAGCACCCAGACCCCCGCGCACACGATGGCAAACGCCAGCAATGTGCCGATGTTCACCAGGTCCGCGAGCCTTGATATCGGCAGGAACGCGGGAAAGATTGCCGCAAAGAATCCAAATACGATTGTGGTGATCCACGGCGTTCGGAACCTGGGATGTATCGCAGAAGCCCACTTCCACAAGAGCCCGTCCTTCGACATGGAGTAGAAGACGCGCGTCTGCCCCAGCAGCATCACGAGCATCACCGTGGCCAGCCCGAAGACCGCACCGATCTTCACCAGCATCGATCCCCAGCTCACCCCCGTGGCATCGATGCCCAGCGCCACCGGCGCGGCCACGTTCAACGTCTTGTAGCTCACCAGGCCTGTCAAAACCAGCGAAACCAGAATGTACAGAATCGTGCAGATGAACAGCGACCCCAGAATTCCAATCGGCATGTCGCGCTGCGGCTTTTTCGCTTCCTGCGCCGCCGTCGACACGGCGTCGAATCCGATATAGGCGAAGAAAATCCGTGACGCGCCCTTGGCAATGCCGTTCCAGCCAAAGTTCCCAGCCGCGTCCCTGGGCGGAACGAAGGGATGCCAGTTTGTGTGCGCCACTTCAGGATGACGGAACAGAAAATACCCGCCTACAACGAGGAAAATCGCCACCACGCTCAGCTTGATGAACACAATCGCCGAGTTGAAGTTCGCTGACTCTTTGATGCCGATCACCAGGATCGTCGTAATTGCCATCGCCCCCATTACGGCAATCAAGTTGAAGAATCCCGTCGCATGCGGCAATCCAGCATCGCTCACCCCCGGCGGCAGCGACATCACCGGTCCCCACATCCCGTGATATTTCACCAGCGGCGTTCCTGGAATCGCCGTCAATTGCGGCGGAATCACGATACCAATCTGCTGCAACAGGCTGTTGAAGTAGCCCGCCCACCCCGACGCCACGGTGGCCGCGCCAAACGCGTACTCCAGCACCAGATCCCATCCGATGATCCATGCCACCAGCTCGCCCAGCGTAGCGTAGCCGTAGGTGTACGCCGATCCAGCGATAGGAATGATCGACGCAAACTCGGAATAGCACAGCCCGGCAAAAGCGCACGTCAAGCCCGCCAGCACAAAGCTCAGCGCCACGGCCGGACCGGCGTAAAGTGCCGCCGCCTGGCCGGTTAACACAAAGATGCCCGCGCCGATCACGGCGCCGATTCCCAGCGTGATCAGGTTGACGGCGCCGAGCGAACGCTTTAATGTGTGCTCGCCCTGTTCGCCCGCCTCCGCGGTGAGCATCGACATGGGTTTGATACGCAGCAATCGGGAGATCAAATGGCGGCATCCTTCCTGGCACAGCGATGAAATGGGGCAAGCAATGTATGGCAAGACCGCGCGAGGGATCGCGTAACGCCATCATACGATACGAAACCATAGGCGTTTCATCATGCCAGCCTCCCCCCGTGAGGGCCGGCTCTCGCGACGCGTGGGACTGTATCGTTTCCAGCCACCGCCTGTCTCGATTTCGGCCAGGAATGCCTCGTTTCCCGGCACAAAGTGTCCTGGATTGAGGCGGTCTTGCCTCGTTTCCGGTCAATCCCAGCTCTTTTCTAATGAAATTCGGCAACCAAATGCTGCACCCGGGCCCCGTCCTTTTCCGCGGCTCTTGCGGAAAAGGACGGGATAGTGTGCCGCAACTGAATTACAGAATCAACTTTGAAGCGCGGCCTTCCACCGCCGGAACTCCGCCACCGGATTTGCGCTGCGGAAGATGGCTGCGGCCACGGCAATCACGCTTGCTCCTGCCGCCAGGACCGCAGGCGCGGTTTCGAGCGTCATCCCTCCCACGGCCACAAGTACGGCGCCCGGCCCGGCTCCTTGTCGCAACCGGCGCACGCTCTCGACGCCGATGGGCGCTTTCGTGGTTTGCTTGGTCGTGGTCGCAAACATCGGGCCGATCGACAGGTAATCCACCGGCGCGCTCAGAATCCCCGGCACCAGCGCCTCGCTGCCGCCGAATGTGCCCACGATGCGCTCCGGCCCCACCAGCCGCCGCGCTTCAGCCGGCGCAGCGTCTCCCGCATCCACGTGCACGCCGTCGAAGCCGGCTTGCTCAACCAGATCGGCGCGGTCGTCGAGAATCAGCCTTACCTTGCCTGCAGGCATTGCGGCACGAAGGATTGCCGCATCGGCCAGCAGCTCCGCATCGGAGCCGGTCTTGTTGCGATATTCGAGCAGCGTCACACCGGCTTCTGCCAACTCACTGCCCAACCGATGCAAGTACTCCCCGCGCCCCGCTTGCGGAATCACGGCGCTATCGAGAATCGGGTAAATCTTCGGAAAAGAAAAAGACATGCCTCCAGAGTAGTGCATGAAGCAGGGAACAGTGGACAGTGAGCAGTTCCGAATCATTTGTCGTAAAGTTGTCTTTTCTGTTCCCTGTTCCCTGTTCCCTGTTCCCTTGTGCCCTCGCTCCCTCGCTCCCTGCCTCACTCACATTTCGTCTGCCGAAGGTCCATACGTCCCCGGAACCTTCGCGCCGATCAGCCGCAAATACACGCTCAACTGACCGCGGTGGTGAATCATGTGGTTCATCACGGCATCGCGAAACACCCCATGCTTTGGCTCGTCGATCACAGTGTGGCCCTGCCACACAAGCTGCCAGTTCCGGTCCCATTTGTCACCGGAAGTGGCCACAAGCGCAGCGCGCGTTCCTACAAGTTCCTTGTCAAACTTCCCCAGCAGTTCAGCCTTGGTCGAGGGCATATACGGTTTCCAATCGCTGCCCGCGCCAATCTCGACCTTGTCCTTGGTCAGTGTCGAGCGCGCCCAGTCGCCGGCGAAATCCGTCAGATGCCCGGCCAACTGGCCCAGGCTCATGGATTTGGTGTGGGGTTTGAAGTTGAAATCGGCGTCGGCCGGGATGGCGTCTAGCATTTTGCGGGTTTTTGCGGCCTCGCGGTCGAATTCGGCAATGATGTCCTTTTGATAGTCCATCGGGGCAACCTCCTCGTTGCCCACACAGCATACCCGATTTCGCTCAAAAAGGCGAAGAAAAAGCGATAAAATCGATACTCAGCCCAAAGTCCTCAATAACCTGCCTTAAGCTCGCTTTTTCGGTCCTATTCACTCCGGATGTTTCTCAACTTCCGCTCGCGCGGCCAGGAACCGCTCCATGAAGCCGGTATCGAACTCGCCGGCGCGGAAGCCTTCATCCTGGAAGATCTCCTGGTGCATCGGAATCGAGGTGTCGATGCCGCGCACGATGAACTGGCCCAGCGCCCGCTCCATCTTTGCCATTGCCTCGGCGCGGTCGACGCCGTGCGTGATGAGCTTGGCGATCAGCGAGTCGTAGAACGGAGGCACCACGCCCTCGGCATACTGCGCCGTGTCCACGCGCACGCCGTTCCCGCCCGGCACATTGAAAGCCGTAATCAGCCCCGCCGACGGCGTGAACCGCTGCGGGTGCTCGGCGTTGATGCGGCACTCGATGGCATGGCCGCGGATCTCGAGCCGGGGCGGCAGAATCGCATCCAGCCGCTCGCCGGCCGCAATGCGCAACTGCGCCTTCACAAGGTCCACGCCGGTAATCGCCTCAGTGATCGGGTGCTCCACCTGAATGCGCGTGTTCATCTCGATGAAGTAAAGCTGATGGCTCGCGTCCATTAGGAACTCCACCGTCCCGGCGTTCTGGTATCCGATCTCTCGCAGGCAGCGGCACAGGGTCCGGCCCAGTTCTTCGCGCAACTTCGCCGAAACCTGCAGGCTCGGCGCTTCTTCAATCAACTTCTGATGCCGCCGCTGGATGGAGCACTCGCGCTCGAAGAGCGAAACTACGTTGCCGTGCTCGTCGGCCAGCATCTGGAACTCGATGTGGCGCGGGTTCTCGATGTACTTTTCCATGTAGAGTTCGCCATTACCGAAGGCGTTAGCCGCCTCGGTGAAGGCCGCATGGAAGAGATTGGGCAATTCCTCGGGATCGCGCACGATGCGCATGCCGCGCCCACCGCCGCCGGCCTTGGCCTTGAGAATGACCGGGTAGCCCACCTTCTCAGCCCACGCTCGCGCCTCCTCGGCCGTGGTCAAGACGCCGTCCGATCCCGGCAGGATGGGCACGCGGGCCTTCTTCATCGCCTGGCGCGCCTTTTCTTTCTCGCCCATCAGCCGCGTCATTTCCGGCGGCGGCCCAATGAACTTGATGTTCGAGGCGCGGCAGACCTCGGCGAAGTTCGCATTCTCGCTCAACAGTCCGTAGCCGGGATGGATGGCATCGACGTCGGCAATCTCGGCCGCGGAGATCACGGCCGGCACATTCAGATAGCTATCCGCGGCGCGCGGCGGACCGATGCAGATGGCCTCATCGGCAAAGCGCACGTGCAGCGCGTTGTGGTCTGCCTCGCTGTAGACGGCAACCGTGCGAATGCCCAGTTCCCGGCATGCATTCAGCACGCGCAACGCGATTTCACCACGATTGGCAACTAGAACTTTACGAAGCATGAGTTCCTTAGCAAGCGGAGTTAGTGGAGTTGGCGGGGTTGGCGGAGTTAGAAGAACCTGCAAAGCCGCCCTCTGTCTCCAAACCTTCAAACAAAAATGCTGTGTCGTCCTGAGCGAAGTATGGCCTGTCCTCGGGCCATGCGAGTCGAAGGATCAGTGGTTGTTTCTAAGCGAACCTCTGAACCAGATCAATGCCGTGCAACCGACAGCTTGCGAAGCTTATTCTCATAGTTCTTCCAAGTCCAAAATCCCCAACCGTATCCGAACGGTAGAGCGATCGCAAGGCTAATCGGAAGGAACCCCCAGTCGATAAATCTGTGAAGCACCAAAATGTCAATCAGATTCGTGGTAACCACAAAGAAAATCGCCCAAAGAGTTCCATGCACCAGAATGAATCTCTTCTTGCCACGAGCCAGAACCCTCACCAAGAAATCACGTTGGCGCTCACGCCATTCCGACTTTTTAGCTGTGAAGGATCGAAACATGGCTGCGCCCCTAACTCCGCTTCTTACGCCCGAATGGCAAACAGCGGCTGGCCGAACTCGATGGCCTGACCGTTCGAGACCATGCAGCGAACCACCTCGCCGGCAACGTCCGCCTCGATCTCATTCATCAGCTTCATGGCTTCGACGATGCAGATCACCTGGCCCTTTTCCACGTGATCACCGGGAGAAACAAAGGCCGCGGCGCCGGGGGAAGGCGAGCCAAAAAACGTGCCCACAATCGGCGATTTCAAGATGTGCAGCCCGGCCTCGGGATCGACAGCCGGTTCGGCGGCGGTTGCTGCAGCAGCCGGAGTGTTCCCCGCGGCGGATTGCGCCACGGCCGACGGCGCTGTCTTAAGCAGCCGCGCCAGGTCACTCAACGTCTCCGATCCACCCTCCGGCGGATTGAACTTGAGCCGCAGCTTCAGGTCGCCGCGGTCGATGTCGAACTCGGCCACCTGGTGCTGCTTCAAGAACTCAATCAGTTGTCGCAAATCTTCAATGTCTTGTGGTTTCATTCGTTCCTTTGACTCTCTACGCACGGCTGTCCATTATTTCAAAAAACTGCGTGCTGCAAAGCCCCTTAAAGTTCGATCAGCGCCTTCGGCGCCGGTGTCAGCACCTGGCTCCCGGTGCGCGTCACTGCCACCATATCCTCGATGCGGATGCCGAACCGGCCCGCGAGATAGATGCCGGGCTCGATCGTCACCACCATGCCGGGTGCGAGGCGCGTGGATTGTCCCGCGCCTACACGCGGTGGTTCGTGAATCTCCAAGCCGACGCCGTGGCCGGTGGAGTGGGAAAAGGCCTCGCCCAAACCCTCCCTGCACAGAATGCCGCGCGCGGCTTCGTCCACCTCCGCGCAGCTTGCCCCCGGAACCACGGCGCGCACCGCGTTTTCCTGGGCTTCCAGCACAGCCTCATATGCCTTCCGCTCTCCGGGCTTTGGCTTACCCAGAAAAACGGTCCGCGTCATATCGGAACAGTAACCATTGAGGATTATACCGAAGTCGAGCGTCACGAAGCCCCGGCGCGGCAGCCGCGCGGCCGAGGCGCGCCCATGCGGCATGGCGGACCGCGCGCCCGACGCCACAATGGTTTCAAACGACATGCCTTCGGCGCCCATCATCCGCGCCTTGTGTTCGAGCTCGGCGGCCACATCGTTCTCGGCAATCCCGGGGCGTAAAAACTCCAGGATGCCCTCGAACAACCGGCATCCCACGAGCGCCGCTTCGGCCA
>Ga0187852_1003278_pt1 | contig 11993 bp, 11 predicted proteins | sample June2016WEW_6_40_FD_134511 | JGI IMG/M metagenome (GOLD analysis project Ga0187852, IMG submission 134511) | Peatland microbial communities from SPRUCE experiment site at the Marcell Experimental Forest, Minnesota, USA - June2016WEW_6_40 | ecosystem: Environmental > Terrestrial > Soil > Wetlands...
CATGTCTACACAATTAAGACCAAAATCACACTTAACCCCGCCAGGCAACACAAGTTACCTCAAAAACTTAGAGGTGAACATCCGCTCCAAGGCCCGTAGTAAGCTGGCCAGGGATCTTGGATTTGTCTTTCGAGCTTGCGGGGTACCTACAGTGGCAGGTAGCGGATCTGGCCTTCCCATTCTCCCGTAAGGCTGAGTTCCACCAGTAAGAGGATGTCTTCAATTGCGGTCCTCACTGTGACGCCACGACCCACTTCGAAGACTCCCGGTATTGGCAAGCGGGCTTTAACCCGTTGGTAAACCGAACGTGTGAGTGTGGAAACATCGTGCGTGAGTAATACGCGTCCCTCGCTGGCCGTCCATTCAAGTACGGCCTCATCGCTAGCACCGGACAGTCCCGCGTCCTGTATCCGGACAATATCCACGCGCGGATTTCGCCGCCGCAGTCCTCTTACGATGTCATTGTTGAAGTTCTCGTCGGCGGCCAGCGAGAGCATGGCTTCCACCGATCTATTCCGAACGGCGGGCTAGTAGACGCGCGCGAAGGCCCGCGGGGTCGAACTGACCTTCGTTTCCCCGGCGAACTCGGCGCGAAACCTGATCGCGCTCAGCGAGGTAGGTCTCGACCTCAGGGCGGTGACGCAAATAGTAACTAATCACCGCGTAGGTGTCCGCGAGGTGCAGCGACGGATATTGCTGCACGATCTCTTCCGCAGTGGCTCCCTGTTCGAAAGCAGCGACGACGGTGTCGAGAGTCACTCGTGTGCCCGCCACCCTTATCACGCCCTCTTCTGTCGCCTGCAGGGGAACCGTTTCGTGCGTGATCATCAGACCCATCGCCGTTTTCTCCTCCAAACCATTATACCAGCGGCGAGCCGCGTCGGAGTCTGCCTTTCTGGGGCCTCCGGGCGCTGTGCCCGAAAAGTCTCAGGAGTCCTACTCGCGCTCTACAGCCGCGACCAGCCCTTCACCCGTCGGGCGACGACTATTGCTGCTCAATCTCCACGATGCTATCAGAAGGAATGTTGTAGGACTCCGAGCGCAGCAGGACGCGTTTGTACTCGCCTCGTTTGTCAGTGGGGAGATAGAAGATTACTTCGAGATTGGGCTGCGCGGCGAGGTACTTGCGGGTGCCGTCGACTCCCATCACAAAACATCCCGCCGAACGTCCGTCGGTATCGGTGCCAGTAGCGGCCAGCACCGCGGCGGAGAGCACGCCCTGGACCGGCCAGCCGGTATGCGGGTTCATAATGTGGCAATAGTTCTTCCCTTCTATCTCAAAGAACCTCTCGTAGCTCCCGGACGTTGACAGCGAATAATTCTGAAGATGGATGACATCCGCGGGCTTGTGGGCGTCATAGGGATCGCGCAAAGTGATCTTCCAGCCGTGCGCGCCCGGAGGCGAGCCGAGGGCGTAGATGCTGCTTGTACCGCTCGAGACCAGCGCGGAAGTGATCCCGTTCGAGCGGAGAATATCCACGGCGCGATCCACCGCGTAGCCCTTGGCGATTCCACCCAGGTCGATCTCAACTCCGCTTTCGTCAAATCGGATGGTGCGCCGTTCGGCATCCAGTTTGATGTGAGAATACCCGACTCGCTTGAGCACTTCCTTGAGCTCTGCTGGCGTGGGAAGGCGGCCACGGCCGCGAAAGAATCCCCAGGACTTCATGAGCGGGCCGACCGTGATGTCAAACGCGCCGCCCGTCTGTTCGCTGCGCCGGACGCAGATTTCAAGCAGGTGAAACAGCCCGGGCTCGACAATTACGGGATGGCTTGCGGCCTCGCGGTTGATGACGGAGAGTTCGCTCTCCGGCTTGTAGTTGCTCATCTGCTCGTCCAGCCGGTCGACTTCTTCGAAAACTTGCTCCACAACTTCCGAAAGGAAAGTCCGGTCGCGCCCGTAAACAGCTACCGTAAAGATGGTGCCCATGCTTTCGTGCGAGGCCTCGTAGCGGACTGGGGGTTCGGAGGCAGTGGCGAGTGGCGAGTGACAGGTGACGAGCAGAAGGAAAGTAAATAGTGAATGGCTAATTGTGAATAGTAAATTGCGAAAATAGGTCATACAAGGACGGGAGTCAGAAGTCAGGAGTCAAGGGCCTCACCGCTCATCGGATGTCATACCATTCCCGCAAACGCATCGGTCATTCCCGCGAAAGCGGGAATCTATTGTGCCTCGATGCGCGAACCGTAGCCGGGGAACCTGTGAGAAAATCGGCCGACTGTCATCCTAAGCGAAGCGAAGGATCTCCGCAGTTTCATGCCGTTCAGTGAATTTCGAACAACTGCAGAGATCCTTCGCTTCGCTCAGGATGACACGTCATCGGTTGTTCTTCTGACTCCTGAATCCTGACTCCTAGCTCGTGACTCCTGACTCCTGCTTTTTCGGCCAAAACACTTTCTGGCCGGATTCGACGGCGCGGTTACCGTAGATGACGCCCTGTGCGTCGGCCACGCCGATTTCGAGCGGAGCGATGACCGGCTTTCCATCCCGGATGGTGGCAAAGAAATTCGACATTTCGCTCCACCATGGGTCATGGGCTTCCTCATACTTATAGATTCCCATCGACGCCAGCCAGCGTTTGGCGTAGAGCATTTCGCGGTCGACGAAGCCGGTGGACTGATTCGCGGTGCGGTCCGGGAAGATGGGGATGCCTTCCTGAATTGCTGCCTTCGAGACCGTCGCGCCGGCCCACCAGTTCTCCTTCAAACCGCTATTCGAGACTCTCACCACCGGTTCACGATAGAAGAGTCCCTTGCCAAGCGTAATCACGAGAGTGCCACGATCGCCCATGATTTCTTCCTGGAACTGGAAGTGTTCGTTGAAGAGGATGCCGCTCCACAGGAACTTCTGGCCGCCCGGGTATTCGTAAATCGCCTGGATGTTATCGCAGACTTCACGCCCGTCCTTCCAGTAGTCGATTCCGCCCGTTGCAGTTACTGAAATGGGATCCGCTCCGAAGGCCCAGTTCGCCACATCCAACTGGTGCGAGCAAAGTTCGGCAAATAACCCGCCCGAATATTCCTTGTACATGCGCCAGTTGATCAGGCGCTCGAATTTGGGGTCGGGCACCGGCCGCCGCCAATTGCTGTTGCGATGCCAGTTGGCGCGCACGAACAACACCTTGCCCAGGGCGCCTTTGTGAACCATCTCCATAGCTACCTGGTAAAGATCACTGGAGCGGCGTTGCAGACCGACTTGAAGTGCCTGTTTGGGATGATCCTCAGCCGCCTTGCGAATCTGCCCTTCTTCGTCCTCCTTGAAGTACATGGTCTTCTCGACGAAGACGTGCTTGCCGGCGCTCATCGCGTCCACCACCATCTGGGTGTGGAGGTTGAGCGGCGTCACCACCATGACGGCATCGAGATCCTTCCTCTCGAGCATCTTGTGGTAGTCGTCATAGGTCTGCGGGTTCGATCCGATAGTCTCCACACCCTTCTTGAGATTGGGAGGGTAAATGTCGCAGGTGGCGATGCACCGGCCTTCGGGAATGGTGGCCAGGAATTTCAGTAGCGTACATCCCTCGGTTCCTGTGCCAATCATCGCGTAGTTGACGACACTGTTGGGGCTGGGACTCGCCAGAATGGCGGGCGCTCCGCCACTGGGGAGCGCGGAAGCCGCTGCCACCGCGGCCGCCGTCTTCAAAAAATCGCGGCGGCTTACATCTTGGTCTTTCTCCATTGTCAAAGCTCCTGTCTAAAACGCTATATCTGCCGGGAATATTCTACACTCACGACGGACAGATTGCACCTGCGTTATACTGAGCAAGGAGGCCGACTGGGATAAGTTGAAGCGCTGGACAAAGTTCGTTGTCTCGAACCTTCTGGGGATCGCCGCCTTGGTTCCTGTCGCGTTTGCTCAGAGCTCTTCTTCCTCTCCCCCCTCGGATGCGGTCACCGTCGAGAGCCTGAAGTTTACGCAAGCCTACGGCGCCATCCAGGAGAACTTTGCGGACCCCGTTGATCCCGATAGCGCCGTTCTGGATGGCGGCGTCCGGGGCATGCTCTCCGCTCTCGATCCCTTCTGTTCCTTCTTCGACAAAGATCAATTCGAACTGCTGAAGCAGCAAACGCGTGGCGAAGCGCTGGGTTTTGGCTCCATTCTCTACGTGACGCCCGGGAAGCTACTGGTGCTTCAGACGGCCCAAGGGTCTCCCTCGGGGCGCGCGGGACTGGGTCCTGGGGATGAAATCGTGGAGATCAATGGTACGCACGTCAATCAGATCGACTTTCAATCCCTGGTTGAGTTGCTGCGGCGTTCCCGCTCGCATCCCGTCCGCCTCGCGGTCATCCACCCGGGCAGATATGTCTCGCAGGATTACGATCTGAAGCCGGCGGAAGTGGCCCTGCCGAGCGTGGACAAGTCGTTTTTGCTTTCGCCCGGAATCGGCTATGTCCACTTGAGCGGCTTCGAGCAGAAGACTCCGCAGGAGGTCTCGGATGCCGTGGGCACGCTCGAGACGCCGCCCCTCCAGGGCCTTGTGCTCGACTTGCGCGATAACCACGGCGGCGTGGTGGACGCCGCGATTGGCGTTGCCAGCCTCTTCCTGAAGCCCGATGCCCTGGTGATGACCATGCGCGGCAGGGCGTCGCCGGAAAAGGCTTACCGCACGTCTGCAGCCCCAAAGCGGTTCGACATGCCTGTCATCGTCCTGGTGAACGGTGATACGGCCAGCGCCGCCGAGGTGCTCGCCGCGGCGCTTCAAGAGCACGACCGGGCCGTGATCGCCGGGGGGCCAACCTACGGAAAAGGCGTAGTGCAATCCGTAGCCTCCCTCAGCGAGGATACGGGCCTGGCGCTGACGACGGCTCAATACTTCACCCCCAGCGGCCGATCCGTGCAACGGCCTATTCCGGGAACTGCCCTGGCTTCGCCGGGCAAAGAACTCGACCCGGCTTCGACCTCCAGCCACTTCGCTACCGATGACGGCAGGCCACTCTCGCCTGGAGGCGGTATTGCCCCCGACATCGATCTGCCTCCCCGCCCTCTCGATCCGTGGGCTAGCTTCCTGAACCAGTCTGGAGCCTTCACGGACTACGCTTCTGAATACTTGACGCTCCATGGGCGTGCCAATAAAACCTTCGAGCCGGACGACGCCATGCTCAGCGATTTTAGGGACTACCTCACCCGGAGAGGCATCCGCACTCCGGCGGAATTCTGGGATAGCGACCAGAATTACCTGAAGCTCCGAGTCAAGGTCGAACTTCTTAACCTGGTCTACGGCCTTTCCAGCGGCGAGGAAGCGGAAACCAAAGGCGACCAGCAAGTTCAAAGCGCCGCACGCTTGTTCGCCAGAATCCCCGAAATCCTGAAGGGACCGCGGTCCAGCAAGTAGCGTTGGATCATCGCGGTCCTTTATTTTCATAGACATTCTCGTGCGAGGTGATGCCGTGTGCGAAGGCGAGTTCCTGAAATCGGGCTAGGGCGGCGTCTGGCCAATCAGCAATACGTCTTTCCTGATCGTCTCAGGACCGTTGATACATCAATCAGTCGCTGATCGTAGTGCAAAAGAAAATGATCCGAAAGTCTCCGGCACGCTTCCGGTAAAATCCCTTCCACTCCTTACCCGTGAGGGGCTTCACGTCTCCGCGGAATGGATCTTGTTCAAGATCGCTGATGCTGCGGGATACTTGGCGACGAGTCTTGTCGGGAAGGCCCTGAATAAACGCCTGCTCGCCCTCGGCAACCCTAACGGTCCAGCCCATCTTTCACGTCCCGCCCCAGCTTGAACCGCCCCGCTTTGATCTGCTCCATCCCCTGGCGTACCTTCTTCGCTTCCGCAGGAGTGAGCACGTCATCGGGGTCGACCAATCGCTTGGGCTTGACCAGAACACCGTTGGCCTGCCGGCTGAACGCGACGAAGTCGCCTTCCCGCAGTCGTAGGCTATCGAGCATCTCGCGTGGGATAACTACCTGGCGGCGCTGCCCCACCCGTCCGATGCGTTCCCGAGTTGCGGCACTCTTAGGATTCATGTCGTCAGATTATCTGATTGTCAGATGCGAGTCAAGCAGTCTTGGTTACTGGCGCGGCAGTGCGAACGCTGGATCGGCAGGTTCGGAAGCAGAATGGCTGGGAAGTGACCCCTCACCCGGCTCGCGACGGCTGATAACAGCGCCCTCGCAGGCCACCCTCTCCCCGGGGAGAGGGCTTTCGATTCCTCACTCCTCACTTCTCATTCCTGATTCCCGACTGCTAATTTCCGAAACCCTGACTCCTGAATCCTGACTCTTGACTCTTGACTCCTGCCTTTTCTAACTGACCGCGGCGGCTTCGATTTCCACCAGCATCTCGGGGTCGATAAAGCGGGAGACTTCGACTAGCGTCGTGGCGGGATGAATTTCGCCGAAAAACTCTGAGTGAGCCTTGGCCACCTCTTCCCAGCGGTCCATCTTGGTGACGTAGATCCGTGTGCGCACCACGTATTCGAGGCCCAGGCCAAGGCGTTTGAGCGCGCTCTCGATATTTCGAATCGCCTGCACCGTTTGCGCGTACATGTCGCCTGGGGCAAGGACCTTGCCGGAAGGGTCGGTTCCGGTAGTTCCAGAGACATACACCATGTCTCCGACCTTGATGGCGCGCGAGTAGCCGATCTTAGGTTCCCAAGGGGTTCCTGAGAAGATTTTTTCCCGTTTGATTTTCATGTGCGTCTCCGTCAGTGGGGAATTGGCCTAAATCCATCACGCCGTGGCGGCCGTTCCGTTCGTTCGGTTGAGGGCGGTCACAAGGGCTGCCCCGGTAACTGCCCCGAGGCGGCCTAGACTGTTCCTATGTGCTGCCGTTACTTTTCCGGCTCGAAATAGCGGCGATGAGCACTGGCGGCAAACGCCAGTCGGCGCCGCCGCCGCAGCAGTGCCTCCCGGTAACGGCGTTTCTCGTCTGCCGTAACGGGGATTATGGGTGGAACCTTTGTTGGGCGGCCGTCTCGATCGACGGCAACGTAAGTGACGAAGGCTGAACTCGTCTGACGGCGCTCGCCGGTCAAACCATCTTCCAAGAAAACATTAACCTCGACTTCCAGAGAGGTCTTAAAAGCGCGGGTGACGAAAGCTCGCAAGATGATCAGTTGGCCCACCTTGATCGGATGAACGAAATCCAGATTATCGACCGAGGCGGTCACCAGAAGCGAGCGGCAGTGGCGGCGGGCGGAGATTGCTCCAACGATATCAATCAGGTGCATAACTTTGCCGCCCAGGATGTTACCCAGAGGATTAGCATCGTTGGGAAGAACTATCTCCACCGTTTCTGTAAACGAGTCGGCGACAGTTTTGGCCGTCTGGTTCTTCATGCTGGGCTCTGTTTAATCGGGCTATGCTTTCTATACTATGCGAGCCTCCCGCCGGATGCAACACGAATCCTCCATCGCAACCGCGGGTTTGCGCACACCACACCCGCCGCTGCACACGGACGCGGGCCACTGGCAAAGGGGGATCCAGTCCCTACGGCTTCGGTTTGGTCGCTGGCTTGGAGACGGAAGGCGTACTTGATCGCGTTCCAGGCGCCGCCGGTCCACCTGAAGTCGCGGCGTCAGCTGGGTTCGCGGCGTCATAGAGCTTCACGATCTGGTCCGTCAAATCGACTTCGGTCGCCGCGTAATAGATCGGGACCTGGTCACTTCCGATGACCAGAGAGTACCCATTCTTGGGCGCAAAGTCCTGAATCACTTTCACCATCTTCTGACCGATGCGGCGAAACATCTCGTCCCGATCGGCCCCGAAATCAGCCTGCGCATCCTCTTGCGTGCGTTTCAAGAGCTTTTGCTTTTCTTCCAGTTGCCGGTTCAGGTTCCGCTGTTCGTCGTCGCTCAGGGTGGCGGCCTGCTTCTGCAACTGGTCGGTGATGGCTTGGATGTCCTGATTTTGCTTCTGGATCTCCTGCTGGCGAGGCTGATACTTCCTCTGCAGGTCAGCCATCGATTTCTTCCCTTCCGCCGTGCTCAGAATCGCCTCCTGAATATTGACCAACCCAACCTTGGTTGGCGCGCCCGAACTCTGAGCCAGCAACCCCGCGGGGGCAGTTCCCAGGAAGAACAGAAGTGTAAGAGTAGAAACTCGAGTCTTCATTCAATCTCCTTCAAGGCATTTAGGTACCAATTGCAATAACACATTCTAACTCATTTTTTCTCTAAAATGTGCGGACTACAGTGAACCCCACCCGCCCCTTGCGCTCCCGCAATTTAAACGGGTTGAACAAGCCCCGGGCAGCTTCGTAAGTAGCCACATTGGGAAACATCGTCTCCGGCGGCAGCACTTGGGGAGGCGTGATGATAACATTATCCTCCCGCAGCCAGTTGTAACCGTAATAAAGATGAAACGGCGCGTTGACCACCGGCAGGATGACTGTCATGTCGAGTCCGGTTGAACTGCGGGGACGGAGGTTGGTGGTCGAGATGATTCGAAGCCGGGTGGGCAACTGGAAGTACGGGTACTCCGAACTCAACTCCGCGAGGGTTGCAATGGACGTATCAATCTGGAGTTGGTTGGTCCGCAGAACAAAGGCGCTGCCCGCATCGAGAAAAGCCGCCAGGGTGACAGGGCCCATAATGGGCACGCGGTATTCGAAGTTGCTGACGATTTCCGTATCCCCGCCGGGGTAGATGGGCGTGTAGTAGGGGAATTGCGAGTAAGAGCCGCAGGTGCCTCCCTTCTGTCCATTGGCGCCGGTCGCCAGAATGGGATTGCCGTAGTTGTCGCGGTTACAGACCTGCCCAAGTCCGGGGAAGAACGCCAAAGGGCTAATGGAGCGGATGTCAAAACCTCGAATGTCATACTCGCCGCCCATATAGAAGCGCGAGAAGGGCGGGGGCACGCGGCCTCCGTACCCTTCAATCGAGGCGGCCAGGATGTGCATGCCGAAGGCGGTGGGTTTCTCGGAACGAACGTTGCGGACCGGATGCCAGTATTTGAAGTCGATGGACGGGGTGGCGGTGTAAACGTTCCCGCCTATTCCGGATATTCCCAGCGACAAAGAGAGGTACTTTCCCCGAGTGGGATTCCAAGCGTCATTGATGGTGTTAAAAACGTAAGTCGGCATGATCGAACTGGAGACGATGCCGCTCAGGGCCGACGGACCGGCCAGGCCGCGGAAGTTGATCGCCTCGAAGAACGACGCGGAAGCCGCGTTGAAGGCCTGCATGCTGCTGTAGGAGTAGCTGTAGGTCAAACCGACGCGGGCGAAATGGCGCCGCAAGGGATAGCTGGTAAAGAGGGTAAATCCTGAGGAATTCTGCTGGAAATTCTGGGCATAGTATTGGCCATACGCGGAACTGGCGAGTTGGGTGGGATTGACGCCGTATTGATAAGCCAATTGACGGAGTTGGTCATAGCGATAATCGCTGCGGTAGACCGTAAAGCCCAGCGTCATGTTCCTGTCAAAGACGTACGGCTCCGTGAACCCAAAGGAATAGAGCTTCTGATAGGTTCCCCACTCGGTTTGAATGCTTAAGGTTTCGCCCAACCCCAGGAAGTTGTTGGTGGCGTAATTGGCCCCCACGAAATTCCCGGCCAAGCCGCTGACCCCACCCGAGAACCCGATCTGGTTCTTGCCTTTTTCCTTGACCTTCATGGTGATGTCGACGGTGCCGTTCGAGGCGTTTTGGGTGATGTCGTAGTCTTCTTTCTTCACCGTGTCGAAGAAGCCCAATTGGTTGACTCGCAGCACGCTCAAGTCCCACCACTGGGAGTTGAACATATCTCCTTCGCTCAGCAGCAACTCCCGTCGAATCACTTTATCGCGCGTTTTGGTATTACCGGAAAATTCGATGCGATGAACGAGGAATTGCTTGTCTTCCTCGAAGTCCAAGGCCAGGTTGATGATTCGCCGCTTGTTATCAGGCTCCGGGTCAGGGGAGGCGGTGAAATTAATGTAGCCGAATTGGCCATAAAGCTTGGTGTAGTTCTCCATCGCCTTGCGGACTTTGGAGAGTGAAAAAATATCGCCCTCTTTCATCCGCAGGATGGGCGCCAGTTGTTGTGTTGTGAAGAGTTTGTTTCCGCGGATGACGAACCTGCCCAGCCGATACTGCAGCCCTTCCTCTACCGGGATCGTCAGGTCCACGCGCTTGCCCCGGCCCCAACTGTAGAAGAAGAACGGATAGCGAATCCGGGTGTCCACCATCTTTGTTTCCGGCTCTTTCGCGATCGCGAAATAGTAGCCGTGGTCCCGGTAAAGATCGCGGATGTTTTCGAGGTCGGCCTCAATCCGTTCCTTGTCGTAGGTTTTGTGGAACCAGTAAAACCATGGCGGCGCGCCGGCTGCCCGGGAGTATTTCATGGAGCGCTCAAGTTCGTGCGCCGAGAAGACATGATTCCCGGTGAAACGCACGTTCCCGACCTTCACCTTGGGACCTTCCACCACGATGAATGTGAGAGCGACGGAATTGGGCGGAATGTTTCGCGTGCGGTGCCGGACAGTAGCAAACATTTTCCCGTGCGCCGACAGCATATCCTGAAGCACCACCTCCGCCCGCCGGACGACCACGGGATCGTACTGGGACTGAATGGAGAGAGGGACCTTCTCCTTTTTGAATTCGTCCAGCACATCCGATTGTTGAACGCTGCTTAGCCCCTTGTAGTCGATGCTGCGAACCAGCTTCTTTTCCCGCACAAAGAAGCTGATGATCATGCCGCCCTTTGGGGACTCCGTTGCTTCCAAGCGGATGTCGTCGAAGTAGCCCGTGTTCCAAAGCGACATGTAGTCTCGGCGGAGGGCTGCCTCGTTGTAGACGTCGCCTTTCTTTGAGAATACGCGGGCGCGCATGACCGCGGTGGTAATGCGCCGGTTACCTCTGAACAAGATATCTTGAATGATTTGCTGGCTGGCAGGTTGTGCCGGCTGCCCGGGTGCGGTTGGAGTCGTGAGCTCAGGATTTTTTTGCTGACCAGGAGCCGCCTGGGGCGTCTCAAGTTGAAGCTTCTGCTGAGGAGCCGCCGGTGGAGTCTGTGAAGGTGGCGGAGCCTGCTGGCCGGAAGAGGGCGCGCTCGAGGGCGCGGGCGGATTCTGATTCGCGGGCGGGCTTTGCGAGGGTTGTGCCTGTTTTTTCTCCGTGGAAGACGACGTATCGGGTGAAGAGGGCGGGTTCTGGTTTGCCGGCGGATTCTGGGCATGAAGCGCCAGGCCAGAACTCAAGAGCAGAGCGGCAAGCGCCAGCCCTGCTCGCCCATTCCACGGTCTACACTGAGATGCTTTACGAGTGGCAAAACTTCTCTTCAAGAAACGGTCTTCCCCCTTGTTGATTGGGCTCAAAGAGTCCGATGCCGGGAATGCTTCGGAAGTTGGCCGGAAGACTCAAAAACGTTGAGTCATTGAGTCATTGCGCCATCGAGCCATCTAGCCATTTAGCCATTGTGCCATGAGATTTGTCAACAACCTCACGCGACCACGGTGCAGAGAACAACAGACGGCCCACTGTTCTCCGCACCTTTGAAGCCCCGACGCGGAGAGCGAAGGCTCAATGATCCAATGGCCCAATGGCCCAATGGCTCAATGATTCAATGGCACAATGGCTCGATGACTCAATGGGGCAGGTCGCATTAACGTGCGAGTGGCGTGGCCGCAACGAGCTTGTCATTCATCGATCGATAACAGAGCCCCTGGTTCTCTAACACCACTTCCAGAACCGAGGGAGGGTGAATCTCCCCCTGGATCAAGGCCTCCGAAAGCGGGTCCTCAACGTACTTCTGAAGAGCCCGGCGTAGCGGACGAGCGCCATAGGAGCGGTCATCACAAGTCTTCTCCAGAATCCACTGGCTCGCCTCACGCGACAGGCTCAGCGAAATATTCTTGTGCTCCAGATTCTGGTTCATTTGCCCCACCAGCAATTCCAGGATCTGTATGAGATCGTTATCACTGAGCGCATTGAAGACGATGACTTCGTCCAAGCGGTTGAGGAACTCAGGATTGAACAGCCGCTTGACTTCCGACATCACCATCTCTTCAGCCTTCCGTTCGCTGGCGCCTTCCGCCGCGGATTGGAACCCCAGGTGGGAGCGGCGTTGC
>Ga0187852_1003290_pt1 | contig 11958 bp, 12 predicted proteins | sample June2016WEW_6_40_FD_134511 | JGI IMG/M metagenome (GOLD analysis project Ga0187852, IMG submission 134511) | Peatland microbial communities from SPRUCE experiment site at the Marcell Experimental Forest, Minnesota, USA - June2016WEW_6_40 | ecosystem: Environmental > Terrestrial > Soil > Wetlands...
ATCAAGGCAGCCGACGATATGTACTCCCAGGTCAATAACATGACCCGCTAAACAAGAAGGAGCGCATGAAGAACCGGGGCAGGGAGGACGGAATGAGAACGGGGCTGGAGATGCTAATGGGCTTAGGACTGCTGGTTCTGGCGGCAGCGCCCACGGCCTGCGCTCAGGCGTTGGGCGCAACCAATCCCCGCGCTCAGGTGATGCTCTCGTCCGGCAGTCTCGCTTCGGCTGAAGTCGAGGGCTCTGGAGTTCAGGGTCATTCGCTAGGGGATTCAGGGGAGTTGGTCCGCGAAATCGACGATCCCAATAACGGAGACCGATGGCTGCTGAGCCGCAGTGACCGCTATCCGGGCGGGCCGGGTCGCCTGGTGCGGGCTGCGGTTGATCGCAACGAGCATGGCGGCGCACCCTCGCGGGCCGCGGGCCGGGCCGGCGCAGCTGCGTTCAATCCGGTCATTCGTGTCGGCGACCGGCTGATCGTCGAGGAGCACACGGCGCGAGTCGATGCGGCTTTGGAGGCCCTTGCCTTAGGCCCGGCCGCAGCCGGATCGGCCTTCGATGTGCGCTTGAAGATGGGCGGCAAAGTGGTGCGGGCCGTGGCCCTGGCGCCGGGCCGCGCGGCCTTTCAACCGAAGACGGAGGTGCGGCCATGAGACTGAGATTATTGCTAAGGGAAGGGTTCTTTTGCGCGGTGGTGGCGCTGTTGCCGGCCCTGCCGGGGCATGCGATCGACAACCATCAGAAGGCGAAACCGGCCAAGGTAACCCCGCCCGAGGTGGCCCTCAAGACCTACATCGAGCGGGTGCGGGCGCAGCAGGCGGCGGAGGTGCTGACGCCGGGCTCGATCTGGAGCTCTGAAGGCCGGCTGGTGCGGCTGGGCACCGACGCCAAGGCCTTTAGGCTGCACGACGTGGTCTCGATCGTGGTGATTGAAAGCCTGGCCGCCTCGACCGACGGGGGCGTTAAGAACTCCCGCGCCTCGAACGCCAACTCCGGTCTGACCGGCCTCATCGGCAAGCTCAAGGCTTCGAACGCCCTGCAGAATCTGGTCGGCATGACCGCGTCCTCGGGGCTGACCGCACAGGGACAGAGCACGACCAATTCCAGCCTGGCGACCACCTTCGGCGGCGAGGTGGTGGACGTGCTGCCCAACGGGATGCTGGTGGTGCAGGCCACGCGCCAGTTGATCTTCTCGCAGCAGACGCAGCTGATCAAGCTGCGCGGCCTGGTGCGTCCGGAGGATGTGAGCGCGCAGAACCAGGTGTTGTCGACGGCCATGACCGATCTTGAACTGGAAGTGACCGGCAAAGGCATCGTCAACGATTACACCTACCGGCACAACCCGCTGGTGCGCATCCTTGAGAGGCTGCTGATTTTCTAGGCAAAGCGGGAACAGGGATCGCCGGCCGGAGATCGCCGATGCGAGAGATGAGAGCCATGCGGGATATGCGAGAGCGCGGGACGGAACGAAAATCGGGTGCATCCTCCTGGTGGCGGGTTGCTGTGGCGGGGACTCTGGCGCTGGCGGCCGCTTTAACCAACGCCGAGGCTAGGCCGCAATTGGCGCGCATAAAGGACGTGGCCACCATCGAGGGGATTCGGGACAACCAATTGGTGGGCTACGGATTGGTGGTCGGGCTGCGCGGTACCGGAGACAGTTCGCAGACGGTCTTTCCGGCGCAGACGCTGATCTCGGCATTGGAGCGGATGGGCATTACCGTTCCCCAGACCGGCTCCAACAGCGCCAGCAACATGCAGGTGAAGAATATGGCCGCGGTCTTTGTGGTGGCCACGCTTCCGCCCTTCAGCCGGCCGGGCTACAAGGTGGACATCACGGCCTCCTCGGCCGGGGACGCACGGTCGCTGGAGGGGGGCATCCTGCTGATGACCCCGCTCTACGGCGCGGACGGACAAGTCTACGCCCAGGCCCAGGGGGCTCTGGTGCTGGGCGGCTACATGGCCTCATCGGGAGGCAATACCCGGCAACTGAACCACCCGACCACAGCGCGCATTCCCGGCGGGGCGCTGGTCGAGCGGCCCGTGCCCTTCGACCTGAAGCAGATGCACATCGTCAGCGTGGTGCTGAACGACGCCGACTTTCACACCGCCGAACGGATGGCCGCGGCCATCGATCGGGCGCTGGGCAAGGCGCGCGCGCACGCGATCGACAGCCGCCGGGTGGAAATTCCCGTGGCGCCTGAGGAGGACATTGCGGAACTGCTGGACCAGGTGGAAGCCGTCGAGGTGGAGGTGTATCCGAGGGCTCGCGTGGTGGTGAACGAGCGCACCGGGACCGTCGTCATCGGGGGCACGGTTCGCCTGCAGCCGGTTTCCATCCTGCACGGAGGCCTGTCGGTGAATGTGATTACCGAGACCAAAGTGTCGCAGCCCAATCCGGGCTCTGGGGGAACGACGGAGGTGGTGCAGCAGACCACGGTGCAGGCGCAGGACAAGCCGGTGAACCGCATCGATCTGAAAGAAGGAGCGACGGTGGAGGATCTGGTCCAGGAATTGCAACGGACAGGAGCGGGAGCGCGAGACGTGATTTCGATTTTACAGGCCATGAAGGAGGCCGGCGCGCTGGAGGCCGACCTGGAGGTATTGTGATGCAGGCAATATCGGCTATATCGGCGACAACGGCGGCTGGCGGCGCGGCGGGTGAAGCCACGCCGCAGCCGCGGCTGGTGCGGGCGGCGCACGAGTTTGAGGCGCAGATGATGAAGGAGTTATTGAAGCCCATGACCGGCACGAACGGTCTCGATGGAGAGGACGACGACTCGGCTTCCGGCTCCGGAGGAGCGCTGGGGGAGTTTGCCTCGGAGGCTCTGGGACGGGCGTTCAGCGAGCAGGGAGGGTTTGGGATTGCCAAGAGTATCGTGCAGGATCTTTCCCATTCGGGTAACAAGAATGGAACCGGGAAGGTAACCGGGAATCTGCGCGGCAATACCGTAATGAAAGCTATTGAATGACTACAGTGATTAGCAGAATTGCCGATAGACCCAGCAAGGAGCAATGTGTATGGACATTCGTAGCAGTCTTGACGGATTGAAGTCGCTTTTGGGGGTGACCTCGACAACCCCGGCTGCGCCGCAGCAAACAAAGAGTGGCGCCGCGGCGGGCGGGAGCGCGCTGGGCAGCGACCTGGCGACCTTCAGCAACGCGGGCAGCGAGGTCTCTCTGACGGCCGCCGACTCCGATGTGCGCATGGACAAGGTGGCCGGCATTCAGGCGGCGTTGGCGGCAGGAACCTACAATGTTCCGGCATCTGCCGTGGCGTCCAAGGTAGTGGACGCAATGCTGGGCGGGGAACAGTAATCCAGGCTTGGATCCGGTGCGACGGGTTGAGCGAGAGGCGGAGTGTCCTGGCCGTGGAAGACATGGTGGTGGATGAACGCCAGAGTTTCGCCAACCGGATGGGCGGAGACAGATGGCAAAGGCAGGCAACCCGGAAGGAATTGAAGAAAAACGGGCCATGCTGGAGTTTGGGGCGCGCCGGGAGCTTCCCGAGCTGAAGGAGTTGGTGATGGAGGCTTCCAGCGCGTTGGCCCGTCTGGACGCGAATCGGTTGCAGGAGCTTGCGCTGTCGTGCCAGGCGCTGAACCGGGCTCTTGCGCCCGCCAGCGAGGATGAGAGAGCGGTGCTGGCCAGCCAGGCCCGTGAGGCAACGGAGGAGATGGCGGTGTTTGCCAGAGTGTTGGAGGCGACGCGGGCCAACCTGAACGTAATGAACCGCTTGCGTGAGTTGCGCGCGGGCCGGTTGGAGTACGGCCAAGTGGGATGGGTACCGACGGAGAGCCGACATGGGAACGATTAACTCCGCATTCAGCCTGATTTCGGGAGCTCTGGACGCCGATCAGTCGGCCCTGAGCATTGTGGCCAACAACGTGGCGAATGCCAACACCCCAGGTTACACGGAGGAGACTCCCAACTGGCAGCAAAACCACCCGATTGAGATCAACGGGAGTTCTTACGGCGACGGGGTTACGGAGACGGGCGCCACCTCGTTGCGGGATAGCGTGTTGGTGGCGAGGCTGGACCAGCAGCAGCAGTTCGCCTCGGCTTCGAGTGCGCGTTTGACGGCGCTTGACAACGTGCAGGCGCTGTTCACTCCGGACTCGGGTTCGACCAGTTCCAAGGCCGGAGATATCGGCAGCGACATCACCAGTTTTTTCAGTTCCTTCTCGTCGCTGGAAGCCAATCCAACCAACAATGCGCTTCGACAGCAGGTTCTTTCCACGGCAACCACGCTGGCCGGTGACATTTCCAATGCCGCGGCCAGCCTGAACTCGCAGCGGTCGGGCCTGGACCAGGAGGCGGCCGGTGTAACCAGCCAGGTGAATTCGCTGACCAAGGCAATCTCCCAGTTGAACCTGCAGATTCAGTCCACCTCGCCCAATGCCGATGCGGGAACGCTCGAAGACCAGCGCAATGAGGATATCAGCCAGCTTTCGAAGTTGATCGGGATCAACCAGATAACGACCGAGAACAACGGCCTCTCCATCACCACCACCACCGGCCAGTTGCTGGTCTCCGAGGGGTCGAGCCTCCAGATGACGACCGGCATGGTGGGCGGTGCAACCGACTTTTTCCTGGGCGGCGTGGACATTACCTCGCAGCTGACTACAGGGGGTGGGGAACTTGGCGGGTATCTGACGGCTCGCGACACCGACATCCCCAGCGTGCTTTCCTCACTCGACCAACTGGCCTACAACGTCTCGACGAACGTGAATGCGTTGAACAACACGGGAACGGATTTGGATGGGGTCACCGGCACAGTGGCCAATCCCCTCTACATCTTCAAAGAACCCGCGGTTGTGGCGGGCAGCGCGGCGTCGATGAGCGTGGTGATGACCGACCCCAACCAGATTGCCGCCGCCGGCCTGGCACAGGGGACGGGCGACAATACGAATGCTGTCGCGATGGCCAATCTGGCCAATTCATCGATCGTCAACGGCCAGACCCCGACCGACTACTACTCGAGCTTTGTCTCCACGCTGGGTGCGACTGTCTCCGGCGTGCAAGCCGAGAATACGGCGCAGAATGCCTCGGTGACGCAACTGCAAACGCAGAACGATGCGCTCTCCAGCGTCAATCTCAACGATGAAGCGTCTGCGATGACCACATTGGAGCGCAGCTATCAGGCCGCCTCCCAGGTCTTTGCGATGCTGAACACGATCATGGCTTCGGCATTGAATCTGGGGGATCAGACAGCGGTTTCCTAAAGCTGAAAGCGCAGGCGTGCCGCGGGCGCGGCAGAAGAGCCGTTCAAGTGAGCGGAGGAATGCAATGCGAGTGGATCCAAATTATATCTCGAACCTGGTAAGTTCGCTGGACCAGAGCCAGGCGAACGAGCAACAGTTGACGGCTGAGCTTTCGAGCGGCGTGAGCATAACTTCCCTGAGCCAAAATCCGGTGGCCTCCGGGGAGAATGTACTCCTTCTCAACCAGATTCAGCAGGACGACACCTTCACGCAATCCTCGAGCCTGGTTACAGGTCAGTTGCAGGTGGCCGATTCGACCTTAGGCAGCGTGGTCTCCCAACTCACCCAGGCCATTTCGCTGGCTACCAGCGCCAATAACGGCACCATGAACTCCAGCGACGTGCAGTCGATCGGCAATCAGATCTCGGGCATTCTTAACGAGGTGCAGTCGCTGGCTAATACCAACTACCAGGGCCAGTACATCTTTGCCGGCGGCCAGACTTCCACGACTCCTTTCACGACCTCCACGGCCACGTCGCCGGCCGTCACCACTTACCAAGGCGACGAAGACGTCAACAATCTCAACACGCCCAATGGCCAAAAGATACAGTTGAATGTGCCCGGCGATCAGATATTCTCGGCCAGCGGATCGAACAGCGTCTTTGGCGCTCTGAACAACCTGGTGGCCGACTATTCCAGCGGCAAAGTCAACACCGCCCAGGCCGTGACCGATACGGAGGCGTTGGGCACGGCGCTGAATTATGTTTCCCAGCAGCGCGTGACTATCGACAACTCCATTACCCAGCTCACTGCCGCTTCTGACGCTGTGACCAGCGATCAGACCCAGTTGACCAGCGCGCAGACCAACCTGATGCAGGCCGACGTGGCGCAGGTCGCCACGCAGCTTTCCCTGTCCGAGACCCAGCGGACGGCGCTTGAGGACGTGATCGCGCAACTCGATTCGACTTCGAACAGCCTGTTCAGCAAGCTGCCGATTTGACGCCGCGCGCCTAAGCGGTTTGCAGTCCTGGTGCGCGCCAGTGCCGGGAGCCGAGCCGTCTATACTCATTGCTAAGAGACTTCCCATGTTCGCTCCGCTTCGTTTTGTCTGGAATGCAACCCGCGGCCACCGGCTGGCGCCCTGGAGCAGCAAGTATATGCGCTGGCGGGTGGAGACCTACTCTGGCCAGCGCGCCGAGACGTTGACAACCGGGAAAGTGTTCAGTTTTCTCTGGACCTCGCGCTGGGAGTTTCTGAGCTATCTCGCCTGGATTCACCGTTTGGACCGCGAGGTGCACAAGCGGGTGTGAAACAGTGGTCAGTGGTCAAATCAAGTAAGACAATGTTGCCGGCGCCTCAAGGGAATCTGTCACTTTCGTTTGCCTTTTCGCAGTGCATTGAGCCTGCGAACGAATACTGTCCACTGTAAACTGTCCACTGTATGAGATTCGGTTTATCCCGTCTGGCCCGCCTTGCCCTCTCAGCATTCCTGGTGACGGTTACGGCTGCCGGGGCGCAGCAGTTGCCTGCCATCGAGCCTCCTCAACCGCTTCCCACAGCGCACCCTGACGTTCCCACCCTCCGCGTGACCACACAGGAGGTGCTGGTGCCCACGCTGGTCGAGAAGCGCGGCGGCGGCATCGTCTACGGCCTCAAACCGGCAGACTTCGTGCTCGAAGACGACGGCGTGCCGCAGAAGATTCGCGTGCAGGAGGAGATGGATACGGCACCGGTTTCGCTGGTGGTGGCCGTCGAACTGGGCGGCGTAAGCGTGCTGGAATTCGACAAGCTGGCCAAGCTGGGACCGCTGCTCGATCTCTTCCTCTCCGATAGCAGGAGTAAGGCGGCGCTAGTGGGCTTCGACTCGAAACCTCATCTGATTCGCGATTTCACGCACTCCGGCGAAGAGGTGAACGAGGCCCTCAAGCGCCTTGAACCCGGCAACGGCGGCGACGCGATTCTGGATACCGTGAGTTATGGCGTCGATCTGCTGGAGTCCCAGCCCAAGGAGTATCGCCGCGTTCTGCTGCTGATCAGCGAGGAGCGCGACCACGGCAGCAAGCACACCAAGCCGGAGCAGTTGATCCAGAAGATCGGCCAGTCCGACGTGCTGGTGCTGAGCGTGTCGTTTTCTCCCTCGCGCGCGGAATTGATTCACGATACCAAGGACTCGGGCAACGACCGGACCCTGAACATGCTCTCGCCGTTCATCATGGCCGTGCAGGCATTCAAGAAGAACGTGGCCAAAGAAGTCGCCCGGATGAGCGGCGGGGAGTACACGACCTTCACCGGCGATAAGCGCTTCGAGCTGCGGGTGATGGATGCGGCCAAGCACGCGCGCAACCGGTACCTGCTCACCTTTAGCCCCTCCAATCCCACCCCCGGCCTGCATGCCATTCGCGTCCGGACTGCGCAGGACTACGGAGCCCGAATTGTGGCTCGGGCGAATTACTGGTTGGCGGGGGAGCAGTAACCGCCGTCCGCTGAGCGGGGAGGTTTGCTTTTGGGTTCCGGTTGAGTTCCGGATGGCGCGGGGCCGCGCATTCATGGTAATCTCACATTAGACACTTGAGAGTGGACTGAGAAAACAAGAGGAGCAACACACGCCGTGCTGGCGACTGCCAAGAAAACAACCCTGATTGAACGCTTCCGCACCCACGATACGGACACCGGCTCGCCGGAAGTCCAGATCGCGATTCTGAGTGAGCGGATTGGCGAACTGACTGAGCACTTCAAAATCCACAAGAAAGACCATGCCTCGCGGCGTGGACTGTTGATGCTGGTCAGCAAGCGCCGCCGCCTGCTGGATTACCTGAAGACGCACGATTCCGACCGCTATCGCGACGTAATCGGCAAACTCGGTATCCGCAAGTAACCAGAAAGCCAACTTTGACCCGGAAGCGCCCAGACCGGACATTGGTCACGGCCCCCGTTCTACCCAGAACCTGGGACCATGGCGTACCTGGCGAACTCGACCCGCTGCCAGGGACTGCGCACAGCTATCGGCCGTGTGCGGCCCAGGCGCGCCGACCGGCAGAATCGGCTCCCGCGCGCACAGCCCCCTCTCTTGCGCGCATCCTGCCGGCAGCCGGTCCCTTCGTCAGCTTCCCCCTACCAGTTTTTCAAGCGAACACAATGAAACGAGGACTCTATGTCTACCAAGCATGAAGTAGCCGTCGAGCTTGCCGGAGGCAAGCGGCTGGTCTTTGAGACCGGGCGCATGGCCAAGCAGGCCTCAGGCGCCGCACTGGTGACCACGGGCGAAACCGTTGTTCTGGCCACCGCCGTAGCCTCTCCCGACCCCAGGGAAGGCATCGACTTCTTCCCCCTCACGGTCGATTACCGCGAGTACACGTACGCCGGAGGACGCATTCCCGGCGGCTTCATCAAGCGCGAAGGCCGGCCCAGCGAGAAGGAAGTACTGACCTGCCGGCAGATCGACCGCCCTCTCCGCCCGCTCTTTCCCGAGGGCTTCCGCAACGAGACCCAATTGATCGCCCTGGTCTTCTCCGCCGACAAGGAGAATGATCCCGACGTGGTGGGCATCAATGCCGCGGCCTGCGCCCTGGCGCTCTCTGACATTCCCTTCAGCGCCACAGTGGGCGCGGTGCGAGTAGGCCGCGTGGAAGGCCAGTTTGTCATCAACCCCACCTATGCCGAGCGCGCCGCCACCACGGTCAACATCATGGTCGTAGGCCACAAAGACGGCATTGTGATGATCGAGTCGGGCGCCCAGGAAGAGTCCGAGGAGATCATCCTGGCGGCCATCGAGTTTGCCCACGAGGAGATCAAGAAGATTGTCGCCGCGATCGACGAACTGGTGGCCAAGGCCGGCAAGCCCAAGCGGGCCTTCACCGCGCCGGAGTTCGATGAAGCCTACTACGCGGAACTGAAAGCCAAGATCGGCGAACGGCTCAAGGATGCGTTGGACACCCACACCCACGGCAAGACGGAAAGCTACGCCCTGATCAAGCAGATCAAGGACGAGTTGGCGGCTGAACTGCCGGCCGACGATCTTGCAGCAAAGAAGAAGCTGGCTCACTACTATGAGCGCCTGCGCGAGAGGATCTTCCGCGAGCAGGTGACCAAGGAGCGCGTTCGGCCCGACCGCCGCGCCTTCGACGAGATTCGCCAGATCACGATTGAAACCAGCGTTCTGCCCCGTGTACACGGCTCGGCGCTGTTTACCCGCGGTGAGACCCAGGCCCTGGTTACAGTCACGCTAGGCACCACCGACGACGGCCAGCGGCTGGAGAGCTATGAAGGCGAGAAGAAGAAGCCCTTCATGCTCCACTACAATTTCCCGCCCTTCTGCGTGGGCGAGACGGGCCGCATGACCGGCACAGGACGGCGCGAGATCGGCCACGGGGCACTGGCCGAGCGCGCCATCACCGCGGTTCTGCCCAGCCCCGAAGAGTCGCCTTATACCATCCGCATCGTCTCGGACATTCTGGAGTCCAACGGCTCTTCGTCGATGGCTACGGTTTGCGGCGCCAGTCTGGCGCTGTTTGACTCCGGTATCGCCCTCAAGGGCGCGGTGGCCGGCGTGGCGATGGGGCTGGTCAAGGAGGGCGACGACTACGCCATCCTGACCGACATTGCCGGCGCGGAGGACCATTACGGCGACATGGACTTCAAGGTGGCGGGAACGCGCAAGGGCATCACCGCGCTGCAGATGGACATCAAGATCGGCGGCCTGACCCGCGAGATCCTCCAGCAGGCCATGGAGCAGGCGCGCCGGGGACGGCTCTTCCTGCTGGACAAGATGGACGCCGCGCTCGACGGGCCGCGCACCGAGCGCTCGGCCTATGCGCCCCGCATCGAGACCATCATGATTCCCACTGAAAAGATTCGCGATCTGATCGGAAAGGGTGGCGCAACCATCCGCGGCATTATCGAGCAGACCGGCGCCAAGATCGATGTGGACGACACCGGCCGGGTCAGCGTCGCTTCCTGCGACAGCGAGGGCCTAAAGAAGGCGCTGGCCATCATCAACGACATCACTGCAGTTCCTGAAGTGGGCAAGACATACCTGGGTAAGGTGGTTCGCCTGGCCGAGTTCGGCGCTTTCGTTGAACTCTTCCCCGGCACGGATGGCCTGCTGCACATCTCCGAGATCGCCGAACATCGCGTGAAGGAAGTGAAGGATGAGCTGCGCGAGGGCGATCAGGTGATGGTCAAGGTTCTGGCCATCGAGGGCAACCGCATCAAGCTCAGCCGCAAGGCGCTCATCAAGGAGCAGAAGGCAAAGCTGGCCCATACCACTCCGGTTGCGTCTGAAGCCGAAGAAGTAGAGATTTCCGCCTCTGAATCTGCTCCCGTGCCCGCCGCGCCGGCAAGGCCCCGGAATGAGTTCGACGAACGTCAACCGAAGTCGAACCAGAGCACAATTCTCATCGAGGGCGGGGACGATTTCGATGACGAAGCGGGCGAGGAGTTCGACGAGGAGAGCGAGCCGAACTTCAACCGCATTGAGGGCGCGCCGGTTCCCGCCGGTCAAGTGGCAGCCGCGGGCCGTCATCCGGTCAACAACAATCGTCGCCGCCGTCGCCGCAGGCCCGGTGGTGGCGGCCGCGGACCCGGCAGCGGTGGCGGCCAAGGTTGATCGAAAGCACAGAATGAACCAGGAAAAAGGCCCGGAGGTCAATCCGGGCCTTTCTGTCTTGAGCAGTTGACGTCCGATTAATCGATTACGCGTACACCAGTCTGCGCCTGGGACTTCAACCTGGAGAGTGAGGAAGGATTGCAAAGGCCGCTCGTTTGTCCTTCCCTTCAGGATCATGTTTCGAGTCGTACATCCGCAGATCGGCCGCGATGCATAGAGATTCCATATCGGCTGCGTCGTCGGGGAAGATCGCAATGCCGATACTGGCGCCGATTCGCATAAGTTGCTTGTCGCCTACTTGCATGGGCTCATTGATGAGCTGCAGCAAGGAGTTGCCCACATTCGTGGCGCGGTCACGGTTAGTGGGCTCCTCGAGAATGATGGAAAACTCGTCGCCACCGGTTCGCGCAACGGTGTCTGAGCGGCGAACGCGAGCTGAGAATATCGCCGCAACGCGCTGCAGCACCAGATCGCCCACGTGATGGCCCAGGGTGTCGTTCACCTGTTTGAAGTGGTCCAGATCGAGCACCAGCAGGGCTGCCTGAGTTTCGGTACGGCGGGCGCGCTCCAGAGCGCTGGCCAGCCGGTCCTGGAAGAGCCGGCGGTTGGGCAGTCCGGTCAGATGGTCGTGCAGCGCCAAATGCTGGTTGTGCTCGATCTGGTCTTCAAGGAGAAGCAGAATCATGCCGACGGCTACCACAAACTTGGGCAGGTTCCACACCTCGCTCTCGACATGCACATTGGGCAGAAACGCCTGGATGCATGGCCCAACGACGAACACCGCCGCCCAGGCAAAGAATCCCGCAATGGTGATGAATGCGCCGGCCGTGGCGCGCCGATACATATACCAGAAGTGAATGCAGCAGCCCAAGTAGACAGTGAACATTACGGCATTTAATGCCAGATATACGCCATTGCCGGGCCTGTGCTGATAGATGAGAAGGAAGATCGAGAGAGCGCCGTAGAGGACGACTGCAACCCAGCGCAGCGGATGATTGAACTTTCGCAGCGCTCCGAGCGCGACAAGGAGCGGCAAGGCGCCAAGGAGCGCCGCGGCTGAATTCAAGACCCAGGCTGAAGTCGGGCTGGCCACAAGAACGACCAAGTAGATCGCATTCGTTCCCGCCAAGGTTGCCAACATCCAGCGGCTAG
>Ga0187852_1003291_pt1 | contig 11957 bp, 8 predicted proteins | sample June2016WEW_6_40_FD_134511 | JGI IMG/M metagenome (GOLD analysis project Ga0187852, IMG submission 134511) | Peatland microbial communities from SPRUCE experiment site at the Marcell Experimental Forest, Minnesota, USA - June2016WEW_6_40 | ecosystem: Environmental > Terrestrial > Soil > Wetlands...
GACGGTGGCGGATGCCGTCGGCGATGCGCTGGGCGTTGATAAGACGCGACGCTTCTCGGACCTCTCGGGCTACCAGAACGTGATAGACGCCGGTGTCGAGGTCGTTGCCCTCGAGAACATCCCTGCCTTTATGCCTGATCAGGCTATGGCGGCGGTCAATGCCGGTTGCCACGTCTACATGGCCAAGCCTGTGGCGGCGGATGTGCCCGGCTGCCTGCAAATTGAAGCGGCGGCTAAACTCGCTTGCCAGAAAAAGCAGTGCTTCTTCGTCGACTACCAGATCCCCACGGACCCCGTCAACATCGAGATCGTCAAGCGCGTCCAGGACGGCGGCGTGGGGACGATCGCACAGTTGGCCACGACGGGATTGTGTAGCGGCTTTAACGATCCACCTAAGACGGCCAACCTGGAGAGCCGCCTGCAGAAGCTGATATGGGTGAATGATATTGCCTTGGGGTGCGATTACATCGGCAACTTCGATATCCACGCAGTCGATGCGGCGTTGTGGGTGATGGGGCAGCGGCCGGTTGCCGCTGCCGGCTCATCGCAAGTTGCTCGCCCCAACGCGCATGGGGACGGGCACGGCGTCTGCTCGGTCATCTACGACTACGCCGACGGCACCGTTCATAATCATTTCGGACTGGGGTTACCCGACATAAAGGACGGCACTCTCGACTGTCATGTGTATGGAACAACTGCGAACGCTGTTATCAGCTATTGGGGCAAGGCGTTCCTGCTCGGTGGCCCCCGGGAATACAGTGGCCAAATCGAGAACCTTTACCACGATGGCATCGTTCGCAATATCGCGACATTCTACGAGAACGTGACCAATGGACGTTTCGAGAACCCAACCGTCAGGCGGGCGGTGGATAGCGCTCTCGCGTGCATCCTGGGCCGCGAAGCCGCCAGCCGCCGGATTCGTCTGACCATGGACGACTTGATTAACGAGAACAAACGTCTGGAAGTGGATTTAACCGGACTGAAGGCGTAACCCCAATTGGCGAAGAGCGAAAAATGCCGAATTGACAAGCAGCAGACAAACCCACAGACCCCGTACCTCTGCGCTCCCTGCTCATGCGGGCTCTTGCTGCGTCAGGCAATGGAGCGTGCCGAAACCCAGCACCAAATCGACCGCATGGATGCCCACTACGATACGATCCTTGAATAATTCGCCAAGGAGTCCAAGCGCCAAGCGGTCTTTGGGATCGTTGAAAGTGGGTACCAGCACAGTGTGATTCGCGATATAGAAATTTGCATAACTCGCCGGGAGTCTGTCGCCATCGAAAAAGATCGGGTCAGGCATGGGTAGCGCGATGACCTCCGGTCGGGAACCATCCTCAAGCCGCAGGCCCTGAATGCGGTCCCAGTTTTCGTTCAACGGGCCGTAATTGACGTCCTCAGTATTATCTTCCTTGATGAGTACCAGGGTCTTTCTATCGACGAAACGACAGATGTCATCGATGTGCCCGTGCGTATCATCCCCGGTCACGCCACCTGCCAGCCAGAAGACGTTTGTTGCTCCGACGTAATCGCCGACTGCTTTTTCAAAGCCTTTTCGGTCGAGACCAGGATTCCTAACCTGGATTTCCGGGTCCAGATAGCACTCTTCAGTCGTCAACAATGTTCCACGCCCGTTGACTTCGATTCCACCGCCTTCGAGAACGAATTCGCGGTTGCCGATATGCGCGTCGAAGAGGCGCTTGCGGAGGTGTCTGGCCGCAACTTCAGGCACCTGGCGATCTTTCTTCCAGTCGGAATACTTGGCCCAGGCGTTGAAATGGAAATGCACGATGGCGGTTTCCGTCCGTCTTTTCCACTCGCGCCGAACAAATATAGGCCCGCTGTCCCGCATCCAGCCGCGATTGGTTGGGTGCCTGATGAACTCGACGCGGGAAGGATCAGCTCCGGCGCGCTTGAGGTAACGCCGTGCAGTCTTCTCGCCGGCCGCGGAGTTGACGAGCATCCTGATGCGCTCACCGGGCGAAATCTTGCGCGCGATTTCGCCGTAGACCCAGCAAATAGTATCGAGCTTGTCCGGCCAGTCGGTGGGATTATGAGGCCACGCGAGCCACGTCGCTTCGTGCAGTTCCCACTCCGCAGGCATCGAGAAACCCATTGAAGATGGTGTGTTTTTCGAAACTTTCATTCTGTTCCCTCGTGCCACAGGGCTACCTCCTCACCGTTACCCCCTCCCCGTCTTAGGGCGTCGCCACGTATGCGACACCCACCGTAAGAAGCCAAGATCGATGTATAATAACTCATGCCAAAGAATGTGATCCACATCTCGGAGGCGGACGCGGCGAGCGACTTTGGCCGGCTGATGGCTCGTGTGCGCACGGGCACGGAGGTCATTATTGAAAGCGGCAAACGGCCCGTGGCAGTCCTTCGAGCTGCCGAGCCGGTACGTCGCACTATTTCCGAATCCATCGCCTTGGCCAAGGCGCATGAAGAGGAAACGGGCGAGGCACCGGTCCTCGACGCAGACTTTGCGGAAGACGTGGAAGAGATTATTAGGAGCCACCGCAAGCCGTGGAACCCGCCACCGTGGGAGTAGTGCTCGACTCAAGCGTCATTATTGCCGCCGAACGCCGCGGGCACTCCGTTCGGGAAATTCTCAATCAAATGCAAGCCACGTATGGCGATACTGAGGTTTGTCTTTCCGTGGTGACGATCGCTGAACTCGAACATGGCGTATATCGCGCCAAAACCCCGGTTCAACAGGAGAGACGTCTAAAGTTTATTGGGCATCTGCTGAATGACTTAGCGGTGTACCCCGTGACGACCGAGATTGCGCGGCTTGCAGGGCGAATCGAGGGTCAGCAGGAAGCGAAGGGCATCCAATTCGCGTTCGAAGATCTTCTCATCGGCACCACCGCACTCCATCTGGGTTACGCAGTTGCCACCTTGAACGTCCGTGACTTCCGCAAGATTCCGGGTCTCTCCGTGACCGAATTGTGAGGTTGCACGCTTTCCCAGTTCAGCTCGCTGTGTTAGTCTAATCATCTCGTTACCCAATTTCAATGCGAGCGGTACTCGTTGTGCCCAATGGAGGAATTTGATTCGATCATGGCTAAAGCCCAAAAGTCCCACCATCGTTATCGCGAAGACATGTCGGAGATGCCCGATTGGATGAAGAAAAAGAAGTGCCCGAACCGCGACCACTACCTCGCCGGAGAGCGGATTCTGCCCAAGAACCTGACGGGCAGAGAGAAGCTTGCTGACATCGTGGACAATGTCTTTCTCGCCTACAACTCGGCCCGTCTTAAAGAGGGTTGCAAGCTGTTCGTGGAAAAGATGCTGGAGCCGGACGTAACGATCGGCATGAGCATATCGGGAGCGCTGACGCCAGCCGGCCTCGGGTGTTCTTCCATCGTTCCGCTTATCAAAGCAGGGTTCGTGGACTGGATCGTCTCAACGGGCGCCAATTTGTATCACGACATGCATTTTGCCTTGAATTATCCGGTGCGTGTGGGAAACTTCAAGATGGACGACACGGAGCTGCGCGACAACGATATCGTGCGCGTCTACGACGTTCTGCTCGGTTACAGCGATTGCCTCATGGCCACGGACGAAATCCTGCGCAATATTCTGATTCAACCGGAATTCCAGAAGGAAATGGGCTCCGGCGAACTGCACCATCTGCTGGGCAAGTATGCAGCGGAGTGGGAGCGCAAAGCCGGCCTCAAGGACGTCTCGGTGCTGGCCGCTGCCTATCGCGCCGGCGTGCCCTGCTACACATCCTCGCCCGGCGACTCAACGATTGGGATGAACGTGGCCGGCGTGGAATTGCGCGGCAACAAGCTGCGCGTGAATCCGTCGATTGACGTGAATGAGACAACCGCTTACGTTCTCGCCGCCAAACGATCGGGTGGCAAGAGTGCCGCGGTTCTATGGGGTGGCGGCAGCCCCAAGAACTTCCTGCTCCAGACGGAACCTCAGATCCAGGAGGTACTGCGCATCAAGGAATTTGGGCAGGATTATTTCCTGCAGGTCACCGATGCGCGCCCGGACACCGGCGGACTGAGCGGAGCTACCCCCAGCGAAGCTGTAAGCTGGGGGAAAGTGGATCCCGACCGCCTGCCCGATGCGGTGGTTTGCTACACGGATACGACCATTGCCATGCCGATCCTCACGCACTATGCGCTGGCCAGGCACCCACGGCGAAAACTGCGCAGGCTTTACGACCAGCGCGGTCAAATGATGGCGGCGCTGACCAGGGAGTACTTCACGCACAACCAAGTGAAAATGATCGACGGCACGGATCCTGTGCTTGATTAGCAGGCTGCTGACGAACCGTGATGGGTCATTCCACTTGTCATCCTGAGCGGCAGAGCGAGATCCTCCGCGGAGTTTACCCTGAGCGGCAGAGCGAGATCCTTCGCTTCGCTCAGGATGACAAGCGAAAGGCTCGGGATGACACCCTTCGCGGTGGTTTTTCGCACGCCCAACGCACTGATGCGGAAAGAGAGCGCACTTATGGCAACAGCCCGGCAGCTTCAAGCCATCGCGGCGCAGCACGGGACACCCGTTGTGGTGATCGATCACAAGGTCATCCGCCGCAACTACACCCAATACAAGAGGCACCTTCCGCGAGTTCAGGCGTATTACGCTGTGAAAGCGAATCCGGCGCCGGAGATTGTGCACACTTTGTACGGCGCGGGCGCCAGCTTCGATGTCGCCTCGCTTCCTGAGTTCATGCTGGTTTATGAAAACATAAAACAGCTTCCGCCCAAGGAGCAGCAGGATTTTATCTGGGACAAAATCATTTTTGCCAATCCGACTAAACCCAAGGAGACGCTCCAGGCGCTTGACCGCTACAAGCCCCTCGTTACCTATGACAACCGCAACGAGCTGCTGAAAATAAAACAATACGCCCCGCACGCCGGCGTTGTCCTCCGCTTGCGAGTTCCCAACACCGGGTCAATGGTGGAGTTGTCGTCCAAATTCGGCTGTGACCCGGGAGAGGCAGTGGATCTCGTCTGCGCTGCATTCGATATCGGATTGGAGGTCGAGGGACTAAGCTTTCACGTGGGCAGCCAATGCGCCAACTTCGAGAACTTCGTTCAGGCTCTAAATATTGCGGCAGCGGTATTGCGAGAGGCGAACACACGTGGCCATGAGATCAAAATCCTCGACATCGGAGGAGGCTTTCCTGTCGCCTATGACCGCCATGTGAGGCCTTTCAGCGTGCTCGCCAAGATGATTAACACCGAGATCGACAGACTGTTCCCGCGAACCACGCAGATTCTCGCGGAGCCGGGCAGATTTTTCGTTGCCACAGCCGCCACCCTCGTCGCACGCATCATAGGCAAGGCTGTGCGCGATGGAAAGCTCTGCTACTTCATTGACGACAGCGTCTACCACACGTTCTCCGGCATCATTTTTGACCATTGCCAATATCATCTCAAGGCGTTTAAAAAAGGCCCCACCGAAATCTGCGCGGTCTACGGTCAGACCTGTGATGGTATGGACGTCATCTCGCAATCCGAGCAGCTGCCTGACCTCCAGATCGATGATCTGGTCTATTCGGAAAACATCGGCGCCTACAGCAATGCTTCGTCGACCTGGTTCAACGGATTTCCACCTGCAACCGTCGTTCACATCAACCAGTAGAAGAGCGCGCTTGGAAGGTCTAAGCACGTTGAAGCTTTCCGGTGGGCGTGTTGGTGGCCTTCGCTTGCGGGGGAACCGCTAGCTATCAAAATCCTAAACCAGTCTGGTGCCGTACCGTTCGAGCGTCCTTTGGTCGAACTCGACGCCCAAGCCCGGCGTGTCGTCCAGGTAAAGCACGCTTTTTTCGATCTTCGGCCTGCGAGTGTAGAGTTCGAACCACAAGGGGTCTCGCTCCGGGTTCGCGAATGACTCCAGGATATAGCCATTCGGGACCGAGGCCAGCAGATGCCCGTGGATATGAGGTTCGTGGTGGGGCGCCATCCAAACATGCATCATCGACGCCATTCCTGCCAGCTTACGCCATTCGGTGATGCCGCCGTTGGCGTTGGCGTCGAATTGCAGAAAGTCGATGGCCTCCGTCTCCAATAAGCGGCGCGCTCCCCAACGGGTGATCTCGCTCTCCCCCGAGGCAAGCGGAATGCGAGTGTTCAGCTTCAGCTTTTTAAGTGGTTCCACGTCGTCGTACCAATGGAGAGGTTCCTCCAGCCAGGTGATATCAAGATCGTACATTTTGTTCGAGGCCTGGATGGCATCGCTCACATCCCAGCCCTGGTTGGCATCGAGCATTAGTTTCACCTTGGGTCCCACTGCCCCACGAACGGCCTTAACCCGCTGGTAATCATCATCAATGGTATAACCAGCGCTGATACCTCCGACTTTCAGCTTGATTGCGTTGTACCCTTGCTCGACGTACCCTTGAACCTCTTGAACCAGATCCGGGATACCCTTGCCTTCGCGGTAATAGCCTCCCGTCACATAAGCCGGCACACTCGTTCGGTAGCCGCCCAGGTATTTGTAAAGCGGCTGACCGGCAGACTTCGCCATGATATCGTAGAGGGCAGCGTCGATCGCCGCCATAGCTTCGATGAGGTCGGTTCTGGACCAATTTCGTTTCGCCAGTTCCCGGCTGTAGGTAATTGCAAACAACTTCTCCCACACCTTCCCCACCATAAAGGGGTCTTCGCCTACGACCAGATCGGCAAGACCCTGGCGAAATAACTCCGCCCCACCACCGGCGCCCTCCCCATAACCCACCACTCCGGCATCAGTGTAAATCTTCAGTATCAGTCGCCTGGCGACCGGCTTCATGCCGCCGATCGGGAAGATCGACATCCAGAAACGGTCTGACAGCGGTCTGTTGAGGAGGATGGCCTCGATCCGGGTTATTTTCATAGAGCGCCCGGCACTCTGGCCGCTAACCGCCTGGGGGACGTTCGCAAGCATGGTTGCCGGCACCGCCGACGCTGCGGCGGATAAGAATTCCCGGCGACGAGTGGTAGTCATAAGCCCTCCTTCGTTGCTGGTCGCTCGACGGCAGAGAATCTAAGTATACCGAAAGTCCCGAAGGTGCGTGTTCATCTCTCAACTTGAGGCAGGACCCTGGGCTGGATCAACTTGCCAAAGAAGGCCCATCAGCACTCGCCACAGGCCAGCTTCCCACAACCACGCGACACGCCCACGTGCTACACTGCACGGCTGGGAGGCCGATTATGATCAACGAAATCACTCGCCGACAATTTCTCTCCGCCGGAGCGGCGGCCAGCCTCGCTGCTCGGCCGGCTCCAGGGATGCTGGCTGGAGCTGAGGCGCCCGCTGAGAGGCCGAAGCGCAGGTTCTACGCAGTCCTGAGCCTCGGGCGTCTCGGTTTTCATGCCGATTTTCCTCAGTCGCTTGAACTCACCGTCAAGCACGGTTTTGAAGGCCTGGATCCTGATCCTAACTACTTCGCTTCCCTGGGCGATGAGGGAATCAAGCGTCTCCGGGACGACCTTCAGGCGAAGAATCTCAAGTTGGGCGCTGCCGGTCTGCCGGTGGAGTTTCGCAAGGACGAGGCGACGTTTAACGACGGGTTGAAGAAGCTTCCGGCGACGGCCGACACCTTGCAGCGAGCTGGCGTCTGGAGCGTCAGCACTTGGGTTCTCCCTTGCAGCAATGACCTCACCTACCCACAGAATCTCCGCCAGCACGCCTACCGCTTGCGCCAGTGCGCGCAGATTCTTGCCGATCACGGCCAGAAACTCGGCTTGGAGTACGTTGCGCCGAGAACCCTTTGGCGCAGCCAGCGACATCCCTTCCTCCACACCCTGAGTGAGATGAAGGAACTGATTGTTGCAATCGGCACCAACAACCTGGGCATTCAGCTCGATAGCTGGCACTGGTTCAACGCGGAAGAGACGGATAAGGACCTCGCGGCACTTCGAGGCTCGGATGTGGTGACCGTGGATCTGAACGATGCGCCCCGCGGCCTCTCGCTGGATCAATACCAGGACGATCACCGTGAGTTGCCTGCTGCCACGGGCGTCATCCCTGCAAAGGACTTCCTGAACTCGCTGGTCCAGATAGGCTACGACGGTCCCATCCAAGCCGAGCCCTTCAATGCCGCCTTGCGCGCCATGCCACTCGACCAGGCTTGCGGCAGCGCCTCCGCGGCCATGAGGAGGGCTTTCAGCCTTCTGTAACTGCGCGCCCGTTTTGTACCTTGCAGGAGTTTCGTGCCCACTGCCAACGTTCCACATTTTTCACGCGAGATCAGGGGAGCCCACAAGTGGCGCCCCTACGTCGATTGGCGTGCCCGAGACTGAGAAGAGGAGTAGAATGGCGCGCGGTGTTACAATTCAATCTGGGTCAACGCTCATTCCGGCCTAACGGGGGAGGATGGATGATTCGTCTCGCGAAGTGGCTCACGTTCTCTTTGCTCTTATCCGTCTCGACGGTTGTTGCGCAGGAGGCCACGGAAGGCCGCTTGATGCGCTTTCCTGACGTTTACAAGGACAAGATCGTTTTCAGTTACGGTGGCGATCTCTGGCTGGCCTCGACCTCGGGGGGCGAAGCGCGGCGAATCACCTCTCATCCCGGCCTCGAGTTGTTCCCGAAATTCTCGCCCGACGGCCGCTGGATTGCCTTTTCGGCGCAGTATGACGGCAACTTCAACGTCTACATAATTCCGTCGGAGGGCGGTGAACCGAAGCAACTGACTTTCCTGCCGGACCCCGTGAGCATGCCGGAGCGCATGGGTCCGAACAACATGGTCATCACCTGGTTTCCGGACAGCAAGCGCATCTTGTTTCTCTCCCGGCGCGACACGTTCAACGATTGGTTCGGGCGGCTCTTCAGCGTGAGCATCGAGGGCGGCCTGCCGGTGCGCCTGCCGATTGACAAAGGTGGGCTCACTTCCTTCTCGCCCGACGGCACGAAGATCGCTTACAACCGCATCTTCCGCAACTTCCGCACCTGGAAGCGCTACAAGGGCGGCATGGCCCAGGACATCGCCATTTACGACTTTAACAACAACACCTATGAGCGCATCACGGATTACCCGGGCGCGGACACTTACCCGATGTGGCACGGCGATACGATTTACTTCGGCTCCGATCGCGGTCCCGAGCAGCGCGTGAACCTTTACAGCTACAGCCTGAAGACCAAACAGACCCGCCAACTCACCGAATTCAAGGATTACGACGTCAACTGGCCCAGCCTCGGGCCCGACTCGATTATTTTTGAAAACGGCGGGTTCCTTTACCTCTTCGATTTGAAGTCCCAGAAAGCGCACAAGCTCACAATCAATCTTGCCGGCGACCGGCCCCTGGCGCAGAAGCACTGGGCGACGGTCGGCCACCTGATCACGGACTTCGACATCTCCCCCGAGGGCAAGCGCGCCGTCTTCAGCGCCCGCGGAGACATCTTTACAGTGCCCGCCAAAGAAGGCAGCATCCGCAACCTCACCCAAACTCCGGGCATACAGGAGAAATCTGCGGCCTGGTCGCCCGACGGAAAATGGATAGCCTACTTTTCCGACCGCACGGGCGAAGACGAGCTTTACATTATTCCGCAGGATGGCTCTGGGCCGGAAGTCCGCATTACCTTCGACGGTAAAATGCATCGGCTACCTCCCGTCTGGTCGCCTGACAGCAAGAAGCTGCTCTACGCCGACAAGGACACCCGGCTCTTCTTCGTGGATATCGACGAGAAGAAGCCGGTCGAAATCGACAAAGGCAAATACGCCGACACAACCGATTACAACTGGTCGCCCGACAGCAAGTGGGTTGTCTACGCCAAAGCTGCTGAGAACATCAACGGGGTGATTCTCCTTTACTCTTTGGCCGATAAGAAGATCACGCCCGTCACAACCGATTTCACAAACAGCTTTAACCCCGTGTTCGATCCGGGCGGCAAGTATCTCTATTTCCTCTCGAACCGCGACTACAACGAGGTGTTGGGTGTTTATGACGAGGAGTTCTCGAATCCCAAGGCCACGCGCGTGTACGTAGTGACGCTGCGCGCCGACTTGCCCTCGCCTTTCGCCCCCAAGAGCGACGAGGCCGGCCCGAAGAAGCCCGAGAAACCTCCCGAGGAAAAAAAGGAAGAGAAAAAGGCTGAGGAAACACCCCCCGTCCGCGAAGTCCCCAAGGATTTCCGAATTGATCTCGCGGGCATCGGGGACCGTGTGGTGGCTTTGCCGACTCCACCGGAAAACAGCCATGCACTGAATGCGGCGGACGGCTTTGTCTACTTCGCGACGTCGCCCGTCGGCGGCCTTTCCGGCCCCTTGCCGGGTGAATCGCCGGCCGTCCACGCCTACGACATGAACGAACGGAAGGACAGCGTTTTGATCTCGGGGACCGACAACTACAAACTTTCTTTTGACGGCAAAAAGGTCCTCTATTCCGGGCCCCCCTCCGGAGGCGGCGGAGAGGGCGAGCCGGTGCCGCAGACCTACGGCATCATCGACGCCAAGCCTGAAGGCCAACCGCACCACTCCGGCGATGGCGCGCTGAACGTGGCCTCCATGCGCCTCGAGGTTGATCCGACGGCCGAGTGGAAAGAGATGTTCAACGAGGCGTGGCGGCAGGAGCGTGATTACTTCTACGAACCGGCCATGAACGGCGTCAACTGGGAAAAGGAACGCGATCGCTACGCGCCCCTGCTGCCTTACGTCGCCGACCGGTACGACTTGACCTACGTGCTGGGTGAAATGATCGGGGAACTCTCCAACTCTCACACCTATGTGGGCGGGGGCGACTACCCCAACTTGAAACCCGTCAACGTGGGTGTGCTGGGCGCCGACTTTGAAACGGACACCGCCCAGGGACTCTACCGCTTCAAGAAAATCTATTTCGGGGAAAACTGGGACGCGGCCCTCCGCTCACCGCTGACCGAGCCCGGTGTGGATGTGAAAACGGGCGACTACCTGCTGGCCGTAAACGGAAAGCCCTTGCGCGCCCCGCAGAACCCTTACCAGTTGTTCATCAACACCGTGAATGAGAATGTCACCCTCACCGTCAACTCCAAGCCCGCTGAGGACGGCGCGCGCAAAGTGGTGGTGAAGCCACTGGGCAGCGAGTATGCGCTCCGCCAACTCGATATGGTCAACACCAACCGCAAAAAGGTGGATGAGGCGACGGGCGGGAAAGTGGGATACATCTACATTCCCAACATGGGCGCCGAGGGGTTGAACGAATTCGTGAAGGAATTCTTCCCGCAAATCCGCAAAGAAGGTTTGATCATCGACGTGCGCTACAACGGCGGCGGCTTCGTCGATGAGCTTATCTTCGAGCGCCTGCGTAGGATTCTGGCGGGAATGGGCTCAGCTCGCAATTTCGAGAGCGGGACCACTCCGGACGTGGTCTTCTACGGCCACATGGTCTGCATCACCAATGAATATGCCGCTTCGGACGGCGACTATTTCAGCTATTTCTTCAAGCAATACAAGCTCGGGCCCCTCATCGGCATGCGCACCTGGGGAGGCGTGCGAGGCATTCGCGGCGAAATCCCCCTGATGGACGGCGGGTACATCACACGGCCCGAGTTCTCTCTCTACGGCTTGAACAGCGAATGGCTGATCGAGAATCGCGGCGTCGCCCCTGATATCGAAGTCGATAACCGCCCCGACCTGGTTATGCAAGGCCACGACCCGCAACTTGAAAAAGGCATCGAGGTGGTGATGAAAGAAATCCAGGAACACCCCAGAAAACTGCCTCCGCGGCCCGCTGATTTACCGGCCTACCCAACCGGGCCAGGGTAGAAAGCAAAACCAGAGCCCTCTCCCTGGCGAGAGGGTGTCCCGCGGCCGGCGTAGCCATCAGCCGGTGCGGGACGGGTGAGGGGTTACTACCCGTCGGCCAACGGCCTGCAAACAGGGGACGGCAAGCCGTCCCCCTACATCGCCTCCCCCCCGGTCGACGGATTAGCCCGAAGTTCCCCTGACAATTAGGCCGAACCTCCGGGTCAACCCTTGATTACGCACGGCTTGGCAGGATCGTGATTTTTATTATGTTCCCATGTAA
>Ga0187852_1003295_pt1 | contig 11929 bp, 10 predicted proteins | sample June2016WEW_6_40_FD_134511 | JGI IMG/M metagenome (GOLD analysis project Ga0187852, IMG submission 134511) | Peatland microbial communities from SPRUCE experiment site at the Marcell Experimental Forest, Minnesota, USA - June2016WEW_6_40 | ecosystem: Environmental > Terrestrial > Soil > Wetlands...
CAGCGTACAAGGGCTTCGGCGGCAGATATAGATGCCAGATAGCGAGCCCCCAGCCTCTTGAGACCACGCCCAAACGAACCTTTGGCCTGAAAGCGAAAAACGCACGATGACGCGCACGAGTCTGCTCTTGATTGCCAATCACCGCGATCAGGCCGGGTAAAGTGCGCGTAGCTCGTTGGCCTGTGCGTTGTTAACGTATCCGGTGACCGAGCCGGAATCATACACTCTTGATCCGAGACTGGTCCCCGTCCCGTTGGAGGGCGTGAACGTCGTGTTGAGCGGAATGGAACTCGGCGCCTGAAGAGACGTAACGATAAATGACAGGCCGTTATTGACGGCTCTAATCAGGAATAATGGAGGGCTCGCTTGGAGGTTATGCGCGGACTGAGGTGCGCTGCTATTATAGTTATAGTAGAGGTTTGCGTCGTTCATGTACGTGCTATCACTGAATATTTCGCCGCTGCTCTTTTGGCCGATAGTTTGCACCGCGGTGAGCTCTGAGGCCGTAAGCGTGGGCCGCTCCCAAGTAGGGCTGCCAAAGAGGTGATTGTCGATGTTTGCCGTCGGGCTCAGGATCATACCGAGCGTCAGCAAGCCAACAGCTGACATTAAAAAGAGTGCTTTCGCCCCCGTACCGCGTACGAGTGCGACCAATATCAGCGCAGTTACCGCGAGCGGCACGGCATAGAGTATCTGCGCGAAGAAGATCCACCTCTCGGCCTCCAAAAATGCCCCAAAAGCTCTCGAAAAACCGACGATAACGGGGATTATCCCCATAGATACCAAAACGAATCCCGATCGGTTTCCGAACTTCTGCGAGATCATGTAAAAGCAACCGATTGCTGCGAGAGCAGCAAATGCGCAAATGCCCGCCGCGCTGAGCCCTTGGAGCCATAACGGCATACCCGGGATGTTGGTGCCGCCGTTAATTTGCGTAATGGCCTCTACGCTCTGCGTTTGGATGAGAGTTATGACCGCCGCAAAGGAACCTGATACGAAGGCCCACCACGCGAACATCGCTACGATAAAGATCTCCGCCACGCGAATGGAGAGGAGGTTGCTGCGGCCGACCTCGGGTCGACGCAGCCTGTGCCACACGATCAGCGCGATGAGGCCAGAGATGAGGGCGAGGGCCAGTGCCATTGCTGATATCGTGTGGGCCGTGACGAGCGCCGCCATGACGATCAAGAGGATGAGAAGATAAGCGGACCGGTTCTGATGTCGACTCTTGAGCAGCAGATAGACCGCCATAAGCAAGAGAATCCCGCCAAAAGTGGTCGGAATGGTCCAAAACCCCATATTAATAAATTGATTTGCTGTGACGAGCAGCAAGCCACCGAGCAGCCCTGCTTTCGCGCTAATCAACGATTTGCCAAGAAGAAACGTGAACAAGGTGCACGTGATGATGAGCGATAGCTCGACCGAGAGCATCACCGACCACTTGTAACCGAGGCCGGACAGCACTGAAGTCGACGCGACAGTGAGAAAAAACGACGGTAGGGTGGTGTATTGGAAGCCCGCCAGCTGCGGAATGTGCCCTGAAGAGATGAGTTGCAACGTGAACTGCTGGTCGGCCCATGGGTCGGCTCCGACCACGCTGGGGAAAAGGAGCAACTCCGAAAACTGCAACGTGCAACCGAGGATGATGATTTGTGTCAGGATGAGCCACGCGCTTTTCCCCTTGGTGTCAGACGTCAATACCTCCAAGGCGAGAGCGCTCGCCATAAGCGCAGCGAAAATGAAGTAGGTCAACGGACGAACGTATACATCGGCCCTGAGCTGGAACGAAAGAACCGCGCAGCCAAGAAAGAGGAAGAAGAGAACGTTTCCAAGCAGAAACAGCTCGTAGCTCGGCGGCGTGTCAAGATTCCGCAGCACCCCGACGTTCCTCACGCGCAGCCAAATGAGGCACGACACGAGCGTGAGTAGACCAAAGATAAAATAATACGTGTTGTTGGCACTTGAGCCGCTTGCGACTGCGATGACGCCGTAGGCTATCACAAGGATAGAAAGAACTGCGATTATCACTGCCGCAAGCTTATCAAGGTCCTTGCTAAAAGTACCGAGCTTCATCTGCTACATCCAGCTTATAGGCCTATTATCGTCGCTCGCGCCTTGTCGAAAACCCGCATATGTTCGTGACGACTCTGAGGGCATTCGGCCGGGAAAGCACCACTTTGGCCAGTTCTATGCGTTTGCACCTATTTAACAGTTCATACGCCACTACGTGACGGGATCACAGCTGAGGAGCGTAGAGACCAAGCTATCAGCGGTGCGCTCGGCCCAGTGGCACGCGGCTGCTCAAGGGTTTGTGGAGCAGCACGGCGGTTTAAGAAGGTCGGCGAGTCACGGCACGGGCCAGCGCGCTCGCCGCTTGCCCACTCAATGCGATGCAAGCGGTTCGCGAGCGTAAGTGGTGCTCATCGAGCGTCATCTAAGGTTGCTATAAACGGTATAAAAAACCATATCTACTCGACCGAAGGCCCGCATAACAAGCAACATGCTAAGATACCTGAGACAAGCACAACCACGTTGCCAATGCCAATAGATGCCACAAGACCAGAACAATGGATCCCCAAGAGCCCACCGCTCTTTAGCACAAACGTTCCTCGTGAACTTGAACCGACCATGCAGGGAAGGAGTAGATCGCTGTAGGCGTGAATGCAGACACTAACGCAACCAGAGTTGCCAGCGCCGCCGCGACCTAGCTAAGGTAACGCATGCTTAGACCAAAGTCCATCGAAGCGCTGCCAATCATTCATATGTGGCCATAAGGCCATCTTCTTGAATGTCAGTCTTTTAAAGAGCACCTCACCTCGAAGGCACCGTCGCGACCACAACAAATGACATAACGACGTACGCGTCAGCTGCTATCTCCGACGTTGACTATGATGAGGCTTCAAGAAGATCGACAAAGCGAAAACATAGGAGGTGGCATGACGTCGCCTCTGTTGTTCCAAATGAAACAGACACTGCAACGCCTTCGACTGACAATATGAAAAAAGAGTTCCAGCGAGTCTCGGCGCGAAAGATCGCGGTCGTACTGCTCGGCGTAAGCAGCGAAATGTTTCGGTAATCTCGCTGAACGTTTATCTCACGGGTAGATAAACAGCAGTACCTAAGCACTTAAGCTGATGATACATGGATGGACTGGAATCACGCCGGATGCTGATCCAAAAATTAGTGTGCACCGCGTCGTCCTGAGGAAATGCTTTTCGACCCTAATTAGATGATGTCCTGGCATAATAATTCGATAGTACGATAAGGCCAGTCACGTTTCAGACTGAACCTTAAGCACTTAAGATGTAGCCGTAGCGTCGCCGTTAAAGCGACGCCTCTCTCTCCAGCGATCTTGCGGTATAGTGCGTAACACTCGGAGTACACAAGCGCCATGGCAAATTGCCAAGGTTCTAAGTGCTTGCTGTCTAAATACGCCTTTGAAAATGGCGCGATAGACCTGGCTTCGTTTCTGGAGCAAGGTCTCTCTTCCCGACGGACTGATACGTAGTTTAAGTCTGCGGGAAGAATCTTGAGGTTCAACTGCGCAGGAAAGATTTTGAGCTTTTTGCCAGTTGGGAGGCTACTCGGGTGTGAAACTTCGGCCTCCGCCACAAACAAAATTACTAACCCTTTTTGTACTGCTCTGTATCCATAGTCGTGATCTTCATATCCTACAAAAAAAAGTGAGTCATCATAATAGCCTATCGTGTCAAGGGCTTTTTTTGAAATTAGAACGCCGTGCGTCCCAAACGTTACTACTTGACAATGGGTCACGCACCAAGAGATACGATACTCACCTCCCAGAAAGTTCTTGACAAATACCATTGGCTCACTGGAATGAGGCCCATGTGTATCCACTCTGTTAGGACACAGGATGTCACCTTTGTCAGCTTGTTTGAGCAGCTCAGCCAAACAGTTCGAAGAAACAGCACCGTCTTGATCGAGTAGCCAGACCCAACGAAAACCATATTTGTGGGCGATCTTCATTCCGCAGCGAAAGCCTCCGGCGGAGCCGACGTTGTTCGCAGTTTTGTGATAGTAGATGAACGCGTACCTCCGCGCGTATAAGTCGCAGATCGTTTTATTCTGCACTGAGAAACAATTATCAGAATTATCGATAATGATGAGTCCACTCAGACACGCGTGCTGGTCATGAAGCGATGAGAGCAAACTTGCTAACTCTTCCGGGTTATTATACGCGACCGTCACAGCGCACACAAATGGTGTGGTATTCGAAAGAGTTATCGTGTGAGACATTTGTGTCGTTCTTGCGTCCGTGCATCGAGCGTTCCAGTGCGTCAGAAGCGTTCTGTCGCGCGCAGCGAATCTAATATTAATTGCTGCATACGCCTTTTTCCCCCAGACAACGACTGTTGACTGGTATACTCAGCGTATCTCCAGTGCTTGTAGTGTCCTAGAACGCTTTTCTTCTTGAAAAAAGAATCGAGTGCCGCAATCTTTGACGCGGAACGGACCCGTTCCGTGCATCCATAAGTCTATTATAATATGGGCAAATCAATTTGACAACGATACTCGTGAAAGCAGAAGAAAAGACTCAAAGTCGCGTATTTCAAGATATCAAGAAATGAACTGGTGCGATTGTCGCAAAATAGAAGCGTCCTCTTTACCGTTCAATGGTCAAATATTGATGTCTTATGAACGTGACCTTGATATGAAATGCGCGAACAGAAACTGACGACGTCGACAGTCGCCTCACACGTTTTTGTGACGCAGATGTGTATAACTATGTCTGTGTGGTTCAGCTCGGTGAGGGTGAAATCCTGCAGGCTCGCTGATGCGCATGCGGACCTTGTGTGTTGAAACTAAATGCTGACATCAAATGTGATAGGGCGGAGTCAGGACCTTACGCCAATACTTTGAGTACCCTCGCACGAAGAAACATCCTGCCTCACACTTCGGTCCGATTAATGAAGGAATCCGAATATCTGTTAACGAATCAAAGACACTTCGGCATCCACTTTCGGAAGCTATTTAGGTTCTGATGTTCTTTTTGGTATGCTTCTCCGCTTTGGTCACATGTAAAGCCCTAAAAATGTTTTTGCCGCGGTCTAATACGAGCGGCGCGCCACGCAACTATCCTCGCAGCTAGATGCCTGAACAACCGCAGACTGAAAAGCATGAAAGCAATACAGCTAGCGTTAGGCGCGTAGCGCGAAATACCTCTTTTTTGACAATTAGCCAGATCATAAGTTACGGAGAGAGCGCCGTCTACACAATTCTCGTGGCGAGGTACCTAGGCGCAGAAGGTCTCGGTGTCTTGAACTTTGGCATAGCACTCATAGCGATTTTCAGCATTCTTGCAAATTTCGGGCTCACGACGCTAATTACGAGAGAAGTCGCTCGCGATAAGTCGCAGGCAACCAAGCTTATAGCCAATGTTATTCCGATGCAACTGTTGTTATGCCTAGCTACGATCGGCCTCCTCGTCGTGCTGGTAAATTCCCTCGGGTACTCACAACAAACTATTTATGTCGTCTACCTCCTGTCGGTTGGACTCATCGTAAACGCGCTTTCGGCGCTTTTTCTAGCCGTATGCCAAGCATTCCAACGGCTAGGGTTTCAGTCCCTATCATTGATTATCACCAGTATCGTGGCGCTTTGTGGAGCCGTGCTCGCGATACATCTGCACGCGAACGTCGTTGTATTTGCGTTCGTCTCCCTCGTTGCGACGGGAGCCGGGTCAGCGTACGTCTACGCGGTTTTTGTCCGAAGATCGGCTTTGCCGCGTCTTGAAGCTGACTTCTCCTTCTGGAGAGCCACGTTAAAGGAGGCTTGGCCGATGGCTGTTATGGCAATAGGCATAATGATATACTTCAGGATTGATGTCGTCATCATATCATTAATCCAAGGCACCACGGCAGTCGGCTTTTACAGCGTCGCATATACCCTTTCAGAGGCATCGACCGTCGTTCCCAGCATGTTTGTTCTCTCGCTGCTCCCTATCTTGTCGCATATGCACCAAAATTCCAAGACGTCGTTTCGAGACACGTGCGCCCAGTCGGTGAGATACATGCTTTACCTTGCCCTGCCAATGGCGTTTTTCGTCACATTGTGGGCAAAGCCGATCATTTCCACCCTCTTTGGGACTGCGTTTGATCCATCTGTTGCGGCTCTGCAAATACTGATCTGGGCGGCAGCGATCATGTACGTGACTATCGTTCTGGGGACCGCTTTCGTCGCTGCTAACCTACAACGGCTGAACATGAATCTGACTTTCATAATGATCGCCGTTAACGTAGGCTTGAACGTGCTTTTGATCCCCAGGTACAGCTACTTTGGCGCATCGTTTGCGACAGTCGCGACGGAAGCCTTTGGACTTGCTTTGGGTCTCGTTATCTTAGGAAAATACAGGTATGATCTTAGATTGCGGAGAACGAGCTTGCCGCCTCTTTTTGGCTTGTCCGTCATTGTTGCTATCTCAGCATTATTGTTCCCCAGAGATGTCCCGCTCATGGTGATTACAATTCTTGACTTAGCCGTGTACGCAGTAATCATATACAAACTGGGCATCAACGAACAAGACAAACGGGTAATACTCAGCTTGCTTAAACTACCCCAACCAACAGAGTCCGAAAGATGAGCTTCGCTGTATTGAAATCTATAGACTAGTTAACGCCAATTGTTGACCTCGAACCCGAGACAATTGCGCAGCATAAACAAGTGTGAAGGCCAAACGTACGTCGGCTGTCGTCGCGTGCGGTCAAAATATGCCCTTATGCCAACAAGAGTTGATCGGCTATTTGCGCTAGCATTATATAGAGCCGCGGTCAAAGGAACGGGACAAAGCTGATTGTTGATTATTGGTTTTTCGAACTTCAAAACTAGTAGAAATTGAAACGTGGTAGGCAGTTGTGGCACTATCAAGATGTCGACTAATTGAGCTTCCAAGGGTGCAAGATAACAGAGGCAACCTTACGTTTATCGAAGAGAACCATCACATACCGTTTGAAATAAAGAGGGTTTACTACCTCTATGACGTTCCGGGCGGGGAGTCGCGAGGAGGGCACGCACACAAGCAGCTGCAACAGTTTATTATCGCAGCGAACGGCAGTTTCGATGTTGTCTTGGACGAAGGATCGGACACAGGACGGTATCACCTGAATCGATCCTATTACGGCTTATATGTCCCTTCGATGGTATGGCGTGAACTTGATAATTTTTCTTCAGGATCGGTTTGCCTGGTCTTGGCGTCAGCGTATTTCGATGAACAGGATTACATTCGCGACCATAACGTTTTTAGCGAGTATGCGCGAAGAAGAGAGTCTCAATGAACGCGCCCAGCGTCTCTATCGGATTGGAATGAAATAGAACCACCTCACCCAGCGGCATTAGAATTTATCATGCCCCGATTCGGCAGGGCATTGAGGGGGCATATGGTGATTCCATCGCCTCGACTGCGGTGTGGAGGAGGAAAAGCTTAATGAAGATTTGCATTGCTGCAACAGGTCACACTAAGTTTGGGAAGCGGAACGAAGGTACTGGAGACCTAATAGCACAGTGCTATCAAGACCTCTTGCGTAATGCAAGCCTGGACATCGGATCGGCGATATAGACGCATCCTACATCTCGAATTTTTCGAGCCATTTCTCAGGGCAATGCCACCGGTCAGCACTCCTATCATCGAGGTTGCGCTCGCAACACGAATCCACGCGTGTAGAAGCTGCCTGTGCGTCTGGGGGAACTGCGTTAAAGCAAGCAAGCATCGCCATCGCTTCGGGCTTGTATGATGTCATAGCGGTGATAGGGGTTGAAAAAATGACTACCCGCTCGAAAGACGAAACCACATCAATCCTATCATATGCCGGAAGTGAACTAGAGCGCCGGCACGGCATTACTTTCCCAGGATTGTTCGCATTAATGGCGCGCCGACATTTCCACGACTATGGAACCTGCGAAACCGATCTTGCCAAAATCGCAGTTAAGAATCACAAGAATGCAATGTCAAATCCAGACGCGCTTTCATAGATCGATAACAGATGACGGCGTCTTAAGTTCACGAATTATTGCGTCTCCGCTCAAACTCCTCGACTGCGCACCCATTTCTGATAGAGCCGCAGCAGTCTTGTTGTGTAACGAAAACGCTGCTCGCCAACTCACCGACATGCCGGTATATCTGACCGGCATCGCTCAAGCTGCTGACTACTTGGGGCTCGATGAGCGGGAAGCACTAACAGCTATGCCCGCTGTGGTGAACGCAGCAACAAAAGTATTCCGTGCGAGCGGGCTGACCCCTAGCGACGTCGATGTCGCAGAGCTCCACGATTGCTTTACTATTGCCGAGTTGATAGAAATTGAAGACGTGGGATTTTGTGTCAAAGGGGCAGGAAAAGCGCGAAGGAGCGACAAATCTCGACGGAGAGATCCCTGTCAACCCGAGCGGTGGATTAAAAGCACTTAGACACCCCGTAGGCCTACTGGGGTCGCCCAGGTGGTCGAAATCGTGAAACAGCTCAGAAGAGAGGCCGACAAAAGGCAAGTAACTGATGCGGAAATAGGCTTGTGCTGCAACGTAGGCGGTTCAGGCGGAACGGCAGTCGTCAGCATTTTTTCGAGGTGACATGATGGTTTGGGCGTTGGTCAGCTATTCAGAGATACAGGATCCATACAGGTTCCACTACCACCTTTTATGCCGGGTTACGTCGTGGGACTGGCTGAAGATGAGAACAAGCGATGGCTAGTCGTTCAAGTCGAAACTAAAATGCTTGATAAGAAGATTTCGGTTGGCGTTACAGGCGAGGTTAAGACCATTGAACTGCCGACAGGTACCTTAAACGACTTTGTGCCATTTCCGTAAAACAATTTCAGCTCCTTTGTGACTCCATTTCCCGCCACGTGACGTTGAAGTTCAAAGAGGCCAACGATTAGACTTATTGCAGCCGCGCTAAAAATCATTTGAATGTCCCTCTTTTTCTATCGAGGTCATTCTTCGCAAGCTTACGCCAGATCGGTTGAATTTCAAAAGACTTATAATAGATCCTGAGCTAACTAAAACGCACGATTTCGGTAGCGATTAAAGAATCGAAAATTTTTCGTCAGTTCTGAGCACACGCGGGATGTCGAGATGGAACAGTCGCATCGACTCATCATAGTTGGAGACGGCGAATTTGCCGAAATTGCGTATGAGTATTTTACATATGATTCCCCCTACGAAGTCGTGGCATTCAGCGTCGAAAAAGAGTATCTGAAAAGGAAAGAGCTGTTTGGGTTACCAATCATCCCTTTTGAAGAATTAGAGCATTTTTACCAGCCATCGAGCTGCAAGGCCTTCGTAGCAGTTACGTTCACTCAGCTAAATCGCGTTAGAGCGCGTCTGTACAAAGAAGTAAAAAGAAAGGGATTTCGTCCTGTCTCGTACGTGAGTTCAAAAGCCTTTGTGTGGAAGAATGCCGAAATTGGTGACAACTGCTTCATATTTGAGCACAACGTTATCCAGTATCACGCTAAAATAATGGATAACGTCATTTTGTGGAGTGGCAATCATATAGGACATCGGGCGACTATACGAGAGGGTGCATTTCTTTCTTCTCACGTTGCCGTGTCGGGTTATTGTGAAATCGGTGAAAACTGCTTTCTCGGAGTCAATAGCTGTGTTGGTGACAACATGAAGATAGCTAGAGATTGTATCATAGGAGCCGGAGCGGTTGTCATTGCGGACACTGAAGAAGGAAAAGTCTACGTTGGCAATCCAGCCAAACCGACGAGGAGAAGCAGTTATGCCACTTTCGGGGTTGAGAACGCCTAAGATTGAATGGGCAAGAATAAACCAAACTGTGTACGCAGTAACGATAACAAACTCCACATCAACGACACGACAAACGGGTAATCCTCACCTTGCTTAAACCTCGACGAGGCAAGGTTCCGAACGATGAACAAACTTGTATCGAAGTGCAAACTCATTGAGTTTCCAAACGTCGTAGCCCAAAGGGGCAACCTCACCTTTGTCGAAGAGAATCAAGACATGCCATTGGGACCTAAAGGCGTATTACATGCAAGACGCTCCTAGAGGAGTGCCCCGAGAGGGCAGGCCGACAAGAAGCTTGAGCAATTCATCATGGAGCAAGCGGGAGTCTCGACGTCGTCCTAGACGGCAGATCAAGCAGGGAACGGTGCCCGCTCAATCGCTCCTATTACGAAGGTCGGACAGTCAGCTCTAGAGACCTCTCGCAAATATCGGGATTTTTTCAGTCAAGGCTGAACTTTTTGAAGTATTACACAGACGCTTAGAAATGTCACCAACCGGCCGATTGGAATTTGTGGCGGCAAATCAAAGAATTACACGTACGATTGAAGTACTAGAAAGGTGTCGGGATCCACGATCTGTAACTTAATCAGCGAATAAAATGAGCCAAATATTGATTTTTTCTGATCTTCACGCGAACGAACGAGCATTGCAGGATATTGCCCCAGCAGTTAAGCGAGCAGATCTAAGCATTTTTTGCGGTGACGTGGTTGGGTATGGAGTCGATATCGAAAGCTCAATTGATTTCATTATGAATAACGTCGATCGTGCTGTCGCCGGGAATCACGACAAACTAGCAGTAAATAACATAGATTTGAGTGATCAGCGTTCGGCAGTACAAAAATCGATCACTTATACGAGGCGCGTACTGACTCATAAACAGATTCAGTTTCTCTCTGCGTTGCCTGACGAACTTTGGTTTCAAGATATTTATGTGACACATTCGATTGGGGACACTTATCTGCGGAGTAGAGAAGATTTAAAAATGTTGTTCATGCGAATGAAGAGAGATACAAAATACGCATTCTTCGGCCACACTCACGAACAATTGTTATGTGAACATGATGACCAGATCATTATTAATCCGGGATCAATTACAATAGGCAGGAGGGGAAAGACGAGAGGTTACGTATTAATCCAAAACGACGATATCCAATTTGTTGGCTTGAGTCCCATCATATGAACGTAGCTGTAACGGCCGTAGGCGGGGTCGTCGGACAAGGGATCGTCAAATCTCTTCAGAACACTGAGTACGACGTGGTCGCAATTGATCCTGAAGAGCTTGCCACAGGATTATATGCCGCAAGAAAGTCTTGTTTGGGTCTCTATGCCAAAGATAAAGAATTCATAAACAGAATCGTTGAGATCTGCAAAACCGAAAATTGCAAGATAATATTTCCAGGAATGGATGTTGAATTAATCCCTTTGTCAAATCAAGCCAGTTTGTTAAAGGCTAACGGCATTTATCCGGTCGTAAGCCGACCTGAAGTAGTCAAAATTTGCGACAACAAAATGCTCACGTTATCTTTCTTGAAAAGACACAATTTCCCTTATCCAAAGAGCTTCGACTTGAGAGAATATGCTTTTGAATTGGACTTTCCAGTTATTTTCAAGCCAAAAAAAGGTGAAGGTTCGGCGGGAGTTTTTCTGGTAGACGATAAAGAACAATTTGACGCGATAAGTAAGTCGCTAGATGCGAGCAGTTACATTGTTCAAGAATACATCGACGGTGAAGAATACACGTGCGGGACGGTTACTCTACAGAACAAGTGCATTGGTGTAATATTGATGAAGAGGCAACTTCGAGCTGGAGCTACTTATAAAGCATTCGTCGTAAAGAATGATGCACTTGAGAAGTTCATTAAAAATGTAATTACGACTTTAAAACCTTTTGGAGCTTGTAATATTCAGTTAAGGATGATCGATAACGTTCCGTTTATTTTTGACATCAATGCGCGTTGTTCCGGAGCAACGCCAGCTCGAACTTTGGCAGGTTTCAATGAGCCAAAGATAATTTGTGATTTTGTTTCAAAAGGAGTTAATGATCCTAAATTTTCGATCCGCGAAGTTGCAATCCTTAGATACTGGAGCGAGCTCGCAGTCAGTTACAATTCGATCAAAGAAATGAGAAACAACGGCTGCGTGAATGGATCAGGCGCAAGATTGTGG
>Ga0187852_1003306_pt1 | contig 11891 bp, 8 predicted proteins | sample June2016WEW_6_40_FD_134511 | JGI IMG/M metagenome (GOLD analysis project Ga0187852, IMG submission 134511) | Peatland microbial communities from SPRUCE experiment site at the Marcell Experimental Forest, Minnesota, USA - June2016WEW_6_40 | ecosystem: Environmental > Terrestrial > Soil > Wetlands...
CGCTCGACGAGTGGCTCTCGCCGCCCTTCGAGCCCACCGAGCGCAACGGCAATCTTTACGCCCGGGGATCGGCTGACGACAAGGGGCAAATATGGGCGCAGGTCAAGGCCCTCGAATCGTTGCTGGCCGCCAACGGCTCGCTCCCACTGAATGTCCGCGTCCTATTTGAAGGGGATGAAGAAGTGGGAGGAGAAGTCATTGCGCAATATGTGGCCTCGAAGCCCGCCGACCTCAAAGCCGACTTCGCACTGGTCTCCGACACCGAGCTCTTTGCCCCCGGCCTGCCCACGCTTTGTGTCGGCCTGCGCGGCATGATCTACACCGAGCTCGAAGTGCGCGGCGCAAAAACCGATCTGCACTCCGGCATGTACGGCGGCGCAGCGCCCAATCCCTTTGTCTCCATCTGCCAGATCATCGCCAAGCTCAAGGATGAAAACGGCCACATCCTCATCCCCGGCTTCTACGACGGCATCATACCGCCCAGCCCCGAAGAGCTGGCCGCTTGGCGCAGCCTTCCCTTCGACGAAGAGGAGTACCGCAAGGCCGAGGTGGGCTCGAAGCAACTGGTCGGCGAGCAAGGCTACAGCGTTCTGGAACGCACCTGGGCGCGGCCCACGCTCGATGTGCACGGCATGCCCGGCGGATTCACCGCAGCCGGCGCCAAGACAGTGATCCCTGCCAAAGCCACCGCCAAGGTCTCCATGCGCCTAGTTCCCGGCATGACTCCGGCCAAGGCATTCGATCTCTACAAGAGCTACGTGGAAAAGATTGCCCCCGCCGGCGTCGATGTCGAGGTGCGGCTGATTCACTCCGGCGACCCTTGCCTGATTCCGGTCAACAATCGCTATATCCAAGCCGCCACGCGCGCCCTGCATGAGGTTTGGGGCAAAGACACCGTTTTCATCCGCTCCGGCGGTTCCATTCCCATCGTCGGCGACTTCGATCATTACCTCGGCCAGCCCAGCGTGATGATGGGCTTCAGCTTACCCGACGACAGCATTCACGCGCCCAATGAGAAGTTCAATTTGAAGAACTTCGAGCTGGGCATCGTCTCGCTCATTCGCTTTCTGGAGGAGGCCGGGAGTTGAATCTCGACGGGCGAGCTCCGGGGTGCGACGATCCCGAGCCGGTTGCCGCGCCCCTTTCGTACGCCACGGCGGACGAAAAGGAGGGCGGCCACAACGGCAGCGCGCCGAACGCTGAATTGGGTTCCGACGCCGCCGGCTTCATCCTCGCCGGCGGCCAATCCAGCCGCATGGGCCGGGACAAGGCACAGCTCGCGTTAGCGGGCTGGCCTTTGATCGTACACGCGCTAGCCATTCTTACGCGGGCAGGTCTTCCGGCGGCGATTGCCGGTGCGCCTCAGCCCGCCCGCGCATCTCTTGAAGCCTTCGCGACGGTCATCGAGGATGCCGCTCCGGGCCTCGGTCCGCTTTCCGGCGTCTGCGCCGCGCTTGCCGCCACCACCGCGCGCTACGCCGTCTTTCTCCCCATCGACCTGCCTCTTCTTCCGCCTTCTCTGCTGGTTTTCCTTCTCCGCTACGCCCAAATCACCGGCGCCGCAGTCACCGTTGCCTCGGTTTCAGGCTATCCGCAAACCTTTCCCGCAATCGTCGACCGCACAGCGCTGCCCGCGCTCGAAAACGAGCTCCACTCCGGGCGGTCTGGCTGTTTTTCGGCTTTTCAGGCGGCTTCTCGAACGATGGGCAAGCATCTCCGCATCGTGGCCGTCGAACTTCTCGCCCAGACCGGCCAGGTCTCCGACCCCGAGGGCAAGCCACCGGTCCATTGGTTCCTCAATTTGAACGCGCCGGCCGATCTCGAGCGGGCCGAGGCGCTCGAAAGATAGTGTTCGCGCCGTCCCAGGGCCATTGCATCGCGTAATCTGTTCTTGAAAGCTATGACCGACGATCCCTCTCTACCCGACTCCCTGGAGCCCCTGCAGGCGGAACTCGACGCGCTGGGGCAACTGGAGGACTCCGGCGGTCCGCCGTCCATTGCACCGCCGGAAGCACCGCCGCTCGATCCCGTCATCCAGTTCGATCGGGTTTCGATCTCGTTCGATGGCCGGCCCGTCATCGAGGACGTCAGTTTCTCCGTCAATCGCGGCCAGACCCTGTGCATTTTGGGCCGCAGCGGCGTCGGCAAATCGGTTTCGCTTCGCATGATCATGGGCTTTCTCAAGCCCGATTCAGGATCGATAGCCATCGAGGGCCAGGAGATTACCACTCTCGGCGAAGAGGGGATGCGCGCCATCCGCAAGCGCGTGACCATGGTCTTCCAGAACGGCGCCTTGTTCGACTCGATGAGCGTCCGGGAGAACGTGGCCTTCCCCCTGCGCGAGCGCGGAGGCCTGGACGACGAGCAGATTGACCAGATCGTCGACCGGCTCATCGTTCTGGTCGGCGCGGAGGATGTAACCGAGGCCTTGCCGGCCAGCTTGTCGACGGGTCGCAAACGGGCGGTGGCCATGGCGCGGGCCCTGGCCGCACAGCCTGAGATCGTCCTTTACGACGAGCCCACCACTATGGTCGATCCCCTCATTGCGCGCCGTTTGGGCGGCCTCATTCAGCGCCTCAAGCACCAGCTCGGCTTCACCAGCATCGTGGTCACACACGACACCCGCTTTGCCCGCCAACTGGCCGATACCGTCCTCTTTCTGAATCAGGGAAGCGCCCTCTTCTTTGGCCCGCTTGAAGGGTTTCTGGCTTCCAAGGCCCCTGAGATCCAAGAGTTCTTGGCCCTCGACGCCTACCTATTGCCTTCGGAATAAAGACTTTAATTCTCTTGTAATCTTGACAAGGTAGGATACAATTCAGAATTAGAAAGCTCGAATGACCGTTCCGTAACCAGGTCGTTGCTCTCTCTCGTAACCCATCGGTTTCGCAATTCTGTTGCAGCCCATGACTTGAATGGGCAAAGCTTAAATAAGCTTAATTCGTGTGAATTGTGCTGAATCTGCTGGGGGCGACAATTCACGGACTCCCCACGTAAGGGGCTTTCAAGAATCTGCAAGGGTCGCTTTGCAGCCAACCTTACTTCTTGCTTCATGGGCCTGGAAATCGCGCAATTGGGCCCTTGTCTTCATACGTTTGATCGGGACTGAGGTCTGTGCGCATCGGGATGCCTAATAGCCCGCTGTCGAGGCGCAATTGAAAGTTTGAGGTCTGCGTTTCCCTATGGCGAGTTCTGATTTTTGGCAAAGGCTTTCCACTTCCCTGGCTTTGTCAGCCGAATGGGATCCCGGAGCTTCGGGCGGTCCCACGCGCAGCCCGCGCGGGACCGTCAAACTCTGGATATTCCTCGATGTGCTCACGGTGGTGATCGCCGCAGCCGTGGCCACTATCGTCAGGTATCACGCTACCCCCATCGACGAAGCCCGGGGATTCTGGCGCGGCACCCTGATTTACGGCCGCTCCATGTGGACGTTGCTAGCCCTGGCGTGCGGTTTCGCCTTCACGCTCGTGGTGACCAGCCGCCGCCTGCACTTGTACACTCCGGCCCGCCTCACCAATTTCCTGCATGAGCAAAGACTCAGCGCCCAGGCATGTTTCACGTCAGGCCTGCTGCTGACGGGCACGCTCTACGTCGCGCATGCCACTGATATTCCACGCGGCATCGTGGTCAGCACCGTGCTCCTGGTGGCCGTTGCCCTCGGATTGCGCCGGCTGGTCTACCGCGTGCTCCTCTATCGGCGCTTCGACCGCGGTTTGGACACGCGCAACGTGCTCATTGTCGGCACCGGGCCGGAGGCCCAGGCTCTTCGCCACCATCTCGACAGCATCAAGCATCTCGGATACACCTTCAAAGGCTTCGTCGAGCTTCCCGGTACGGCATGCCACATGCCTGGAGCGGCCGACGACGTTGTCGGTTCGCTCGATTCCCTCTTCCAGAGCGCCCGCAAGCATTTTGTCGACGAGATCTTCTTTACCTCGCCCTGCGAGCGCAGAATCGTGCAGGACGTGCTGGAACAGACGCGCGTTCATGGCGTGGATCTGCGCGTGGTTCCCGAAATTTTCGACGGCATGGCCTGCGGCACGGCCATCGAGTACATCGGCCAGTTCCCTACCATGCCGCTGCACCGCGGCGAAGTGCCCGAACTGGGGCTTTTCTTCAAGCGCGTCTTCGATTCGGTCTTTTCCCTCCTGGTCCTGATCGCTCTCTCGCCCCTGCTTCTGGCCATCGCCGTCGCCATCAAGCTCGATTCGCCCGGTCCGGTCTTCTACGCCTCGGAGCGCATCGGCAAGAAAGGCATGGTCTTCCGCTGCATCAAGTTCCGCACCATGGTGCGCGACGCCGACGAGCGCCGCTCCGAGATCATGCACATGAACGAACGCGACGGCGTGCTCTTCAAGATCTCGAACGACCCACGCATTACGCGCCTGGGACGCTTCCTGCGCAAGTATTCGCTCGACGAGCTACCGCAGTTCTTTAACGTTCTCACCGGCGACATGAGCATCGTCGGCCCGCGTCCGCCGCTGGCCGGCGAGGTGCGCAGATACAACCTCAGCCACCTCCGCCGCCTCGACGTCACTCCCGGCATTACCGGCCTGTGGCAGGTGCAGGGCCGCCAGGATCCATCCTTTGACAGCTACGTCTCGCTCGACGTTACCTACATCGACAACTGGAGCGTTTGGCTGGACTTCAAGATCATCATGCGCACCATCGCCGTGGTCTTCGCCGGCACCGGCACGTAGCGCGGCTTGCGCATCGCTTGATGGTAGAGTGGTTCCCGCGATGGCGCCTGCGCGACCCAGTGACCGCGAGTGCGATCACATCATCTTCGCAATGAATTTGATTTTGCAGCCGAGGTGAAATCGCGCGACCGCGCCGCCGATAGGCGGGAGTTGACGGGCCGCATCGATCAAGCGATCGTGAAACGGCGCGGCCCCGGCATTGAGACTCATCAGTAAATCTCGGACGGTTCCCTGGTCTCTTCGTTCAAGCTCAGGTTCTTGTCCGCGCCACCCGGCGGCTGGCTCGGGCTGGCCTCGCTTTTGGAGCTCCGCCGGACCCCCAGATTGTTGATTGCGTAATCGATATAGGGTGATTTGAGCTCGGGAACCAGTCCCAGAAAACGGCAAGTGGCCACCACCTGGTCCACAATGAACTTCGGATGATAGGCGGCCAGATCCATGCCCATCTCTTCCTTCACCATGTACACGATGAAGTTGAAGACTTCGTCGCGCAGCGTCAGGCCGTGCCGCCCACATTCCCTCTCGAAGATCGACCGGTAATGTTCCAGGTCCGGCGGACTCACCTCGATCTTGTAGGGCAGCCGGCGCAGGAAGGCTTGATCCATCAGGCTTTCCGGCTCCAGATTGGTGGAGAAGATGACGAGTTCCTCAAAGGGAATGCTGAAGGTTTTGCCGGTGTGCAGTTTAAGATAGTCGACGCGGTTTTCCAGCGGCACGATCCAGCGATTCAGCAGATTGACCGGGCTCACGAGCTGCCGTCCGAAGTCGTCGATGAAGAAGCAGCCGCCGAGCGCCTTCATGTGCAGCGGCGCTTCGTAGAAGTGGCCCTCCCGGTCGTAGCGCATGTCGAGCATTTCCAGGGTCAGCTCCCCGCCCGTGATCACGAATGGCCTGCGGCACGAGAGCCATCGCATGTCGTAGGTTTCACGCCGGATAAAGGATTGGCTCTCGTCTGCGCGATCCGCCGCCTGGCAGATTGGAATGTGAATCCGGGGATCGTGGAAACGGATAGTCTGGCCCTCCACCATGATGGCGTACGGCACATAGATCACGTCGAGAAAGACGCTGGTGAAACTCAGAGCGACTGAGGTCTTGCCATTCCCTGGAGCCCCGTAGAGCAGAATCGCCCGGCCCGAATTCAACGCCGGCCCGGTTTGTTCGACGATGTCATCTGTCAGTACCAGATCTTTGAGCGCGTTTCGGATGCGCTCCGGGCTGATGCGCTCATTGGTCGGCTTCTGCAGCGTCATCATCTCCACAAAATCCGCCAGGGGCACCGGTGCGGGCCCAACATACCCCGACCGGCTGATCGCATCCTGTGTCCAGCGCCGCCCCTCTTCCGTCAGGGCATAGGTAATGCCCATCGCACTCTTCGAGTTGCGCGATCCCAGGGTGTACAGTAATTGCCGCTCGATGGCAAGCTGCGTCAGGTCGTTCACAATCTGCGGCGGCAGTTTGATGGATTCCGTATACTGCGGGACGGAACTCAGGCCGTAGGTATAAATGGCCTTCATCAGCAGAGCCAGCAGTTCGGTTTCATCGATGCCGGTCTCCGCAATGTTCTTCGGTTCCTTCGGAATGCGATGGATAAACCGATCCAGTGCCGCTTGATCGATGGCTCCCAGAGCCACCAGGTTGTCGCCCAAGCGACCGCCATATGTCCTCATGCGGTCCAGCGCCTGGGCCACATTCTCTTCATTGACCAGCCCCGCCTTGACCAGCAGGTCGCCTAATCTCGTTCGCGGTTCGATGGCATCCTCCCCGGCAATCCCTGTGCTCTTATATTTCGTGCCAAAACTCACGGTCCTTCAAGGCGATGGGGGGGCGTCTTGTGGGTCGGACCTCGACAATTGGAAGTTTAAGCGGCTGTTAACGGGGACGGAATCCCCCGTTTGGGGAGTGGCGGAAGCGCCGGAATGTCTCGTTTTCAGACAGCTCGTCCCAGGGAGCCGCGGCCGGTACTGAACGGGGTCGATGACCTGCGTTTCGGGGCCTCGACTTCTCAGCCTCGAGTGAAGATCCGACCTTCAAGAAGGGGGGCAGGGCGCCCGTGAACCGCGCGCCGTAAGTCGAGCACAATCAACGCGTTTCAGCAGATTGTGAATGCATTTTCGGGGTTCTTTGCAGAGCGATCGTCGAGTGAGTTTGGCTTCTCAAAGCCGGATTGCTGGTTTGGCGTCCGCGAAATCCCCGCTCAACAAGCGCTATGGTGACTTTTACGCCGTTCGGCAAGATCGTACGAGATGGCGAGGTTTTGCTCCATACTGATGCCATAAAACAGCAGGCAAACCGCCACGGCAAGGAAGGCCGCACCGGAGTAAACCGAGGCGATCAGGCGAATGCCCAGCAAGGTGTGCGCTGTCTGCGCCACGTTGGCCCGATAGCCATAGAACGAGAGGAGCCAGCCCGAGATGGCGCCGCCCAGAGCCACTCCGATCCACAGCGCAAAAACCACCGCCGAGATCACCGTGCCCGTAGCGCGGCGTCCCGTCTTCCATTCGCCGTAGTCGGCCACGTCGGCCATCATCGCCCACAGCACCGGTCCGGAGCAGCCATAGCAGAATTGACGTAAGAACTCCAAACCTACGATTTGAACCGTGGCAGTTGGCGCGAGGAAGAAGAGCGCGCTATTGAGGACGGCCGTCAGCAGCAAGCTCCAGAAGAAGACCGTTCGCTTGCCGATGCGCCTGGCCAGAGCCGTCGAACAGGCGATACCGATCATCATCGCGGTCAATCCCCAGCCGTTGAACCAACTGAAGAGCATCGGATTGCCGGCGCAGTATTTGAAGTATTGCAGCATGATGCCGTTGCGGATCGCGAGTCCCATAAAGCAGAAGGCCGTCACCAAAAAAAGCGCGATCCACGGGCCGTTCTTCATCAGATCGCGCAGATCCTTGAGTACCGAGGTCTCTTGCTCGGGGTCGGGCTCAATGCGTTCCCTGCTCACGGCAAAGGCCACCAGGAAGAGCACGACGCCGATCACCGAGAAGATCCCCATCGTCCTCTGGTAGCCGTGGGCGTTATTGCCGCCTCCCAGGATGGCCACCATGGGAATCGCCAGGCTCTGCACAACGAAGCTTGCCACGGTCATGAAGAACTGACGGAAGGATGAGATGCTGGTGCGCTCGTTCGGATCGTCGGTCATCACGCCGTTGAGCGATGCGTAGGGCACGTTATTCATCGTGTAGACCACGCGCAGCAGCAGATACGTGACCCAGGCATAGATGAGCTTGGCCGATGGGCTCATCGCGGGTGTAGTGAAGGTCAGAAAAACGATCACGCCAAAGGGCACGGCGGTCCACAGCAGCCAGGGGCGGAACCGGCCCCAGCGGGTCTTGGTGCGGTCTGCGATGACGCCCATCACGGGATTGAAGACCGCCGCGCCCAGACCGACGAAGAAGGTCATGGTTCCCGCCTGGGCCGGCGTGAGCCCGAAGGTGTCGGTGTAGAAGACCAATTGCAGGGCCATCACCGTTTGGAAGATAAGGTTGGCGGCCAGGTCACCGAGGCCGTACCCGAACTTCTCTCCAAAGGAGAGCTTCATGCCCGTATCGCTCATCGACTCTTACTCGCTTTCACTAAAGATCGGTAGTGAGACGCGGACCGGAGTTCTCCCGCGCGGTTGCCCGGTCTCCCAGCCAACAGCGGGCTAAGAGAATGGGGGAGCCTTTGCGCCAGGATTTGCGATTGTCCTCTCGGCAATCTGCAGCCTGGAATCTTCGTTGTGAGCTCTATTTGCTTTAGATTGTAAGGCACTTGAGGAGGGAGGCCAACTCCGCCGGGGTATCCGCAGGCCTGGCGCGCGTTCCTCGCGATTTAAACTGGAAGTGTGAAGATCGCTCTGGCCCAGATCGACCCCACGGTGGGTGATTTCACCGGAAATCTCGAAAAGATTGTTGCGGCCAGCCGCCGCGCGGCGGATCGGGGCGCACGCCTCGCCATCTTTTCCGAGCTTGCCATCTGCGGTTATCCTCCCGCCGATCTTCTCGAAAAACCGAGCTTCCTGGCCCGCTGCCGCTCGGCCGTGGACGAACTCGCCGCAGCCACGCGCGATCTTCCCACAGCCGTTCTCGCGGGCGTGGCGCTGCCTGCCGTCGGAGATCGCGGAAAGCCGGCCTTCAATGCCGCCGTCCTCCTCGACCAGGGCCAACCGATCATCGAGCAGCACAAGCGGCTCCTGCCCTTCTACGACGTCTTCGACGAGCAGCGCTACTTCTCGCCGGCCGAATCGCAACGGGTGGTCGAACTCGACGGCCTTCGCCTCGCCATCACCATCTGCGAGGACGCCTGGAACGACAAGAACTTCTGGCAGCGCCGTCTCTATGCCGTCGATCCCATGGAAGAGCTGATGCGCCAGCAGCCGGCCCTGCACATCAACCTTTCCTCGTCGCCGTTCTGGCATGACAAGCGGGCCATCCGCCGCGAGATGCTGGCCTCGATCGCGCGCCGCGACGGCATTCCCGTGATCATGTGCAATCAGGTGGGCGGCGACGACAGCCTGATCTTCGACGGCTCCTCCTTCGCGCTCGACGCGCGCGGCGAGCTGATTGCGCAGGCCGCTTCCTTCGCCGAGGATCTGGTCGTCGTCGATCCTTTCCATGCCGCGCCCGTGCCCGATCCCGAGGACGACGCTACCGAAGCCGCTTACCGTGCCCTGGTTCTGGGCACGCGCGATTACGTGCGCAAATGCGGCTTCACGAAGGCCATTGTCGGCTTGAGCGGAGGCATCGACTCCGCGCTCGTGGCCGCCATCGCCGCCGAGGCCCTGGGCGCGGAGAACGTCATCGCTATCGGCATGCCCAGCCCTTACTCCTCACAAGGCTCCATCGACGACAGCCGCCAACTGGCCGCCAATCTCGGCATCCGCTTTGAAACCATCGCCATCAGCGCGCTCTTCGCCGAGTTCAAGCAATCTCTCGAGCCTCTCTTTCACGGCATAAAAGAAGACCTGACCGAAGAGAACATCCAGCCGCGCATTCGCGGCACGCTTCTCATGGCGCTCTCCAACAAGTTCGGCGCACTGGTGCTGACCACCGGCAACAAATCCGAGATGGCCGTGGGATATTGCACGCTCTACGGCGACATGGTGGGCGCCCTCGCGGTCATCGGCGACCTGGTCAAGACGCGCGTTTATGCGGTCTGCGAATGGCTCAACCGAAACCAGGAAAGAATCCCCGCGGCGATCCTGACCAAGCCTCCGTCAGCCGAGCTGCGCCCCGGCCAAATGGACACCGATTCCCTTCCTCCTTACGACGTACTAGACCCAATCGTCGAAGCCTACGTCGAGCGCTACGAGACGCCGGAGCGCATCGCCGCCGAGTACGGATTCCCGCTCGATCTCGTCCGGCAAACCGTGCGGCTCATCGAGCGCTCCGAGTACAAGCGACAGCAGGCCGCCCCGGTCCTCAAGGTCACCACCAAATCCTTCGGCATGGGCCGCCGCTTTCCCATCGCCGTCAAAGTTCAGGTGTAGGCTCTTACGGCCAACCCCGCGGTATAAGCTAATGTGAGGGAGTTTTCCCGCATCGAAGGAGTACAGCTTGATCCGTCCGTTTGCCCGCTTGCTCAGCGCCGCCGTGCTGATTGCCCTCTTCCTTCCGGTAGTCCAAGCCGTTGCCCAACAACAAGTGCCGCCGGCCCCCGATTCCAGCGCTCAGCAGGCGCCCGCCGCACCGGCAGAGCCCGCCGCCGAGCCCTCCGCCCCGACGCCGGCCGCCGCCCCGGTCTTTCCCAAGCCCGATCCGGCCAGCTTCACCGCCGCCTCGCCTACCAAGGAAACCGTCGACGCCTTTCTTACCGCGAACTGGGGCTTCGACGAAAGCCGCGTTTGGCAGGTGGAGGCCATTCTCAAGACTGCCTCTGAGGGCGTCAGCAAGGTGGTCATCTACCTCGGCGACAAATCGGGCAAAGAAAAGCCCGGAGCCATCGCGTTTTTTGTGATGCCCGATGGCAAGCACGTCATCAGCGGCGATACCATCATCCCCTTTGGCGAGCATCCCTTCGCAGAGTACCGCCAGATGCTGCAGGATCGCGCCGACGGCCCCTACCGCGGCTCCGCCTCCAAGGATCTGGAGATCGTCGAGTTCGCCGACTTCCAGTGCCCGCACTGCAAAGAGGCGCAAGCCAACATGGATAAGCTGGTCGCGGAGTTTCCCAAGGCGCGTATCGTCTTTCAGCTCTTTCCCATCGCGGCCATCCATCCGCAGGCGGTCCGGGCAGCCGAGTACGGCCTGTGCGTCAACCAGCTGGGCGGCAGCAGCGCCTTCTTCCAGTACGCCGCCGCTGTCTTTGACGGCCAGGAGGGTCTTGCCAACACCGATGGCGCCACGCTCACCATCAACAGCGCCGTCGTCAAGGCCGGACTCGATCCGGAGAAGGTTGCGGCGTGCGCCGCCACGCCTGAGATCAAGGCCCGGGTCGACGCCTCAATCAAGCTCGCCATCGACATCGGCATCGACGCGGTTCCCACCCTGGTCGTCAACGGCCGCGAGATTCCCGCCAACGCTCCTTACGACACGCTGAAGAAGATCGTCGAGTTCCAAGCCAAGCTCGACGGCGTCTCGCTCCAATAGCCGACCGCAATCTACCGTGCCCCATCCTTCGAGCGTTCTTCGCTCGAAGGGTGGGAAGCGCGCCCTAGTCCGGCGCTTCAAGGCATTTTCGGAAAAGGTATAGTCCTTGTCAGGTTCGTCAAAGGACGCCGCTCCTCGTGGTCGCGTCGACTTAGATGCTTGCTTTCGATCTACAGAATTTCTGAAAATGCTATAGCCCTGAGTGAAGTCAAAGAGGAAGAATGCCGTCGAGGGAGAGCACGAATCACGGTTCATGACCCACGGTTCACGAACGCCCTGTCAATCCCCCGCGCCGCCAGCCCATCCGGGCCTCGGTCTGTTTCCCGCATCCAGCCCTATTTCGTCGCCGCATCCGTGTTCTTGATGAATGCCGCCACGCGATCGTGCAACTGCTTCACGCATTCCTCGCGCACGTAGACCATGTGCCCGGATTCGTACCAGTCGTATTCGAGGTTCTTAGCCAACGACTGCGGAATGGGCAGATGCTTGTCCTCGTACTGCGCGGCGAAGAACGGCGTGGCCAGGTCGTAGTAGCCGCCATTCACCATCACCTTCAGCCGGGGATTGGTCTTCATCGCCTCGGCCAGGTCCGGGGCCACGTTCACGCTCACGGGATTGCCGC
>Ga0187852_1003313_pt1 | contig 11877 bp, 8 predicted proteins | sample June2016WEW_6_40_FD_134511 | JGI IMG/M metagenome (GOLD analysis project Ga0187852, IMG submission 134511) | Peatland microbial communities from SPRUCE experiment site at the Marcell Experimental Forest, Minnesota, USA - June2016WEW_6_40 | ecosystem: Environmental > Terrestrial > Soil > Wetlands...
ACGCTTATGGGGCAACGCCCCCGGAAACGTCGCCCCCCTCACCCCCCTTTCCCCTCTCCCCGCCTGCGGGGAGAGGGGTGCCGAAGGCGGGGTGTGGGGCCTGGTCCGGGGGTTTCACCCCGGCTACTCAATTTGCTCCCCTCCGGGGAGCACGGACGGCCCGCACTCAGACTTCGCCGTCGCTCCCGCTGATGAGAGCGCGGGCGCGCGACACCCTCTCTCCACGGGAGAGGGCTGCCGTTCGACGGTTATTGGTGTAAGATTGCGTCTGAACTTAATCACTGGAGGGTCTGATGTCTGGAACACCGGAGAATACGCTTAACCGCAGGTCATTTCTGAATCGCACGGCTTCGATGCTGGCGGGAACCGCGCTGGGAACCACGGCGGTTTCTTATGGGCGGATTGTGGGGGCCAACGATCGCATCTCGCTCGCGCACATTGGAATCGGAGATCGCGGCCGTGAACTCGACTGGCTCGCCTCACGCCTCAAGGATAAGCACAACGTGGAGATGACTGCCGTGTGCGACCTCTGGAAAGTGAATCGCGAGCGGGCGGTCCATGCCAACAGCACTTACTACGGCCGGCCGCCGCGTGAGTTCCAGCATCTCGAGGACCTTCTGCAATTGAAGGATGTGGACGCGGTGCTGATCTCGACGCCCGAACATTCGCACTCGCCCATTCTGAAGCTCGTGGCCGACGCCGGGAAAGATGCGTATGTCGAGAAGCCCATGGGCAATGTCTTGGAAGAAGTCCAGTCGGCGCGCGATGCGGTCGAGCAACAGAAGCGCATCGTGCAGGTAGGCACGCAACATCGCAGCGAGTTGTATCCACTGGCGGCGAGCCAGGTAATCCAGTCGGGGGCCCTGGGCGACGTGAGCAAAATCGAAATTGTGTGGAACTATCACGGGCCGCGCTGGCGCGGGCGGCGGGAAGTGAAACATCTCCGCGCCGAAGACACCGATTGGAACAAGTGGCTGATGACCAAGCCACCGCGGCCTTTCGACCCACAACTTTATTTCGAATTTCGACTCTACAAGGAGTTCTCGAGCGGCATCGCCGACCAATGGTTAAGCCACGCCATCGAGCTTGTGCACTGGTTCATGGATGAGAAGTACCCCACTTCCGTGGTGGCGCACGGCGGAATTTACGCCTGGCGAGACGGCCGCCAGAATCCCGACACCTTCCAGGCGCTGCTCGAATATCCCAAGGGGTTCATGGTCAGTTACTCGACGAGTTTCGGCAACGATGCGCCCAGTTTCACTCGCTACATGGGGAAGAAAGCTACGCTGATGAACATCGGGGGCGAAGGGAGTCCCAGATACAAACTGGTCGAGGAGAAAGGCAACCACGAAGATAACCCCGACATCGACCGGCAACGCGCCGAAAAAGACATCCTGCTTCCTGGGGACCAGAAGGTGCCGCCCGAAGGGATGGGTGACCTTGACCTGCACCACATGGAGAATTGGTTCGAGTGCCTGCGCAGCCGCGAGCAACCCCATGCGCCCGTGAGCGATGGCTACGCGCACTCGGTGGCCTGCATCATGGCAGCCGAGTCCTATTGGGCGGGTAGAAAGCTCTACTACAATCCGGCGACGGAAACGATTCAGGACCACCAGGCGGAGTCGTGAGGTTTGGAGTCCGCCAGCTTGCTGCCCAAACCTGAGTTAATAGCCCTCTCCCGAGGGGAGAGGGTGTCCCGCTGCCGGCGTTCTCATCAGCCGGAGCGTGACGGGTGAGGGGTTTCTTCCAGCCTGAACCTAACTTCCGCCCCACTCGCCTAAGCCTGCTATACTCGCCCCGTGGGCGTCCCAACCCAACGCGTTCGTGAACTCCGTTACGACCAGACTGAGGCCGAACGAACGGCGTGGTATCTCCTACGCGGCCGAAAGCTCGGCGCAAAGTTCCGCCGCCAATGCCGAATCGAAGACTGGGTCGTCGACTTCTACTGCTTCGAACATCGCCTAGCGATCGAACTTGACGGCGGGGTCCACTCGCAACCCGGCCAGATGCGGAAGGACGCGGCGAAAGAAGACTATCTCAGAACGACGGGAATAAAGCTGTTGAGGATTCAGAATGGGCTGGTGATACAGGATCCGCAGGAGTTTCTCCGTAAGGTGCGGGAAGCTATGGCTGGGAAATGACCCCTCACCCGTCTCGCTCCCGCTGATGAAAGCGCGGGCGCGAGACACCCTCTCCCCAAGAGAGAGGGCTATTGTTTCGTAAGCAGAAGCGAATATGCATGGCAACACAAATTGAAAGCGAATCTCTTCACCAATTGCGCGACGAGATCGAACTCTTCATCAACTCCCTTTCTCACCCTATTGTAATTGAAGACGAGGTCGAGCTTTTCGATCTCTCGGCGAGCCAGTGGCGGCTGACGGTGGAATTTGGAAAGCTGATTTTCACCGCCTGGAACGCCGCGCGCTCGGTGAGCCGGCGAATCGAGGAGATCGCCTACCGCGATCGAGAGCGGCTGGGCGTCTTCGCGCGCAAGTCGGGCGGCCGTGAGACCGTCACCCTGGAATTCCGTCCGGCGGAGCGCCCCGCCGGCCAGGCGGTCAGGGCCCCTGGACGCGCGGCCTTCGAGAGGCAACTGCTCGCCATGCTGGCGCGGCAATACCGGGGCTGGAGCTTCGAACGCGTCAGTCACCGCTCTGATCGGGAACACTCGTTTTCGGCGTGGTACACGAGAGGCGTGGCGAGGCAGGGCCGGACGGCCTGGGCTTTCCTCGGTGTGGGGGAGAGTGAATCACCCGCAGCGTCCGATGCCGCCTTGGCTTTCGGCTTGATCTGGCTGGATTGGCTGCGCAGCCGCTCCGAGCGCCTCACTTACCCCGGGTTGAAATTGATCTTTCCGCCCGGAACGGCGGAAACATGCGCACACCGCGCGGCCTGTCTGAACCATCGCGCCTTGCAGGTGGAAATCCTCGAGTGGTCAGCCAAAGACGACCGGCCGAGCGTGATCGACTGGAGGGATTACGGCAATGTCGAAACCCGCCTGTCGGCGCGCCGCGTGGGCGCGGACCTCCTCGAACGGCATAGCGGGCTGCTTGCGCGGCTGTTGGGCGAGAATCTTGGCAATGTCGACGTGGTAGCGGACGCTGCGGCCGCGGCGCTTTCCATTCGGGTGCTGGGTCTCGAGGTGGCGCGCCTCGAGGGACTCCTGGCGCCGCGCATCACCTTCGGCTTGCCCGGCAGCGCCCGCCGGCTGGAAGAAGATAATCTTGCGGATTTCCACCAGTTCCTCGAAACCGCGCTCCGTGTCCGTTGCGCCGCAAGCCCGGACCCCGCCGGAGACCTCTACCGACTGCAGTCCGAGCGCTGGCTCGAGAGCATGGCGGTGCGCGACGTCACCAAGCTCGACCCCGCTCTCTTGCCCGAATGCGTTTATCCACAGGTTCCTGCGTTTTCCGGAATGGATCGCGGTGTGATTGATATCCTGCTGGCTACGCGCGGCGGACGCCTGGCTGTGCTGGAGTTGAAGGTCCACGAGGACATCAACCTTCCGCTCCAGGGGCTCGACTACTGGCTGCGCGTCAAGTGGCTGCATCAGCGCCGACAGCTTCAGCAATTCGGATATTTCCCCGGAGTTGAGCTAGCCGATTCTCCGCCCCTGCTTTATCTGGTTTGCCCCGCTTTTCGCTTCCATTCCACCACGGGAAGAATGCTCCGCTACCTCGACCCGGCCATTCGCATCCTGCAAGTGGGCATCAACGACGGTTGGAGAGAGGGAATTAAGATCCTATTTCGACGGGAGTTCGAGGGGTAAGGATGATTTGCTGAAGGGCAATTTCAAACGGCGCATGACTAAAGACCAGATTTCTGATTGCCATTTGAAATCTGAGATTTGAAGTTGCCAGGCGGGGTCGGCGATGGACGTGGCATTAGTAAGTGATCGAACGCGGCCGGAGATTCAAACGTCTAACCCGCTCCGGCCTGCCGCGAATCACGGATGATCAAGCGATTCCAAATCCTTCCATCCGTCATCCACGGCAAGCCGAAAGCGGGCAACGAACCAGACCGCGTAGTGCTCCAACATCAGACCGAATGCTGTTCACGCAAGCTCCTCCGGCACCGCGCGTCCGCGATCGACGCTAGCCGAGGCCCTAGCCAGCCAGCGGCGAGTCGGTCGAGCCGGCCAACTGCGTGCTGTTTTGGCGGATCACACCCGACTGATCGGTGTAGTAAAAGTTGGTCCCAGTCGTGCCGGCGCTGACGGGGCTGGCGGTGAAACTGTAAAAATCAATCTTGCCAGTGGCATCCGTGGAGGCTGGGGCGTAAACGAATGTGTAACCACTCTTCGAGCTTGTTTGGGCTGTTTGGGCGGAACCTCCCGGCGTGCCGATTCCGGACAGAACCTCATCGATCAATCCTGCAGCGGAAGCGGTCGGGGTATTCTGCCCCGCAGCCGCTGGACCCAGATCGGACAGGGTCGCAGAGTAGCCGCTGTTATAGGTCGTGGAATACGTGACCTCTGCGGTGTTAAGCGTGCGCAGCGATCCTACCGCCGAAGCCTGGTTAGCTGCGATTCGCGAGCGCAGCAAGTTCGGGATCGCAATTGCCGCGATGATCAGAATGATCGCAACGACGATCAACAATTCAATTAGTGAAAAACCTCGTGGACCTTTCTTCATTCTTCCGTCCTCCTTGATATTTTTAGTGCTCTCGTACTGTCTGCCCGCTTTAGTGCAGTTTGCCTGCCATCCGGGACTTCAGATTGTTTCTTCCTTACAAATAACCACTGTCTTATCATGGTGTTGAAAAACCCCCTCGCGTGGTATGGTGAGCCGGGGCAAAAAAGAAGCTTTCGATTGCCCTATTTTGTCGAAACAGCATGACGAAATGTGTCATCGGTCGCCCCGTCGGTTTATGGTTTTCGATGCACGCTCTCGAGAGTCGCGAGAGGGTGAAATGACGCCAATTTGTCACTTTAAGCTTGAAAACAAATAGCTTGACATGAAAACTGCACACAGATACGCTATATACGACTTAAATAGTCGGATATCTCTATGCTGAGGCTCGGGAAGAAGGCCGATTACGGGTTAATAGCTCTCCGGCATTTGGCCGCCCAACGACCCCGCGCGTCTTCGAGCGCCAAAGAGATCGCCCGAACGTATGGGATGCCGGCCGAACTGGTCGCCAAGGTTCTGCAGAAGCTGGCGAAGATCGGCCTGCTGGCTTCACAGCACGGCACCAATGGCGGTTACGCATTGGCGAAGGACCCGGCACAAATCAACGCGTTTGAAGTGATACGAGCGCTCGAGGGGCCGCTTTTCATTACCTCATGCGTAACCGACCGCAGCGAGTGTCATCAGATGACCAAGTGCACAGTGCGCGAACCTCTGCGCAAGGTGAACGAGGCGATTGCCGCGGCGCTCCGCCAGGTTACTGTTGCTAGCCTCGTAGTAGAGCCTCACAGCTTGATTCAGATACAGGCGGATGGAAAGCGGACGTGAAGGTAGAGGCGGAATCTTGACTATACAGTATAGATTTACTAGAATGGGTTTGTTGGTTCGGGCGGTGCTCGAGATGCCGGCGCGACGGCGCGGTTCGAGTGCCGCCATCCAGGACTGATCCCCAAGAGGAGGTTTGATGCCTACGCCGCAATCGGAAGTCGAAATCCTGGCAACGCAGGAATACAAATACGGCTTCGTGACCGACATTGAACAGGAAACGGTTCCGCCGGGATTGAACGAAGACGTCATTCGTCTTATATCGGCCAAGAAACAAGAGCCGGAGTGGCTGCTCGAGTGGCGGCTGAAGGCCTACCGCCACTGGCAGACGATGAAGGAGCCGACGTGGGCGAACGTCAAGTACGGTCCCATCGATTATCAGGGCATCCGGTACTTTGCCGCGCCAAAGAAGCAGGAAGTGAAAGGGGAAATCGACCCTGAGCTTCTGAAGACATACGAAAAGCTCGGCATCCCGCTGAAGGAGCGCGAACTGCTTGCCGGGGTGGCGGTGGACGCGGTGTTCGACAGCGTCTCGGTGGCAACGACGTTCAAGGAGAAGCTGGCCGAACTGGGCATCATTTTCGGTTCCTTCTCGGATGCGGTGCGCGAGCACCCTGAACTCGTCCGCAAATACCTCGGCTCGGTGGTGCCTTACACGGACAACTTCTTCGCCACGCTCAATTCCGCTGTCTTCAGCGACGGGTCTTTCGCTTACGTGCCGAAGGGCGTGCGCTGTCCGATGGAGCTTTCCACCTACTTCCGCATCAACGCGCGGGACACGGGCCAGTTCGAGCGCACTCTGATCGTTGCCGACGAAGGCGCGTACGTCAGCTATCTCGAAGGCTGCACGGCGCCCATGCGCGACGAGAACCAGCTTCACGCCGCCGTGGTCGAGCTTGTAGCATTGGATAATGCCCAGATCAAGTATTCCACAGTTCAGAATTGGTACCCTGGAGACAAACAGGGCAAGGGCGGCATCTACAACTTCGTCACCAAGCGCGGCAAGTGCCAGGGTGTGAACTCGAAGATTTCCTGGACTCAGGTCGAAACCGGCTCGGCCATCACCTGGAAGTACCCCGGCTGCATTCTTCAGGGGAATAACTCGATTGGCGAGTTTTACTCGGTAGCGGTCACCAACAACTACCAACAGGCCGACACGGGCACGAAGATGATCCACATCGGCAAGAACACCAAGAGCACCATTGTCTCGAAGGGCATCTCCGCCGGGCACGGGCAGAACAGCTATCGCGGCCTGGTGAAGATCCTGAGCGGGGCCGCGGGAGCGCGCAACTACTCGCAGTGCGACTCGCTGCTGATCGGCGATAAGTGCGGCGCGCATACCTTTCCTTATCTCGAAGTCAAGAACTCCACCGCGCAAGTGGAACACGAAGCCTCGACATCGAAAATCGGGGAAGACCAGATCTTCTACTGCCGCCAGCGCGGCATGTCTACGGAAGACGCGGTGTCCATGATCGTGAACGGATTCTGCAAACAGGTTTTCAAAGAATTGCCGATGGAGTTTGCGGTCGAGGCGCAGAAACTGCTCGGGGTGAGTTTGGAGGGAAGCGTGGGGTAATTCTGGGTGGTAAAGGATGAAGGTTAAAGGATAAAGGCTAAAGGGTAAGGCGGCCAAGCCATCGAAAACGATACGGTACTTCGATAAAGTACGAACCGACCCCCTCACCCGTCACGCGACGGCTGATGAAAGCGCCGTCGCGCGACACCCTCTCCCCCAAGGGGGCGAGGGTATTAGTCAAACTAGGGGAGAGGGCATTTGACCTAGTGCGAGAGGGCTGCGACGGACGAGACCGAGTTTCGAGTTTCGAACTTCGAATTTCGATTTTCCAGTTTCCAGTTTCCAATTTTCAACGAGGAGTGAGGATGCTTCACATCAAGAACCTACAAGCAAGGGCGGAGGGAAAGGACATCCTGCGCGGCATTAATCTGGAGGTGTGCACGGGCGAACTGCACGCCATCATGGGGCCCAACGGCTCGGGCAAGAGCACGCTCGCTCAGGTACTGGCGGGGCATAGCGCTTACGAAGTGACGGGCGGCGAGGTGACGTACGAAGGTAAGGACTTGCTGGCGATGCCGCCGGAAGAGCGCGCGCGGGAAGGCGTATTCCTGGCGTTCCAGTACCCGGTGGAGATTCCCGGGGTCAGCAATACGTATTTCCTGCGTTCGGCGTTGAACGCCATCCGCAAGCATCGCGGGGAGCCTGAATACGACGCCATGGATTTCCTCGGGCTGGTGCGTCAGAAGATGAAGCTGCTGGAGATGGACGAAACCTTGATGACGCGCTCCGTCAACGAAGGCTTTTCGGGCGGCGAAAAGAAGCGCAACGAGATTTTCCAGATGGCGGTGCTCGAGCCCAAGCTGGCTATACTCGACGAAACCGATTCCGGCCTCGACATCGACGCGCTCAAGATCGTGGCCAACGGCGTGAACGCGCTGCGCAGCAAGGATAGCAGCGTTATTGTGGTGACGCACTATCAACGCCTGCTCAATTACATTGTTCCCGACTTTGTGCACGTTTTATACGAGGGACGCATCGTGAAATCGGGGACGAAGGAGTTGGCGCTCGAACTCGAAGAGAAGGGCTACGGGTGGCTGGAGCAGTCGGCCGCGTAAAGCAGGTGTCGGGTGTCAGGTGACAGGTGTCAGGCGTAGCGCTGACCTTCAGGTCAGCACCGTGGATGGCGCGGCTGGCGCAGAGCGAAGCTCTGCGGTTTGTAAAACCTGCAACACCGTGATACGCAGAGCTTCGTTCTGCGCAAGCCACGCGGGGGACGGTGGCACTCGAAGTAACCCCTCACCCGTCCTGCTCCGGCTGATGAAAACGCCGGCAGCAGGACACCCTCTCCCCAAGGGAGAGGGCTCGCGATTCAAGGGCGGGAGAGGATTGTGATGATTTAGGACGTATGCTGCGGTGCGTGTCATCCTGAGCGAAGCGAAGGATCTCCGCAGTTCGTGTCCAAAGAGGGAGAAAGGCAACTGCAGAGATCCTTCGCTTCGCTCAGGATGACAAGGTGGATGGACATTCGCTCAGCTTGACAAGGCGAATGGAGAGCGGGCGACTTAGACGGACGGAGAGATGATGATAGCTACAACGGAAAAAGAAGGTCTTTACCTTTCAAGCTTCAGAGAGCTCGAGGGCCGTCTTGCCGCGAACTCGCCTTCCTGGCTGCATGAAATACGCAGGGCGGCGATGGCAGGTTTTGCCGAGAAGGGATTTCCGACGACGCGGCAGGAAGAGTGGCGGAACACCAACGTGGCTCCAATCGCGGCGGTGCCTTTTCAGCTTGCCACCACCCCCTTGCCCCCTCCTCAGCGAGGAGGGGAGTCCGCGCCGGCCTCCTCGGTCAACGCAAGAGGGGAGTCCGGAGGCCCCTCCTTAATAAGGAAGGGGGAGGGGGTGGTTGAGCAATTAGCTCAGCATCCGCTTGCCGACCTGGGATGCCCCAAGCTGGTCTTTATTAACGGGCGCTTTGCGAAGCAGCTTTCTACGCTGGACGGCCTTCCCAAGGGAGTGAAAGCCGGAAGCCTCGCGGAGGCGCTGGCAAGCGACGCGAAGACTTTGGAAAGCCATCTGGCTCGTTACGCGACAGATTACAGGGAGCACGCTTTCGTAGCTTTGAATACAGCCTTCCTCGAGGACGGGGCATATATCGAGATTCCCAAAGGCGTTGTACTCGAGAAGCCCATTTACCTGCTTTACGTATCCGACCCGAACGGGCTGCCCACCGTGTCCTACCCTCGCAACCTGATTGTTGCGGGGCGGGAAAGCCAGGCCAGCATCGTGGAAGCGTACGTATCCATTGGCACAGACACTCCTGACTATGCAGCCGGGACAGGCAAGAGTGCCTGTCCTACTGGCGATGTGTACTTCACCAATGCGGTGAGTGAAGTGGCGGTAGGTGAAGGTGCGGTGATCGCGTATCACCGCCTTCAGCAGGAAAGCGACCGGGCGTTCCACTTCGGGCGCCTCGTATTCCACCAGGAACGCTCGAGCAACGTCGCCACGCACTCAATTGCCACGGGCGGGGCACTGGTCCGTGAGGAAGTGAACACGGTTCTGGACGGCGAAGGGGCGGAAGCGCTGCTGGCGGGCCTCTATGTCATTACCGGCCGCCAGCACATCGATAACCAGACCACTCTCGACCATGCCCAGCCGCATTGCAGCAGCCGGGAAGTCTATAAGGGCGTTCTGGATGGCGAGTCCTCGGCGGTCTTCAACGGCAAGATCATTGTGCGCAAGGACGCGCAGAAGACCGACTCGAAGCAGAGCAACAAAAACCTGCTCCTATCGGAAAAAGCCGTCATCGATACCAAGCCGGCGCTCGAGATTTACGCTGACGACGTCAAATGCACGCACGGCGCCACGATCGGGCAGATCGATGCGGACGCGGTTTTCTATCTGCGTTCCCGCGGGATCGGACTGCAGGAAGCGCGTGACTTGCTGACTTACGCTTTCGTCAACGACATCCTGGGGCGCATCAAGTACGAACCGCTGCGCGAGCGGCTTAGCGAGGGTTTATTCGCTCGCCTGGCGAACGGCCAGCGAGCCGACGCCGCCGGCGGCGGCGTCGCCCAGAAAGCATGAAAGCGGTTCCCCTCCTTTGTTAAGGAGGGGACAGGGGTGGTTGACAGGCATGCGGCCACCACCCCCAACCCCTCCTCCTTCGGAGGAGGGGATTCGAGTTTCTGCATTCCTGGGAGCGCGGGCTTCCAGCCCGCTCGTCCAGATGCGAGATGCGGGCTGGAAGCCCGCGCTCCGAGGCCTTCCGGGCATGAAATGGCCACGGACTCACAAATGTAGAAACTCCAGACGCCTCCTCCTTCGGAGGAGGGGAGCCATTTGCAAAGCCGAGGAGGCATGATGGCCACCACGCACCAGACAATCCAAGCGCCGGCACGCACAGTACCTGCGCCAGCCTTCGACGTGAAGCGGATCCGGGAGGACTTCCCGATCCTGAAGCAGAAGGTCCATGACAAGCCCCTGGTGTATCTCGACAATGCTGCCACCAGCCAGAAACCGCAAAAAGTCATCGACGCGATTGTCCGCTTTTACACTGAGGACTGCGCCAACGTGCATCGCGGCGTTCACCTGCTGAGCGAACGCGCCACGTACGTTTATGAAAACACCCGGAGGAAGGTTCAGAAATTCCTCAATGCTTCCGACCAGCGGGAGATCGTTTACGTGCGCGGGACGACCGAAGCCATCAACCTGGTGGCGCAGACTTTTGGAAAGCGTAACGTGCAGGCCGGCGACGAAGTGCTGATCACCGGCCTTGAGCATCACTCGAACATTGTGCCCTGGCAGATGCTCTGCGAGGAGAAAGGCGCCAAGCTACAGGTGGGGCCCATCAATGACCAGGGCGAACTGATTCTGGAGGAATTCGAGAAGCTCTTGAACGACCGCACACGCCTGGTGGCTGTGGCCCACATTTCCAACGCCCTCGGCACCATCAATCCGGTGCGCCAGATCGTCGAGATGGCGCACGCCAGGGGCGTTCCAGTCCTCGTGGATGGCGCGCAAGCCGCACCGCACTTGAAGATTGACGTTCAGGAGCTCGGCTGCGATTTTTACACCTTTTCGGGCCACAAGGTTTTTGGGCCGACGGGAATCGGCGTGCTCTATGGCAAGTTCGACCTGCTGGAAGCCATGCCTCCTTATCAGGGGGGCGGCGACATGATCAGCTACGTGTCTTTTGAGAAGACGCTGTACAACGCCGTTCCCTACAAGTTCGAAGCGGGAACGCCCGATATCGCCGAGGTCTACGGCCTGGAGGCCGCCCTTAAGTACGTCAATCACGTGGGCATCGCAAACATCGCATCCTACGAGCACGCGCTCCTCTCTTACGCCACGGAAGCCATCCAACAGATCCCCGGAGTGCGGATCATCGGCACGGCGCGCGAGAAAGCCGCAGTCGTTTCATTCAATCTCGAGGGTGTACACGCCCACGATGTTGGGACTATACTGGACCACGAAGGAATTGCGGTCCGCACCGGCCACCACTGCGCTCAACCGGTCATGGATCGCTTTGGCGTGCCGGCCACGGTGCGCGCTTCGCTGGCGTTTTATAATACCAAACAGGAGATCAATTCCCTGGCCGCAGGCATCCAAAGAGTGAAGGCAGTACTTGGATAGCGCTTGCGCGCCCTGAAAGGGCGCAAGATAGTAGCCGGGGGTAACGCCTCCTACGAACGCCAACGCTATCCCACGACCCCGAAGGGGTCGCGTTGCTTTCCGGCGAAGGGAACGACCGCCGTGGCGCCATGGGGTTCGACCCTTGCAGGGTCGGCCCGCTGAGCTGATGTTTTCCGGGGGCGTTGCCCCATAAGCGTTTACTTAAGGCGCCGGGACTTCGAAAGCCGCGGAGCGGCGCCAGAAAGTAGCCCACGGCGTGAGCCGTGGGACGGA
>Ga0187852_1003319_pt1 | contig 11866 bp, 7 predicted proteins | sample June2016WEW_6_40_FD_134511 | JGI IMG/M metagenome (GOLD analysis project Ga0187852, IMG submission 134511) | Peatland microbial communities from SPRUCE experiment site at the Marcell Experimental Forest, Minnesota, USA - June2016WEW_6_40 | ecosystem: Environmental > Terrestrial > Soil > Wetlands...
CCGCGCGGCTTGGGGAGGCACGGCAAAGGAGGCGTTGGCGCAATGGAACTCAGTTACAAGCCTACCATCGAGAGAATACGCACCCGCTGCCGTGATGTGAGGTTGAGCGCGCAGAGACGAGAGGATTTGGAACGCGGCGTCCCGGTCGCCCGAAGCCAAAGCCGAGGCTCCATTCTGGCCAACGATTTCAGCCAACGTGGCGAGATCACGCATTATCGCGCGGCGAGCGCTGCACGCGTCCACAACGCCATATGCCACCCATGCCCCTAACAAAGCGACGCTGCTGGTGAGCACGAACATTCCCCGCAATTTGGAGCAAACAGTCGATTCACGAAATAGCGGCACGCCAACCCTCTTCAGTTTTTTGTTTTGAAATCCCCCGGGCTTAACCTTATATCCTCAGGCCGAACCCGCTTAGCTCGCGGCATACGTCCCTCCTCAGCTCGGCGCTACGGAGCGAGAGGAGCATTTGCCCGTATAGCTGCGGCGACGGTATCCGACCAGAATCGTCCGATTACGCTGCTTTCAAGGGCATGACTCTCCGTCAACTCAGGGCAAGCTCTGCGGCTCCGCCGTTCACCGCACCGAAGGGCAACCCCTCTCGTCGCGCGAGACCAGCCAATGACCTCATCGTGCCACCTGGAAGACTTCCCATTCGGCAAGAAGGTCGCTGCACGTGCATTTTTATACTTCGCGGCAAACTCGTTATTGAAGAATCGCGTAGAACCTCCGCACCACAGCGATTTGCGGGCAGGGACTCAGGCTGCCAGGAACGCGCACGCGCCGCCCGAATGTGGCCCGTCATTCCTTATCTTCGGCGTAGACACAGGTTAACTTGAGTCAAAAGTAGCAGGAATCGTGGGCTACAATGCAGGTCTGTCGTTTGGGCTTCGGCAAACCGTGAACAACTTGCTGCTGGACACGAATATTGTCTCGTACCTGATGAGGACCTGAAAGGGCATGAGTGGCATGTCGTTTCGCGGGGTGGCACAGGCACTCCTGCCTGTGTCCAAAGCTGAGGGCTCTCGTGCAGAGGGCACAGGCAAGAGTGCCTGTGTCACCAAGGTCACGCCAGCGCCAGGTTCACGTTCTCAATCGCTTCGTCGATCTCTGCGGTGTTCTTAAAGCCGAGGGTTACGCAATCGACGCCCGCGGCCTTAAACGCGTAGCGCAGCGACGCCTGGCGGTCCTCACGGGTGGTGAAGGCGCCTTCGCCCACCAGTTTCATGCTGACGACGCCCATGCCTTTTTGGCGGACCTGTTCCACCCGCGTGGTGACCTCGCGGACATTTCCCAAATCGTGCGTGTCGTAGTCCGGTGCGTCCATGTGCACACCTTTATGGTTCATGCGGATCATCGCGACTTGCAGCCACTTGTCGCCCGGACACTGGCGCAAGGCCGGCAGTCCGTGCACCGACGCACCGCATCCCACCACCGTTTGCCGCGCCTGGGCTTCAGAAATCCCGTCTTGCCACCGCACGCTGTCTCGCGGCCAGGTCGGCGTGTGCTGCCAGTGCAGCAGCATGATGTCGAAGTAGTCGGTCTGGGCGAGTTGGCGCAACTCGTCGATTTTCTGAATTGGATCCACCCCTACACTTGTAGTTACCTTCGACATCAGCCGGTAGCTGTCCCGGGGAATGCCGTTCAGCGCGATGCCCAGCATGCGGTGCATGTCGCCGTAGGACTCCGCCGTCTCAAAGAAGCGAATGCCGCGGTCATAGGCGTAGCGCACCAGCTTGGTGAATTGGTCCTGGCCCAGCTCGCGCTGCACTCGCCCGCCCATGGTGCCGGTGCCAAAGGCGAGGCGCGTCACCTTCACGTCGGATTTGCCGAGAGTTACCCAATCCGTCGCGGTTTCGCGCGCCGCTGCGAGCGGAAGGCTGCGGGCGCCAGCGAGCACCGCTGCGGCCAGTCCAGTCTTTAGAAAATCACGCCGGGAGTAGTGAGCCATTTGTTCTTCTCCAATACGCCGTGTCTTGACACCAGTGATGATTAAATTAAACGGCTACTGCACCTGCCGGGTCAAGGACAAAAAGTCGTCCACCGCATGCTAAGCCCTGAAGGGGCGACCCAACCCAGCCCATGGCCAACGGCGTGAGCTTCCGATATGACAACGTCGATGCGGATGTGCGAAGCACAGCTCGATTCAAGAGAGCCGGCGTGAGTGCCACTTGCGGAAACGCCTCAGCGCGCCAGGACCGCCAGTAGCGTCATATAGTTGTCCACGAGCAGACCCTCGTAGCCGGTCGGCGTTCCCTCCCACCCCTTCCAGTCGTTGGTCTTTCCGTTCGCACCGCGTCCTTGGAAGCCTCCGTCCTCATAACCTTGTAACATGGGAAAGAGCATGGCGTCGGCTTCCTGGCGGCGGCCCAACTGATACAACGCCTGGAGGGTGCAGTAAGCAAAGTTTCCGGTGGCGGCCCCGTTTTCGTAAATCTGGAACCCATCCGAGCCATCTTCCTTTTCGGATCCGCCCGCGGACTTTTGCAGATCCGCATAGTCCTCGCGGCGCACGGGAATCAGATTGCCAGGCAGCCCGTACTGGAAGTGCGTGTAGCCAACCTCTTTCATTTTCGCCAGCAGGCGGTCCATGATCGGGTTGGCCTTGTCGCGCGGAACCAAGCCATAGGTGATGGCCATGCCATTCACGAAGGTGAAGTAGTAATCGTGCAGCTTTCCGTCGGCGCTCTTCCAACCGGCCAGCACGCCAGTCGAGGGATCGTAGAACGTGTCATAGTAAACCGAGCGGAGCTTTTCGGCGCGTTCGGCATACAGGCGAGCGTCGTCAGGCATTTTCGCCTGCCGGGCCATTTCCGCCATTCCCATCAAGGCGGGATAAGCGATGGCGTTGGAGTAAGCGTCCTGATGGCCGAAGCCAATGGTATCCCACCAATTGGCCGGTCGCAGCAGCATCCGCCCACCCTCCGTCCACGAGCCGGAGTTGCCGCTGGCGGGATATTCGAGCAATCCTTGACCGTCGCGATCCATGGCCAGCATCTTGGTGGTCCAGACCTTCAGTCCTGCATAGTTATGTTGGAGCCACGCCTGGTCCTTGCTGCCGCGGACGTAGTCCCAGGCGGCGAGCACTAGCGAAGGGTAGGTATCCACGAAGTCATAGGGTAAGGTCGGTTGACTCGGGTCCGCCACGCCGTACGCCGCCATGCCACCCAGGTAGCGATTGAGCGTCTGCCGGATGAGATCGAGCGCGGTCACACCCGGCGCGAGCGGCGGCGTCCGCTCTGCCACAGCGGAATACTCATAAAGCGTGAAGGCGCAAACGTCACTGGCCGCGTTGTTGGCCAGGGCGCGGTGTTGGGGACTAAGCTGGAAAATGTTCAGCCAGTTGCGCCGAAAGCCATTGAATCGGGGGTCCTGCGCGAGTTCCGGCGGCCCGGGATAAATGGCCACCACGTCCAGCGTGTAGTCGACGCGGGGCATGACCGCCGAGGCGGGAGGAAAGGTCACCTTCACGTAGTCGTCCGCCTGCTTGTCTCCTTCGAATCGGCGCGCGTCATAGCCGAGCGCCAGCGCCACCTTCTGCGCCGCGGGGGAACTAATTCGAAATGTCCCTTCGTCGGGCAGGTGCAGAACTGCCGGCAGGCGGACGCTTCCATCCTCATTGATGAGGCCAAGAAGGGTTGCGTGAGTAACGTTGGCGTCGAGGTTCAGCACCAGCGGAGACGGCGGGCTTGCTTGGGAGTAGGACGAGTAAAGATGTATTTGCTGCGCGGACAGCTCAAAGGTCCAGGGGGGCGGCGCACCCGCGGGCGCGCTCGCAAGCCGATATTCGAACCTCCGCCCGGCGCGCCGTAGTTCATAAGGCGTGTCAACTTTGGCGGGCGCGCGCAAGGGGTTCTTGGCGAGCTTTTTGGTGCCCAGCGAATCGACCGCCAGCACGGTGAAGGCAGGCTGGTCCAATGCCAACTCGACTCGCAGGAAAGCCGATTGGACTTGCGGAGCGTCAACGGGCTCCTTGGCCACAACGAGTGCAACAAGGGATAAAAATGAGATCAGAAGTGATAGTCGCTTCAGCATAGATCGCTCCTTGGATGTAGCGGCGGGGTTACCCCAGGCTTCGCCAAATTACGATCGGTCACAAAGTGACGGTTTCAGGGTAACCACCCCGGCGCTCGGCGCGCCACCCCTCCTGCATTAGGAGGGGAGCATTCTGAGCAAGGCAAACTGCCGGGGTTCTTCGCCCAGAACGCGGGGCTCAGAATGACAGTATTTAGGCGGCGCGGAAAGGGAAATCGTGCGGTCTGGCCCGGAAAGGTAACGCTGCAGATAATGGAGAGGGCTGATTTCTGCTTTTGCTCGAACATCCGTTAGCGCTGCGAAAGGACTATGTAAACATACGCCCAGTTTATCCGGCGAGCTGGCTACCAGCTACTGCGAGGGCAGAATGGCCGGCTGATATGAGAGCGCGTTCACATCGGTGAAACGAGGAGTCCCCGGAGGCAGCTTGGAGATATTCTGAAAATCCGTGTCGAAGGTGTAAGCGCGTGTAGGCGCGTTATAAACCACGCCACAACACTTATAAAATCCCGTGGCCTGACGGGCATACCAAAAACTTCCCAGTGAACCAAGGTAGTTCGATATCGGACCACCACTCCAGTCTTCGATGTAGCGCAGGAAGTTGTGCACCCCGCCATCCGTTCCACAGTCGTAGGTGCCGGAGGGACACCACGATGGCAGTGGGAAGGATATGTTCGTCCCGCCCAGGACTCCCATTCTGTAATAAGTCGTCGTGGCATTGCCACCTCCCGGGGGGCTGCTAAACGGGTTGGTGAAGGAGGTGTCGTCCACCCAGGCGTTTGATAGGAACGTCACGGCATCTCCCATCACCGATGCGTAAACATGGCACAGGGTGGTTGTGTCATTAAATCCGTTGGCTACACTGGCGTTATAGTCACCCTGCACATAGATGGGATTCTCGGCGGCGACCGCGAAGCCACCGGCGTTGGTCGAGCAATTAGCCGTCGCCAAAGGAGGCAAATTGCCAAGCGTCCCGTTCACCAGCCGCAGCGCCCGCCGAAAGATCACCACACTGTTCTTCTGTGCCTGGCTGGCCGTGAGATTCTTAAACGCGGGATTACTACTCTGAATGGAATTAACAAAACTTAACCAGTTGTTGCTGCCATTGGTAATAGGAGTCGCTATAGGATGCGGATAGGCCCCATAAGTGCGAAAAACCCCGTCTCCGTCTACATCCTCGGGAGTGTCCAGGGCGCCGTTGGGCGCACCGTTCGTCACGCTAGGGTTGATAATATCTTCGTTCCCAAACTCGCCAGTTTCACCGCCGGTGCACTGGCTTTCCAGTTCCAAGCTGGCGGACTGATCGGCGCAATTCATTCTGCGGTCTGAAAAATAGAGGATGTAGCCGGAGTTCGTGAGGGCTTGCGACCCGCTGCTGCCGATATTTCCGGCAAACCATTGCTGGAGATTTTGGACATCCACGTCCATGAGATTCATGACGCCGTTCAGGGTAATGCCCTGCGTGTTGTTGTCCCGCACCTCCCCCTCACGTGGGTCGAAAATGTTGAGGGGGACAAAACCCGTGCCGTTGGGTCCGATGGCGGTCGTGCCAGGCGCCGCCCTCTGCAAGTGAATGATGGAATTATTGTCCGTGCAAGGGGCCGGAGGCGTACCGGCAACGTATGATCCCCCGGACCAGGTGGCAGTGGAATCGGTATACGGGCTGGTATGCACGATGTAGGCGTTCTCGCCCCCAGAACTCGTTCCGCGGTAGACCCTGTAGCTGGTCGCGCCGGGAAAGCTTGACCAGGTGACCGATATCTGCTTGTTGCTGCTGGTGGTGGATGCGGACGCCTGGACGCCCAGGGATTCACCCCAAGAGCCGAGAGCGGTGACAAGGTAATAATAAGTTTTACTTGCCGACAATGACCCCCCGTTCGAAACGCCTAAGGTGGGCGCTCCCATTCCTGACCCGGAGTTCACGGTATCGCGAGAGACACCGAGCGAGAGGATTTCTTTCGTTACATCACTCCAGGTTCCGGGCGTAGAGTTGAGCTGCATCTCGATTTTGATATAGCCGCCGAGCAAAGTGGTATTGGCGGCAGTCATGTAATCGGAGTCGGCCGTGCCAAGCGATTGTGCGAGAGCGGGAGCACAGGAGTTCGCCGTGGGTAGGTTGTAGGGGCTAGCGTAGATCGTCGAGTCGAGTGGGTACGGGCTGTTGGAATCGTTAGTAGCCAACCCAGGAAGGCTCGTGATCGAAGACGCTTTGTCGGAAAGCAGGATGCGCAGGCTAGCTTGATTGAAAAAGCGCGAGGCGCCCACCGTGGAACTCGGACTCTCGCTCCCCGGCGGGCGTTGGATCATTGCGATGGGAGTCCCCCCCGCCAGCGCTATGGCAAGGTTCAGCATCTTCGCCCCTGTGGCCCCGTTGCGTATCCAACCGTTATAGGTGGTGGTCGAGAGCGTGTTCCAGTTGGAATTAGCGGCGCTTCCTGGCCCCCCCGTCACACTGCCTTCGGTTAGAGCGAGGGCCCGGCAGCCGGGCTGGGTGCCCCCGCAACCGGCGGTGGTGGTCAGCACGTTGACCGTGGAAGAGTAGTGTCCCCCCGACGTAATGTTGTACCCATTGATAAGCTGCGACCGGATGATGTCTTTGTACGCCGTGGTGCGGTCGTTGATGGTTAGAGTTGAGGTACTATCCTCAGAGAAAAATAGGTTCCCATTGGTGTGAACACGGCCACCAAACGCGAAGTTCGCTCCGGCGTGAAACGACAGGTCGTTACCGGAAAAGATTCCAAACTGAAACACCGGCACCGCCACTTCCTGGACCTGGCGGGTCATCTTGGCCTCGGCGCCGTTGGGGCCGTCGGCAATCACGGTGAGATAAAATGGGGTAATAATGCCTTGAAGCCCCTGCAAGGGACCGTTACCCCCGATGGTGCCCGTGGTCTGGGGGAGCGGGTCGGAACAAGTTGTGGACGGGTCACCGCAGGTGATGACGTAACCTCCGGAAGGAAACGTAACTCCCGGAATCGACGGCTGGTAGCTTGAGCCGGTTAGCGCCGTAATTTGGGCGGCCTTGACAGCGGCGTGACTGACGAAAAACGCCGCAATGTCAGCGCTCATCTTCTCGATTCCTCCCTGCGCACCGTAGTAGGCCACGGCATTGTTGCGGTCACTGGCGGCAATTTTCTGTTCTCCCGTGGTCACGTAGTAAAATCCCAAAAGCATGACGGAAAACACCAACATGAGTAGCAGGACAAGAATGAGCGCCACCCCTGATTCCGTCTCCCCGCGGTTCCCCATTGCACTTCCTCCATGCTCCCACAACCGGATCGTGTTCCTGGCCACGCGCTGCCACCTCAAAACCCAAGAGGGCCCGCGAGGCACAGGCCCGTTGCCGGTACAAACCCTCAGTAACTGGTACCGTATTTATTGAAATACGCCAGGTTTTGCACGGTCACTTGGGTATTAATCGTATCTGTATAGTAGGCCCTCGACTTTCGGTTCGGATGGTTTGCAACTGCCGTAATGGATAAGTTAACATTACGAATATTATTCGTCGGAATGGTGCCCGTTCGCTGATTCGCGGCGCCAGTGGAGAGATCATAGGAAATCTGAAGTATTTGAATGCCCAAAGCGGCGGCCTGGGCCCCCCCTGTCGACGAAGCTCCACTACCCGTGAGCCGCATAAGCTGTTCCGGACTCGTAGCGGTGCTCAGGTAATAAGTGACCATCGTGATCAGACTCGCCGTGATCGTGGGGAATGTGCCGCCTGATTTCAGTTGCGCCAGACTCCCGCTGGTAATGTTGGTGGCGAATTGGTTGAGGCCCATGACATCGTTCGTGGTGTCAGAAGCATTGAACGTGATGGTGTTGTTGCTCGTGTTAACGGCGCTGGCGGCAAGTAAGCAGGAGCCATTAGTGTTGGTCAGCATGATCAGTTGCCCCGCAACCACCAGCGACGTCAGGGTGGACGGGACAGTGATCACGGCACTGTTGGGGGGGGTGAAAGTGATGGCCGACACTGTGGCCGTCGCCGAGGTTGAGGAATTAACCGAGATCGCGGTGATCATGTCGGTCGTGTTACTTCCCGAGGCCGGCCCGAGCCCTGTCCCCGTAGTGATCACCGTCATGTTGCAGGGGCACGAGCATGGGAACGTATTCGATGCCGACACAGGCGGCCTCTTGATGGTTGTCGCGCTCCCCCCACAGGGAAGCGGAATGCCGTTGAGGGGAACGTTCCACCCCGTCATGCTCACATCCCGCGCCATAACATTCACGGCGCCGCGAAGGTTCTGGTTCACGTCGGCCATCGTTGCCGCCGCGTCGCTCACGTTTTGGAGCTGATCGAAAATCGTAACAATGATGCCCAGCAAGAGCAGTAACAGGGCCATCCCCACCATCAGTTCGACAAACGTAAAACCGCGGGCAAAATCCGTTTCCGGCGCTCTGGAAGCTTGTTTATACATAAGGGGACATGAGAGCTGTAGTCGTTACGCTTCGGGTCACTCCTTTCGATGTCGTGTACTGAATGGTGACCGTAATCTGCACCAGAATCGACGTTATCTGAGTGATTTGAATCTGGCGCTGGAAGCCGAGAAGTTGAACTTGGACGTCATCCGCGGTGCCGAGAACGCCATCCGGCCCGGGCGTCCAGATCTGCTCGTAGCAGGGGGTGGAAGCGCACCCCGTACCGTCGTCGGCCGTGTTGAGCATCCCATCCGGCCCCGCCTGGTACAGGGGCTCGAACCCGCTGATGAAGATGCACGACGACCCGCTCCCGACGTTGCAGATCTGCGCAAAGCTCAGGGTGGAATTGTCCCGGGCGGAAAATACGTTTTCCATCGCCTCCCGGGCTTTCTGGCGTGCGATGCTGTCCTGCTGGCCCGTCATGACGACCGCCATCCCCGTCAAGAATGCGTAGGCCAGGGCCAGCAGGCCCGTCACTAGGATCAACGACGCAATCATGGTCTCGACCAGCGTAAAACCGCTTTCATTGTCCCCGGGTGGGGGAATCTCTCGATCCATGAATGCCTGCCTCCTCAGTACCAAACCGTGCCCGTGTATTGGTAGGCGCGGATGCGCCCGGTGGTCGCGAGGATGGTTACCGCACGCGCCGTGTAAGTCTGCCCCGAAATGCCCATAAACACAGTGCCATTGGTATAGGTGCCGCCCGTACAATTGCCATTGCTAAAACTGCAGTTAAGGAGCACGGTCCCATCGCTCTGAAAGGTGATGGTGCACGGTAGCGTGCTACAAAAGTTGACTGCCGATGACGTGTTTCCGAAGCTATCCGGAGTGTTGGGAACGCCCGTGAACACGGTGTATATCATCCCGTAGGGAAGCAAGAAGTCGGACAGTTGCGTGGTGTTGTTATTCACGCCCGGGTTACTGTACTCTGTCGTCACCATTTCGTTCGTGCCTTGAAAGGTGACCGTGACGTACCTCCGTTGGTCAATCGAAGTCTCGCGGGCCTGACGGAGTTGAGATTGCATCAATTGCATGGCTCCATTTGCGCGCATGCTCGGCAGCACTCTGATGAAGGCGACGGAAGCCATCCCGGTAATGATGATGATTATAGCAACCACCACCAGGAGCTCAAGGAGTGAGAACCCTTCGTCTCTGGGCGCCCAATTCTTTGACTTTACCCGAGCGCGCATTCCAAATCTTGCCCCTGCCATCGCTTCATCTCCGAGGCCACGGCGGAGGCCAAACACTACGAACGCCGGAACCTGGCTTCACGATCCGAGCACCTCCCCGCGCGATCGCCGAACGGGCTCGGTCCGTTCATCTCATCGGCGCCCTCTTCCGGGGGCCGACCTTGCGAATGTGTAATGCCCTCCACCGGCCTGGCAAAAGTGCCCGTAATCGACACCAGCTAAAGAAAACACAGCGGTCGATGCGAGCGAGTATGCAAACTGAACTGCCGTCTGTCAATAGTACCTGCGGGTAACCCGCGGTTGGACGCGGACAAAATGCCGGTCTATCGGGGGACGTGAACAAAGCAAGGGTATGACGAAAACGTGCGATTTGCGAGGTATAGCGAGCTTTCCACTCGCCGCACGGCGGCGAAGCTGCGACCAAGACGTGCGCGGGCATCCCTCGGCATGCTCAGGGCTGGCTCTGGCCGCGACGGACACGAGCAGAGCCTGCCCCATGCAGTGCGCGTAGGGCAAGCTCTGAGCCCGCCGAAGGAATGCCCGTGCACAAAGCCGGAGCGGTTCCTCACCGCTTGAGGTATGCCGCGCCAATTTCATACCGGTTCTTATCGGGGAGTGGCCTGAGGCGTACGACCTCCGCGGGGACAAAAATATTCGCCATGCCCGGCGAGTAGGGGATGGCGATGTCAAACTTGGTTCCCGGCTTCAGGTGTTTGGGGGTCTCGAAGCAAACGCCGCCGCGGGAAACGTTGTTGACTTCCAGAATCTCCTCCTGGTAATGCTGCTTGTACCGAATACAGGCGCGGAACTGGCTCTTGAGGCGGGAGTGCCGGCGCCTGTGCTCGGTGCGCGGCCGCGGGACGGGCTCGGCTGGGCGAGGAGGCGGGGGCGGCACAACCATGTCTTTTTTCCCTGGCGCCTCGTACGCGGCCTCATTCCAGATCGTCGCTTCGCGGCAGCGCTTGCATTCGTGATATATGTACCGGTGCGCGTGATAAACTTCGGCCTCATACTCCTCGAGATAAACCACCTCGCGTAGGTGGCATTTCGCGCACTCGAGCAGCGTGCGCATGATGGCACGTTCTGACTCGCTCAGGGGAAGGAAGTTGATATCCCACAAGTTGACAGAGGGGTCGAGAAGCCTCACCCCGTAGACAAATCCCTCCGGTTCGCTACGAACTTGCCCGACGATTTGAGCCGGCGATTCCTTGCCGGTGGCCTCCACGTGAAGAACGATTTCTTCCTGCGGAATCAGGTTGCGACCGACGATGATCAGCGCCCCGTTGCGGCTAACGTCCAGCGTTCGTGTTTCCTCAATGTAGGCGCGCCCGGCCACATCCGAACCGAAAATGCGGATGCGGATCGCGATGACAACTCGATCGGAAGAGCGCGCGGTGTGTGCAGCCGTCGGCCCCATTTGTGTACTCCTCTACAAATCAGCAACAATTCACTCATCGGCGCACCCTATTATTACTTTATGCGAGCTTCAGTGCCAGTCACCTGAATGGCACTGCCGAACTATTTGTGTACAGAGTCCTCATGTGGTGTAATTGACACCCTTCTGAGAACCTTAAGTAGAACGGATATCATGAATCGTCGAGGCTTCCTTAGGCGCGTGACGGAGTTGGGGATCGCCGGTACGCTTTTGCATGAGGGGGCTGCCCTTGTGACCGCCGGGCCTCTCGCGCCAGGGATTTTGTCCAGACAATTTCACGCGTGAAAAACGCGCGCGAATTTGTCTGGACTTTTTCGCTAGCGATTTTGTCTGGACCGCCGATTTTACAATCTAGCCTCCTTTTTCTCTTGACAAAGCCTAGCATTGTATAGACACTGGATGGCTTGCGCCCACGCCGGATGGGTCGAGACAAGGTAGCCAGGCGAAAGTGGCTTGGCTGGGCGTGGGTTCTCACCGGCAACGCGGTCAGGAACGGCAGGCGGCAAGGGTTCTGTCAAAAATTCCATGAAAGGCGAGGAACATCGGAGGTCAGGACCGAAATGCAGGGTCTGGACGCGCTCAGCTCCGGCTCAGCGCCGGGAAAAAATCAGCGGCTTGCCACGATATGTTAGAAAACAAAGAGAGTTAGCGTTAGCAAGACAAAATGTCAACCAAGCTAAGTGCTTGAAATAAAGAATGTTAGCATATCACGCTTCAGCAGCGCGAGAAATCGGGGGGGGGGGAAAAATGAAGGCTAGTGCCACGATGTTGTTGAAAACACATGTAGAAA
>Ga0187852_1003322_pt1 | contig 11839 bp, 10 predicted proteins | sample June2016WEW_6_40_FD_134511 | JGI IMG/M metagenome (GOLD analysis project Ga0187852, IMG submission 134511) | Peatland microbial communities from SPRUCE experiment site at the Marcell Experimental Forest, Minnesota, USA - June2016WEW_6_40 | ecosystem: Environmental > Terrestrial > Soil > Wetlands...
ACAGCTACGGCGGCGGTCCTTATTCTTACGGGAAGGCAAAGCAAAAGCCTTACCCAACCCACAACGTCCCAAGGTGGGCCAAATTAAACCGCCGAAATGGGCCAAAAGAAGTTGCCAAACGCACCCGCCCCATGCCATTCGAAACCCGGCGCTGCAGAACATTCGCAAAACCCGAAACCAGGCGCTATTCGCGCACCTCCGAGCATTTGGCGATTGCTCCATTTACTCTCTCGAAAACCCGGTCGAACGTCGTGAGGGTCCGGGCGGAACGGTTGCCGCCAATCGGTTACGCGAGGAATTACAATCGGGGGCAAATTGTTGTCCCCGGCCGTTTCCGGGTAGGTGTGATAAAAGGCAAAAGGCGGAATCGACGATGAACACCGAGATTATTTTCTTCAGGGAGATCCGCGCACTAGCGGGCCTGGCCGCGAAGCCCCCTGCAGTGTTTCTGCCGAGCGAGGAAACCGCGGAGCAGTTGTTTGGGTTCGTCACCGTCCATATTGGACCACTGGCACCAACTGCCAAGTTAAGCTATGGCAGGGCTTCAAACGCATACCCAGGGTTCTCGTTTTCGTTGGTCTTCATTATGGAGGCTGGACTTGCTGCGGCCGGGCCTGTCGCGGGCCACGTTTGGATGATCGACCTGCCGTCTCTCTCAAGAGTAACAACGAACGCTTCAGGAGTGTCCCGGCGTATGTGAACATAGATGTCCGGGGCACCTTGCTTGCGCAACACACCTTCGATGGGATCCATTTAGCCCTCCACGGATAATTTGAGTAGTATGGCTTGGGTGGGCCTCACTTGGCGACGCGACATCGACTTCCAATCGTCGGATTGTAGTGCCCGGCGCGGCGACAGAATCCGGCGAAGCACGCACTCATCATGGTTCCCGAGTGCGAAATCCAGGCCGAATCTGAGTGAACCAGGCCCGGCCACAGGCCAATTGTCGTGGATTTCAAGACAGGGCACTTGGCTTAGCGAGGTTGCCCCGAACGATTACCACGCCTATGCTGATCGGCAAACTGCCTCCAGTCGGTGGAGGAACCACCTTCAGAACTATATCGTTCGCAGGCGAGCCAGGAGCTTCGGTCTTGGGCGAACAATCCAATAGGGTCAGGAGGCCGAAACGCCGATCGCTACCTACAACATACTGGGCGGTCTGCGGGAGAAAACGCTCAGCGTCTTTGATTGTCACCAAATGACTGTCGTCCGCTTTGAGTTCAAGGCGGATACCCCGAAATGACAGATCTGTTATTCCACCCCCAGCATGGGGGTGCTCTTCTAACCCTGACCCGATCAGACGATTAGATCGTAGCAACATCTTCATGTTGTCTTGGAATTCGCACTCCGAGTAGGTCCTTGGAAACAGATTGTCCTGCAGCGACTGCCCGGCAATCCCACCCACTGCGGTCAGGAGCAGCAGGAAGTTATCGAGCTCACAGTCCGAGATGGCCGGAGCGCGACGGGCCTCATCCCGAATTTGAAGTATCCGTTGATCGACTACCGCATAGCCGCTCAGTGGATTTCGATTTGGGTCGAAGCCTTGCGCTCGGAGACCGCGCTGTCCCTGCACAAACACAGCTGACTCTCCCGGGTCTGGCAGAAACCGGGCACGACAGGTGAACTCCAGCGGCCGAGCGGAGAGAGCTTGTGGTAGCAGAAGAACCATGCGGCCCCGTTGACTCACGGAGTATGGTGGCGCACCGACAGGGCGGCTGATGGAAAACGTGGGCAACTCGTACGAGGCCGAAGGCTCAACTGATATAGGTTCGAGGACTAGCTCCTGAGCTTCCGCTGGCCACTGAGAAATCGACGCCTCCACTGTAAGGTCATGCACGACCCTGGGTTCAACCGTGTGTGGTTCCTTAAAACTCGAGCCATCCAAGAGGAACGAAGTGAATGCCACAATGACTCCTGAACTTTTTTTCTTAGGCAAAGGTGTTCCGCCCAAACCAACTGACCGTGCCATTTCCGTGAAGACCGGCAATGGAAGCGGAACGCTAAGCAGGAGCTTGGCTAGGTCCGGCACGTCGTCGACATCGGATAGCTCAGCAATTCTATGCGCGACAGTCAATAGCTTTTCCGAACCTGAAGTCTCTCCGACCTCCTTGGCAACATCCCTTGCGCGTATCCTCGCAGAGCGCAGGAAGCGATCTGCATCAACCTCCGCTGACCGGACAGCGTTCTGCCAATTCGCGAGGTGGGATACAGCCTCCAAAATCATTGCGAACTGACGGTATCGCGGCGCGATAGCACTTTCCGTTGAAGCGGATTGAAGCGCCGCGGCTGCACTTGAAAGCGCCTCCGGCGAGCCAGTGCCGCGACATAAGGCAGCCAGTGCCTCAATTGCTTGAATGCGGTATTCGAAGACCCAGTATAGGGCTTCTTTTCTCCCTGTTCTCCTCATTGTCTCTCTCGGCCTCTTGCTTCGATTCTCGCCATCGCGCGGCAAGCTCCGCAACTCGCGCAGTGTCGGACGAAGCCGCAGCGAGTTCAAGCTCGGCGGCCACTTGGCGGGCGGTGCTTCTCAGTTTTCGGGGCCGGTCCCAAGCATCATCGCTCAACCGCTCCGTCGCGTCGCGCGCAACATCCGCAGCTTCGGCCCAGGCTCCGACTGCAGTAAGGATTGCGATCATCTCGTCAGCAACTTCGATACCTCGCGACGTGCAGCTTCTCGCTGCAGCTTTGAATCGATCGGACACTCCTAGGATCTGCTTGGGTGAGACCTCTTCGAGTTCGCCCAGCAGGTCGTCAACGTAATATTCATTCGTCTCAGGATCGCTTATGAGTTTGATTAGAAGCTCTCCTAGTCGCGAGGCTCCACGCAATGCGAAACCAGATTGGAGGATCACATCAGTCGCGGCCGAGACGGCCATGCCATCCAGAATCGAAACGATCGCGTCGGGAGTCCTAGATGGTAGGTCTTTGCCTACCAGATCCAGGTATCGCTGGATGGATTTCGAGAGAATGTCGTCGTCGGAGCGGCTCCGACTGTACCTAGAGATGAGATAAAGGAGACAGGTCACCACGCGCGTGGTGAAAGGTTCGGGGAGATCAACTTCCCTGAGCGCATCTACCGGGGCGCTGTGAACGGCAACGTAGGGGTCCGTCAGCAGTATAAGGAAACTCTCGTGCACCAACGGGGGAAGATCTTCCGCGCAGTGTTTGGCTAGCTTGGCATAGGCTCGTGCTGCCGCCGCACGAACCAGCGTCGATCCGCTCATCATTGCTTGGTAGAAAGGCGGAACAATGATCGGCAGCGCCGACGCTTCACGAGCCATCCAACCGAGACACTCGACCAATGCTGCCTTGAGGTAATCGTGCCGCTCGCCCACGGTCTCAAACGTGCTGACCACCAATTTGCCGATGGATTTTGGCTTCCAAGCCGCCGCGACGCCCACAGCCTCGACAATCGCGCCGAGTGCACAGTACAGGTTCTGCCGACGAGCCTGTCTTTCAAAGGCTTTCCACGCATCTGGTGTGGGGTCCAGATCCAAAAAGGGGGCTATTTGGAGCGTCCAATTCGCTTGCAACCAGTGCGGCCGCACCAAGCAATGTTTCGGCGTGCTGCTCCAACAGATTTGGGAAGCGTTTCGCCTCATTCCTGAGAAACCAAATCACTTTTGTCGACAGCTCATCATCAGGGAATTTCAGGAGCAGCTCGATGAACCTCCGATACGCGAGTTCCTGTGCAGCCATTGTACCGCTGTGCCCTTCGGGTAGATGTCGGGAACGCAGGATCTGCTCATAAACCTGAAATAGCTGCGTGTGTAAGCGTTCTGACCCGATGCCGCATTTGCGCTGGATGAGGGCGTCTACCTCGTCAGGATGGTCGAGCATGATCTGTGCGAGAGCGCACGTCACTGAACGTTCTGCCGAGCCCTCCTCTCCGTAATGGTCGTCCGGCAACTCCAGCGACCCCACCAAGGCGTCGGCGACCGTCAGGCCGAAGGCCGGATCAATCTGCGCAATAACCGAGGTTGCTTCAGACGCCTTAATCCTCTGGTATTTGTACGGGGCTCCAAGCTGATAGCGCACCGCTGTCCCAACCAGATCTGGGAAGAGCCTGTACGCAGCGAGTAATGGCTCAGGCTTCCCAGGACGCCCAGGAAGCGGCAAGGATCCGGGGACTGGCGTAGCGACATTGATCAAGGCGGGTAGCGCCGGTTGTAGTAGCTCCTCCCCGTGGGCACTGTCCAAGTGCTTGGCAACGACTGTGGCAGCTGCGAATACACCGTCACCACGCGCCAAGGCTCGAAGCGCGCAGTCACAGAGGCGCCCACCATCCGCGGACACTGCTTCTAGGACCTCCAGAGCCACCTCGGTCCGGAAAAAGCCCCCGGCCTCCGCGACATCAAACAGCGCCTCTTGTACTCTAGAACCGAAGTGAGTGGGAGCTGCGCGAGCGGTTTCGAGAAGCAGTTTGCGGGTCTGTTCGGTAGGATCATGATCTAATTGGCCGATCGTAACAAAAATGCCAGCAGTTGCTGGATCGCACGCCGCGGAGAGCTCGGAGCGTCGGGCAACCCTCGCGTCAAGTGCCCGAGCCGCCCGGTCCGCCGCTTGACGTGCAGCGTCTTCCACTCGGGAGCGGGCCTCGTCCCGCGCGGTGACAAGCTCACTATATAGGTTTGGTAGCCTTACGGGCAGTCGCTTCTGGCATCCCACGCAATTCCGGTCATAAAAATCGAGCGCCACTACCGAGAGGTCCATCCCTGCGATACCTGCTGCTGAAGCATGCGCGCACTTAAAAAACCTGTGACCAATCGGCAGCCCTGTTTCGATTTCGACCAAGCCGGTTCCGCCCCACCTCTGAATCTCAATATGAGCGCACCAGTTGTGCGCTAAGTCGCTGACCCTCTTGTTAGCCTCACCCGTCCGTACCGCTTCTTGGATTTTTGCTTCTAGGTCCAAGCAGGCCCCCTTTCCCGCGCCCGGGGCTTGAACGCTACATGCGACTACACTACTCTTCATTCTGCGTCCGATCAAGCGAGCCGCTATTCGTACCGCGGCGGGTCCGGGTCGTGCGCCTTACAACTAGAGGTCCTTTCGTTACCTAAGACTATAGACGGTTAGTCATCGCTTCAATACACGCCAGACTATTGCTGGCTGAGTGGTCGCGCGCTTGGAAAATGCTCTGATGTCCTCGAAGAAGGGTGTATTCGCCCTTTTCACCGGAATCCACCGCCGCTAAGGAGGTGCAGTGGCTTCGAGAGATTCCGCCTAGGAAGTCGGCTTCACGTCAAATGAGTACTGCGGCTTGGCATGAACCGCTAACTACAATCCCTGGTCCTTACCTAAAGCCATATTTCGTCTATGTACTATGGAGCGAGGTGGATCCCGAACCCGTTGAACAGCCTGCCGCGACGACGGCGAAACGCGAAGAGCCGGCAGTCCTGGCGGAAGTGATCCAGCGCGCCTTGCCGCCAGGTCCGGTTTGTGGCTCGCTCACCGTCCCGCGCACATCCGTGTTCGGGGAAGGTTCGCGGACAAGAACTATGAAGGGTAAGAAGCCAAGCATCGCAAGCCCACGCTCTCCAAATGCCCGCAGTGTGGCGCCACTATCTGCCCGAGTTGCCGGCGACGCTCGAATTAAGACTGCCAGGAAAGCCCGCAACCAGCCAAGCCCATCCTGGCAGGACTTGCGACCGAACTCTTGTGATCCGGTTGCACCAAATTAGGCATGAAGAATCACGATCTTAGTTGACATCCAACTCCAACCCCCGCCGAAACACCTATCAGAGCCATCCTATGAAACCGTGAAAGAAACTTCCACAGTTTCAGCGAATCGGACAATTTGCCAGATTCATGTGGTAGCACCGCGGTAGCACGGACGGTTTCTAGAGAAGTCAGTTGTTCTATGTAAGTCTTTTAGAATGATGGTGAGCCGTGAGGGAATCGAACCCCCAACCTACTGATTAAGAGTTAAGCGTTCACATGGAATCAACAGCTTACACAAAGAGATACAAAAGGAGATAATAGGCCACAAAGCGAGTATTGATGCAGGTCTGGGCGTTGTCGCGTCTCTGTGCGTCTCTCACTTTCGCGTCAAGGGGTGGTCAGAGAAGTGGTCAGAGTGAATCTTCCCTTGCTCTGTCGGCTCGCCGTCCGGTTCCGTTCGCGCTCGAGATCACAATGCGTCCGGGGGGACAACTCACGGGCGATGGGTTGGCTTCCCTGCCAGACGTGCCCAACGCTCATTTGCTCGCCGAGGGTTTCGCGAGCTATGAACTTGCCGGCGTCGGCTGCGCATCGGTTCTGGCTTCCGACGCAACGCATGGACCCAACTGCGCGGCGCCGAACCCCGCCTGCAGGGAGTTACCCCGTACCTGCCCGATTTCACCCCCCTGAAGAGGACTCTGCGGTTTGCCGCCCAGTGACGCTCGGCGCGGCGAGGGTGGCGTCGGGCGAGCGGGGCTTTCTATGGGAGGGTCCGGCCTCCATGCCGTCGCGCGAAATCATTCACCGTTCCCTTTCTAGCTGTTTCTGGGTGTGGCCCAAGCCACGTTGACCAGGACTGCAAGTACGGTGACCCAGATCGGGATGAACAGGATGTACAGGAGAATTGGCCGATGCAGAGACCGCAGAATAGCGAGTCAGATTCCGACTACGACCAGTGCTAGACGGGTTGATTAGACTTAGTGAAGCGTGATAGGTTCCTTGAAGAGTGCCGCCGCTTCTAGGGGCCTTCAGATCCAACCGGGAAAGGAGCATGTATGTCGGACCTGCCGGAGGAAGGAACAAGGAACAGAAAATATTCCCTCATAACGGCAATCGAGGAGTTGTTGCCCGACTTCGCCAATTCGTGTCGCGAAACTCTAGAAGTGGTGATCCTTCATCAGGATGCGTTCGCAGCGGATTATCAGGATGACGAGTACAAGCTGCTCGGTATGGCAATAAAGTTTGCCGGGCTGTATGGAAAGGAGATTCGCATCGTCGGGAAAAACCGGGAAACGGTTACCCAGCCGCGAATCAATTAAAGTCCTCCATCCGAATGTGGTGTTCCCTTGTGTGATGCTGGACCGCAATGACCAAGTTCATGTATACCAATTCCCCTGATAGCAAATGAGGCGGGCCTCTCGGCTCGCCGATCGTAATGGACCAGAAGACCGGGATGCTATACCGGATCTGTGACGCTGAACGCTGGCAGAAGATCGCCGAGAATCTGGCCGCTGCTGCTCGACGGACACTTCGAAGTGTTGCGCGGCAAATTCCTGCGGTCCGCGATTCAAGACCAAGTTGATGCACTGAGCCGCCGCGGCCAGGGTCAGCCCCAAAACACAGAAATCGATGAAGTGATCTCGCTCATGGGAGGCACATTCAAGCTGGAAGACCAGGTGTTGAGCTTCAGCCCACTCTCCTTCAGCGTGCCGGGGGCGGCGTTCGACCTAGTGGGCAGCTATGACATGTATCTGGATGTACTCGACTTTCACGGCACGATGAAGCTGCAAGCGAAGGTTTCGCAGACGATGACCGGCTGGAAACGATGGGTGCTGAAGCCGGCCGACCCGTTCTTCGCAAAGGAAGGAGCAGGCACTTTCCTTCGGATCAAAGTGGAAGGTCCGGCCAACCAGCCGAAGTTCGGCTTAGACCGGGGGCATAAGGAGCCGGAACAACGGGCCAAAAGTTCGCAAAAATGACACACTGGAAAGCGAAGGAGTGAATCACGTTTAATATTCTCCCAACTTTGAATTATCCCTGCTTTTTCTTGGTTGCTGGTTCGCGCTTCTTCGTCGGCTGTGTCCGTTTCGGCATCTCAGCGGTCGACTTCAGCGGCCAGCAGCCCAGCCAAAGCGCCTTTCTCACGGAGCGGAATGCGGATTTTGTTTCCTGGTGGCGCAGCCGCCGACCGAGATATACTCTCATTCAGGCCGAAAGATTTACACATCAGAGTTGACATGGCTGGTTAGTCGAATCGTAGATGTGGTGCCCACGTTCGCCTTCTGGTTCCTCCTGGGTGACGTGCTCGAAAACTATGACGCGTGGGTACTTTCACGGATTTGGCCTGTGAAACGCCCTTCCCACCAGCAATGATACAAACTCCCCGGAATCGGGGCTCGGGGCCTCGAAGCGGACTTCGGGACAAGAATGGTTTCCGGGTGGGCGACCTTCAGGAAGAGCAATCTCTCAGCGATGGATTATAAGAGTGCACCGCGGGATAGATAGAACATATGCGCTTTCCATCGAGAACTCTGTGTTCCACGTTGCTGCCTGGTTCAACTCTTGGACTTATATGGGACCAAGACCTCCAAAACCAGAGGTCTGATGCCCAGCCCCCAAGAGCCCATCAAGGTCCGAACCCGCGGTTCATATCCCACAAAGGATAGTGCGGCAACGCGCCTGCGGGATCGCGCACGAACTCCGCGGTCTGCGCCACTAAATCGCGCATGCGTTGCCGCGCTGCCACGCCAACATCGCGGCGGCCGAGTGCTGGCGCCTGGTCGCCTGCCCTGGCGGTGCCTGGAGGAGGAACCAAACCCTCAGAGAGCAGCGTCCCGTCTCCGCCGCGCCGGTCGAACAAACTCTGCAACAACTCGCGGAGCAGGCCGATCCGCTCCTTGCCGAACCTCGCTTCCCACCGTTTCTCGATCTGCGCGATCAGCCGATGGTAAGTCTCCTGCGCCGTAAGTCCTCGAAGCGAGAGACAAACCACCTTTCCGCGGCTCGCCGCCGGATCCGGCGTAACCACCACGTAGGGCTTGATCTGCCATCCAATGTTGGTGGTTTCCGGAGATCCTCCCGTCAGGCGTGGAATCTCCGCCACGCGTATCGGCTTCTTGCCCAGCACCCGAAGCGTATTGGCGCACATTTCCAGCGGCACCGGCGATTCGCCGTCGAACTCAACGCGGAAAGTCAGTAACAACTGCGAGAGTAGCGCCGGCAAAGGAAGAGGGTCCCCGCCGCGGGTGACTCGCGGCGGAAACTCTTTAGCTCCATCCCAACCGGGCGGCAGGCCGAGTGGCAGTTCGAAGTCCAGTTGGTCTGCGACATCCTGCAAAGCATGACGCAGGCGGTGGATCTCCTCCTTGCCGAACCTCGTCTCCCAGCGCCGCTCGATAGCGGCAAGCAGGGGCGGCCAAATCTCTGCGGCGGTGAGTCCTTTGGAAGTGAGTCGTGCCAACCAGCCGGCTCGAATACCGCGGCCACTGCCCCACCCCTCGCGCAGTTCGCGGCCGGATAGCCGGTGCACGGCAGTTGGAATGGGCCCGCCGTCCGCCGGGTCTGGCTCAAGCGCGACGAAACGCCACCTCTCCAAACACCCCAGCTCAAACTTGATCTGCTTATCCGGCGCCAGGGCACGTGAGGCCAAGTTGCGTACGGCCATCGCGCCCTCGGCAACGAACCGCATCAAATTAGCCCACACCACCAACGATAATCGCGCGCCGGGGTAACCCGCCTCGCCCATCCGCCGCTCGAACTCGTTGTCCAACTCAACTGTGAACGCAACCAAGACCTGCGAAAGCAATTTCGAGAGAGAGCGCCCGGAAGTAATCCCACGGGTGGTCGATACCTGATTAAGGCCCTCATCGTTGCCCATATGGCATAAGTTTAACCCAGCCAACTCAGGGAACGGGCGGATTTGATTATTTTTGGGGCCCTTTGACTGAAACATTGTGCAGCGTTCAGTTCTTCATTGCAGGGTTGACTGTTTGCCAACAACCACGATTCCGTCGCGCAGAACCAACATCGGTTTGCGCAACGTCCTCAGATCGGCGAGAGGGCTCTGACCAACCACCAGCAGATTGGCGGTGCAACCAACGTCGATACATCCAAGCGTGTCGGGTCTGCCCAGATAAGCCGCGTTATTTCTCGTCGCAAAGGTCAGAATCTCCACAGTTGAAAATCCTGCGCGCACAAACTGATCCAGTTCATCCAGAAAGCCGCTCCCGTATGCAACCAACGGAGCATCCGTGCCAATTGTGATGGGGACGCCCGCCGCAGCGAGTTGGCGTACTGCGGTGTAGGAAGACTGCAGGCGTGTAACGCGCTGGTCTGCGGGAATGTTCTGCAGTAGCAGTGTGGCTTCATACTCACCAAACGTCGGATCCGCGAATGTATGCGCTTGGGCCATCTGGGCGATCAGCTGCGGTGGCAATGCGCCTGCTGTAGCTACATGTTCCACGCCGGTCGCACCATCGTTGACGGCGTCCTGTATCTCGCCGGTTGTTTCCGTGTGCACAACCGTGATGAAGTGGCGCTCGCGTGCCCACGCGATTCCGTCTGCCATCAGCTTGGGATCCAGAATCTCCGTAGCCCGACCGATGGTGCCGTCGATGAACTTGATGGCGTCCGACGAACCCTCCCGCTGGCTATTTTCGAGACCAGCCAGCATCTGGCGCTGGCTCCCAGCCAGAATGGCTCCCTCCCGCGCAAGATACGGAAAGGGCTTCCAGATCGTTGCTACCGGGTGGCCCTCGCGCGCAGTCACCAATCTGCCGACGGCAAACAGTTGCGGCCCCAGTAGGCGATGCTCAGCAATCGCTTGCCGCCAGTGAAAGAGCTGCGCCGCTGGTCCGCCGCAATCGCGGATCGCCGTCACCCCGCATTCGAGATAGGCGCGCCGGTGGTCGGCGTAATGAGAGAATTCTTCTTCGATCAGATAGCCGAAGTCGAAAGGCGCGAAGACAGAGCGGACCGGCGCGACCAGGTGAGTATGCACATCGATCAGACCCGGTAGCACATAGGCACCGTGCAAGTCCATTTGTGGCAGTGGACACTCGTCCTTTGCTGCGTCCACAACCGCCACAATGTGGCCGTGCTCAATGTGGACATTCCTGCCGGGCAGAATCTGTCCGGAGCGAAGCTCCACAAGCTTGCCTCCGGTTAGGTTCCAGGAATCCTTCCGCGCCTTAGGCCATGGGTACTGATCTGTTCCAAAGAATAGAGACAATGGCCACGCAATCCCTGCAACAAGGACCAGGGTCGTCAGCACGAGCACCAAGCGCCGGCTCCACAGACGAAAAGTTGTGAGCCATGCACAGCAAACCACGAGCAGGAAGAGCGGGATAGTTCCGGCCAAATAGATGATCCATGCCTTGATGCCGGACGGATGGAAATTGGCCCCGGCAAGCGGATAGACAATCCAGAGACAGAGAAAGTAGAGGGGAACAGAAACCAAGAAACCCTGCAGCCAGCGCTTGATCCCCGAACCCTGCCTGCCGAAAACCAGCCATCCAGTGGGAATCCAGTAAAAAATGGAGAAACTGGCCCAGCGCAAGGCTGTCAGCGCGGTCAGCCAGCCACCTTCCTCTGCCCCCAGAGCGAAGTAGAACGGGAGGAAGTAATTTGGTAGAAGCGATGCTAAAAGACACCAAAGCCGGAAGGAAAACTGTGGTGGAGAAACGGCGGACTTTGACTGCGCGTCTGGCATGTGACTCGCAATCTCCTTGAGCGCCAAGCCCATGACCTGCACGCCGGAGCTGGCTCTGGGTTGCCCGTGCGTCGCCGCTCACTATATCACGGATGAGCGTTGCACCCGCAAAGGTTCGTTTTCGCAAGTTCGATTCTCAAACATCGAAAACATCCTCCGAGGCCTTCCCGAGTCAGGCCCCGAGCGCGTCAATGTCATTCTAGACGTATGGCCGCCACTCGGAAAGTAAGCGTACAGTGGTTCGCCGGGCGGATCGTTGTGCCGAAACGGGGTTCGAGCCCTGAGGTATAGAGTCCCAAGACGGGAATCTTTCGTCAGCCACGTTCCTATGCATACTGAGCCGGCGGCGAAGGAGGCCGCCGGTATGCCAGGACGAAAAACAAAAAAGGGGAAGACCCGTTGCACGAGAACCGTTCTTCGGATTCCTGATCTAGAACAGTCGAAGACGGCTGTTCTCAACTCACTTCC
>Ga0187852_1003326_pt1 | contig 11824 bp, 9 predicted proteins | sample June2016WEW_6_40_FD_134511 | JGI IMG/M metagenome (GOLD analysis project Ga0187852, IMG submission 134511) | Peatland microbial communities from SPRUCE experiment site at the Marcell Experimental Forest, Minnesota, USA - June2016WEW_6_40 | ecosystem: Environmental > Terrestrial > Soil > Wetlands...
CCCCGTTTTCCGGTCCCTTTAAGTGGAGCTGGCGAAGGGATTTGAACCCCCGACCCTCTGATTACAAATCAGATGCTCTACCAGCTGAGCTACGCCAGCCCTTCCCACCAGGAAACCAGCCCGAAACCCCAAAAAACATCCCAGCAATGCGTACGGACACACTCCCACTCCGCACACACAACGGCACAGAAATCAAGGTTAACACACCCCCGCTACCGGAGCAAACCAGACCACGAGAACTCACGCCGCCCCGGCGCAACCCGCTTGAGCGCTGGACTCCCTGCCGTCCGCCTCCGGTCTCGCCAAAAATCCTGTTGCGGGAGGACTGGGTCTTGGTAGATGATTTCTCCGCCTTCCAAATGGGTTTACAATGGTTCGGAGAGGTAAGGAGAAACTGTATGCGCAAGAGTTTATTCACCGTCGTATTTCTGGCATTTTGCCCCCTGCTCTTCGCACAACAACCACCACCCGCTCCTGCAACATCGGCGGAACAGCAAGCACCTCCGGCTGCGGCGCCGGCTGGTTCAGCGGCCCAACCGGCGCCCGCTCAACCTTCCGCGCAGAAGGCGCTCAACAATGACTCCGTCATCAAACTCGTCAAGGCGGGCCTGTCGGACGATCTGATTGTCTCCGCGATCAATGCTTCGCCAGGAACCTACGACACCTCCGCGGACGGGCTGATCGCCCTGAAAACCGCGGGCGCCAGCGACAAGGTGCTCTCGGCGATTGTGCAGAAGGCCTCCCCGCCACCGCCGGCGGCAATTCCAGCTCCGGTGCCCGCCCCGGCGCCGCTGGCAACCCCCGCGCCCGCGCCCGCCCCAACTCCTGCGCCCGTTCCGGTCGACACCAAGGCCACGGTGCACTTCTATCGCTACGCGGCGTTTCAGGGTTGGGCGCTCAAGCCCGGGCTTTACTGCGATGGCATCCTCTTGGGCTACATGAAGAATGGGACTTATTTGGACGTTAAGGTACCCCCCGGAAAGCACACAGTTTCCACTGATGACAAACAGGCTGGCGCGACACTCAACATGGAACCTGGCAAGGACTACTACTTCCGGACGGACTTAAAGATGGGATTCTGGAGTGGCTCTTTCGTGCTGACCATGGTCCAGCCGGAGCAGGGGAAATATGACGTGTCACAGCTCCCGCCACTGGATTCAAGTGACGCCGTGCATGAGCTGCCGGCTTCCCATTAGATGGTTCCGGGCCTTGGCCCGTGCTTGAAGGCTCCTCAAGCGTTTCGGTCCCCCTCGCCCATGTGAACGACGGTTCAGTTGTGTGGCCTGCCAGGTCCGCAAGGAGAATGGCGGGCTGGTTGCAATTCATTCGCTTTCGGAGGCGGCTGCAAAACACCTGAAGAATGAATTCTTCGACAGAAAGTAGCAGGAACCGGCAAAGCGGTAGCGGCGTGAGCCGTCAGCGGGCGCATCTCCAACTCCACCCGGAGTGGTAGGGTATCTCTGACGGCCCTTATGCACAAACGCACCCGCAGAACGCTCTGGATACTGGCCGCGGTCCTGCTCTTTCTGGCCATGGCCATCTTCCTGCGCTCCAAGGCCCCGCCGGAGGCCGCCCGCCTGCTGCCCGAGTCCGACGGCATTATCTACATCAACCTCAAGCCCGTCCGCGCCTTCTTCCACAAAGACTTTAAGCCGCCCCAGCGCGTACCCGAATACCAGCAGTTCATCGACGCCACCGGCGTCGACTGGGAGCGTGACCTCGACCAGGTCGCCATCGCCCTCCACCGCATGCCAGACCCCAACGGTCCCAACGGCCCCGTCGCCTACTCCATGGTGCTGATGGGCAAGCTCACCGGCAAGCGCCTCAACGCCTGGCTCGACGTCCACGCCGCCTCCCGCGAGTCCTACGCCGGCCACACCGTCTACTCCATCCCCTCCGAGGGCCGTACGGTGCGCGTGGCGCAGATCGGCTATGACATGCTGGCCGTCTCCAACACCCCCACCCCCGAGCAGATCCACTCCATGCTCGACCGGCACGCGACCGCCGCCTGGCCCTTTGCCGGCTCCACGCTGCTGAGGCAGCACTACCACGACGTGCCGCTGCTCTCCCTTGCCTGGGGCGTCGGCCAAATCGGTCTGCCCTTCAATGAAAGCGGCGCCATCCACATCTTCGGCCTCGCGCTGCCGCTCGAAGCCGACTCCACCATCGTTGCCAGCGTCACCCCGGCCCTGTCGCTGGCGGGCTCGCTCAATATCAAAGTCGAGGAGATCGCCCCCACCGACCAGGTGGCCGCCAACCAGGCCGCCGCCCTCGACACCCTCGTCACCCTGGCCCGCGCCCTTACCGCCCCTCTCGCTCCGAACGCCGCCAACAACGGCCTCAGACAGCTCCTCAAAACCGCTGAAGTGGCCCAGAAGCACAACCGTGTGGTCGTCACGGCCACGCTCTCGCCCGCCCTGCTCGCCAACCTCGCCGAGAGCGAGAATTCCCTGCCCGAATCCGCACCCGAAATCGGCGCGCCTGCATCCAAGTAATCGTTAGCGCGCTTCCCCGCCGCCTCATTCCATCACGGTTTGCTCGAATTCAGACGATCGGCCAAAAACCAAATCGCTCCGCAAGAATCAAAATCCGAGAGGTCCCATGAGCATCTTGCGCATTTTGCCCCGTTTGCCCCTCTTGTTGAGGATTCCCGCCGGATTTTGCATCCTGCTTCTGCCTTTGCTCACCGCGCGAGCCGCCGACCCACAGGCCAAACCCGCGTCCCAACACCCCGTTCTGACCGGCCAGGCCGCATTCACTGACGCCCTCCACGAGTCCCCCGGCATCCGCCGCCATCTCACCGTCGCCGATCTGCCCGCCCCTGCCCCTGAGCAGTCGGTGGACAACGGCCCCACGCTCGTTCCACGGCCCGACAACGCCTGGCCCATCGCCCCCAAGGGCTTCAAAGTCGATCTCTACGCCACCGGCCTCGACAATCCCCGCCTCATCCGCACCGCCCCCAATGGCGACCTCTTCCTGGCCGAGAGCGAAACCGGCAAAATCAAGGTCTTCCGAGGCGTCGGCGCCGACGGCAGAGCCGGCCAGGTTTCAGTCTTCGCGACTGGCCTCCACCAGCCCTTCGGCATCGCCTTTTACCCCGCCGGACCCAATCCCTCCTGGGTCTACATCGGAAACACCGACGGCATCGTCCGCTTCCCCTACAAGAACGGCGACCTCACCGCCCGCGGACCCTCGGAACATCTTGCCGATCTGCCCGGCGGCGGACGGCTGCGTGGCGGCGGCCACTGGACCCGCGACCTGGTTTTCTCCAAGGACGGCACGAAGCTCTTCGCCTCCGTCGGCTCCCACTCCAATGTGGACGACTCTGACACCCACCCCGAGGAGTTCCACCGCGCCGACGTGCTCGAGTTCACCCCTGAAGGCAAATTCATCAAGGTCTACGCCAGCGGCCTGCGCAACTGCGTCGGAGAAGCCATCAACCCCATCACCGGCGAACTCTGGTGCTCCACCAACGAGCGCGACTCTCTCGGCAACAACCTCCCGCCCGACTACATCACCCATGTCCAGGAGGACGGCTTTTATGGCTGGCCCTGGTACTACATGGGCGACCCGAATGGAGGCATACAAGACCCGCGCCATCCCGGCAAACACCCCGAGCTGCAATCCAAGGTCATTACCCCCGACATCCTGCTGAACCCCCACTTCGCCTCGCTGGAAATGCTCTTCTACGAGGGCTCGCAATTCCCGCGTGAGTTCAAGGGCGACGGTTTCGCCGCCGAGCACGGCTCATGGAACCGCGCCCTGCGCGCCGGCTACGAGGTCATTCGCCTGCCCATGCGCAACGGCCACGCCACCGGCGAATATGAAGACTTCCTGACCGGCTTCGTTACCCCCGACGGCCAGGTCTGGGGACGGCCGGTGGGCGTTTCTGTAGCCAAAAACGGCTCCCTGTTCGTCTCAGACGACGGGTCACGGTCCATCTGGCATGTGAGCTATGTTGGCGGGAAGTGAAGAGGAGTTAGCGGAGTTGACAGTCCGGCGCGAACTGCGTTAACTGCGCGGGTGCCCCAGGTCTCGATTTTGAGACCTGGGATAGCAAGTCCTTCAACCAGTCACGGCCAATCTACTTCCTCAGCCCCAGCGCCTCCACTACCTTTTCATCCACCTTTGCCGGCTGGCCGTCTTCCTTCCACACCACCCCAAATCCGCCCCGGTAATCCCACATCGTCCAGCCGATCCCGTCCGCCTCCATCGCCGTCCGCACATCCCGAATCCAGTTCATCCGCGACTGCGGGTCGGAGTGCTCCCGGTAAGCCCCGAACTCATTGCAGATCAGTGGCACATTGTTCGCATGTCCCCACGCCGCCGCCTCATCGATCAGCAGTCGTATCCGGTGCCCGTCCCAGTGCTCCAGCCAATACCGCTCCAGCTTGAACCGGCTGTCCGCGTCAGGAACTTCCTTCACTAACTCGGCCATCGAGCTCTCCGTAGCCGGATACGGAATCCCATGCGTATAACTCCACCACGCCTCGCCCCATCCCGCTCCCTGATGCGTAAACTGGTGCGGATCGTAGAAGTGGAAGTTATAAATCACGTTGCCGTCGCTGAGCGGATGCATGGCCAGCAGGTCCTCGATGCCGGAGTAATTCGGTCCCGTGGCAATGATCGTGTTCTTCGGCGCAACTTCGCGGATCGCCGCGGCCAACCGCGCCTGGATTCCCGCCCAACGGTAAGGGTCGTACACTTCCGGCTCGTTCAAAATCTCAAAAAACACCCGCTCCGGGTCGCGCGAAGCATAGTGGCCGGCCAGCCGCCGCCACAGCATGGTCAGCCGTTCCACGGCATCGTTGCTGGCCCGCAGTTGCTGCTTGTAGTTGTCCTCCGGATGCAAGTCGATCTGAACCGTCAATCCATAGGCCAGCATGGTATCCACGGCCTTGTCGAGTCGGCCTATAAAGTCGGCGTTCAGTCCGTCCTTCCCGCGCGGCCACTGCTCCAGAGGCGCGGCATCGATGCTGAGGCGCACATTGTCGAAGCCCAGCCTGGCCATCAGCGCAATGTCCGCGGCGTCGGTATAGCGATCGGTCCGCGCCGCCGAGTAATCGCTGGCCGACTGGGCAAACCACTCTGAGGCGTTGATGCCCCGTTTCAGGTGCTGGGCGCGGGCAAAGGCGGTCTGCAACTCCGCCGCACGATCCTGCGCGAGAGCGGGGCAAGCCGCCACGAGGAGAAAAACAAGACAACGCGAAAGAATACGCATGAGTGGGACTCCTATGCAAAGATGCGACGTGTCTACCATACTACCGGCAGCCCAGGGGCCGAATGCGAACGCAACCCGCGCTCAAACAACAGCGGCTCCCACGCGATGGGGAGCCGATGCTGAATCCGTTGCCGCGTACGCGTCACTTTGCCAGCGCCGCGGCATAGCTGGCGTCTAGGAACGCGATCTCCTCGTAGGTGGTGCGTAGATACTTGTGAGGATTGACCGGAACGTTGTGGACGCGCACCTCATAGTGCAGGTGCGGACCGGTGGCGCGGCCCGACTGGCCCACGTAGCCGATCACTTGGCCGCGAATCACATGCTGGCCGGGCACAACCGCCATCGCTGAGAGATGTCCGTAGAGAGTGAGCACGTCGTGGCCGTGATCGAGCACAATCTCGCGGCCGTATCCGGCGACCATCGATGCCCCGGTCACGTCCCCGTCGGCAGCGGCGCGCACCGGCGACCCGTAGGGCGCGTCGATGTCGATGCCGGAGTGGAAGGCGCCTTCGCCGTTGATCGGATCCTGGCGCTCACCGAAGCTCGATCCCACGCGGCCTTCCAGCGGCCATAGCGAAGGCGCGTCGGCCAGTTCCGTCCAGTCGCCGGCAAAGCTGGGCGACAGGCCGCTCTCCAGGGCGCGGGAGACCCGGCCCGACATGGCCTGCGCGCGCAGCACATAAAACTGATCGATGGAGAGCTTCACCTGCTGCTGGTTTACGTCGTCGGTAAGGGCCAGGCTGGCGGGCATTGGTTCCGCCGCGGCGCTGGCGGCTGCCGTGGCCTTGGCCGAGGCCAGCCTGTTCTGCCTCAGGCCGTACAGCGCCGTCACTTCATTTGCCAAGGCTCCCAGCGAGGCCACTTGCACATTGCGGTCATGCGCAATCTGGGCCATCTGCCTGTAGCCCTTGCGCAGCGTCTCCCGCTCCTGGCGGACCTGGTTGAAGCTCTCTGTCTTGAGCAGCATGCGGGTGTAGGAACCGGCCAGTCCCACGATGGTGAACGCTCCCACCAGCGCCGCGGCAACAAAGCCGTACGCATAACGAAGCGGAATCGGTATCTTCCGTATCCGCCCGTCCTCTTCCCGTGCAACGAAGAGAATGTAATAGCGTTTGCCCAGCATCTTGGCCTTTCCTCCCTCCACCTGCGAGGGGTTCATTCCGCCGTGTACTCAGAAAAGCGCAAGGCATAGGGGCTTTTCAGCCCGTGAAATCAATACACACCCGTTTGGTTGCAAACTTGAAACGTTCGTAAAGCCTAGCAAACCCTCCCGCGCCGGGTCAACGAAATCCGCAGGGAAAATCATTTTTTTGCCACCTTTCTCTGCCCTCCGTTCCGGCTTCGAGCTCAGAGCCCCACATCAAGCTCCGCCTAATTGTCCTGTTTCGATACACATACAAACCGCTGCTTTCGCATTAAACATCGGCAAGCTGATACATTACTTTAGATTAACCGCAAAGTTACTCGTTCTGGCCAAGAGGCTGGTCCCGCCCCCAACTTCCTGATTCTCATTCCCTCAACTACACTCCTCCACCGCTTTGCCCTATCCTCATGGAATGCGATCCCGGCAGCAAATGCGATCCCGGCAGGCCGGCTCCCTGAGCGAAGGCCAAGGCGGGGAACTGGCCCTGCTCCGCCAGATCCGCAGCCGCGCGGCACAACCCTCCTCGAGCGTGCTGCGCCTCGGCATCGGCGACGATTGCGCCCTGCTCCGTCCCCGTCCCGGCGAAGAGCTCGCCGTCACCACCGACCTCTCCATCGCCGGCCGTCATTTCCGCCTCGACTGGCACTCGGCCGAATCCGTCGGCCATCGGGCTCTGGCTCGAGGTTTAAGCGACCTGGCCGCCATGGGCGCACGCCCCGTCGCCGCCTTTCTTTCCCTGGGCCTGCCGCTTGAGCTCACCACGCCCTCAGGCCGCCGTCCAGCCTGGGTCCAGTGCTTCCTCGACGGCCTGCTGGCCCTCGCCGCGGCCCACAAAACCCCGCTCGCCGGCGGCGACCTTTCCGAGTCCCCCATCCCCGTCGCCGACATTGTTCTCATCGGCGCGGTCCCCCGCGGAAAAGCCCTGCTTCGCTGCGGCGCCCGTCCCGGTCACCTGCTCTACGTCACTGGAACCCTTGGCGGAGCCGCCGCCGCCCTCGCCCGCCTGGCCGAACTGGCATCAGCCCAACCCGCCCGCCTCATCCCTCCGCGCATCCCCCGGGAACTGGAAGCGCAACTCGCCCCCCACCTCTACCCCCAACCGCGCATCAATCAGGGTCTCTGGCTGCAGCGCCACTCGCTCGCCTCCGCCGCCCTCGACCTCAGCGACGGCCTCTCCACCGATCTCGCCCGCCTCTGCCAGGAATCCGGTGTAGCCGCCGAGGTCGATGCCGCTCTACTGCCCATCCACCCGGCCGCAACCCTCGCCCAGGCCCTCAACGGCGGAGAAGACTACGAACTCCTCTTCACCGCCCCGCCCTCCGCCCGTCTTCCCCGCAAAATCGCCGGCGTTTCCATCACCAGAATCGGACGCATCCTTCCGCTCCGCCCCAACCGCCCCGCCGTCACGCTCATCACTCCGCAAGGCCGTGAGCCGCTGAATCCCCAGGGCTGGCAGCATTTCTCCTGAAACCATCTATCATCAAACAGTGCAATGAGCAGTTCGTAGGAGTCTGATTGCCGTGAATGACATCTTCTGGATCAAAGGCAATCCTCCTGCCCCGCTGGCCATCGTGCTCTGTCCGCTTGGAGGCGATGGGCTTCAGGACGAACTGCTCGGAATGAAGCGTGGTGGAATCCAAACCCTGGTTTCGCTGCTCGGAAAAGATGAAGCCATCATGCTTGGCGTTGCCCAGGAGGGTCCCCTCGCGGAGAAGATCGGAGTGCGGTTTCTCTCCCACCCCATTCCCGACACCCATGTTCCCCCCGACACCGCCGCCTTCCAGAAATTCGTCGCAGCCCTGGCCAATTGCCTCCGCGCTGGCGAGCATATAGGCGTCCATTGCCGGGGAAGCATCGGTCGGGCCACCGTCACCGCCGCCTGCGCGCTCATCCAACTCGGCTGGTCGCCCAGAGCGGCCCTGGCCGCCATTGCAGCGGCCCGCGGATGCGCCGTTCCCGACACGCAGGAACAGGAGGACTGGATTCTGCGCTACAAGGCTCAGCCGTGAGCTACGTCGTTCCGTGCCCGTCCTTTCCGCGTTTCCGCGGAAAGGGAGGGAAACCAGCTGGGACCTCATGACCGGCAAGGAAATCCCCCTCGTACTCGATGCTCTGCACCGGCCTCCGCATTCCGTAAGCCTCACTCCAAATACATTGGAGGAACGCTCAGCCCCTACCCCGCCGCCTGCTCCCGCCGCGTCAGCATCGGCTCGTACGCCGCATAGACCCCTTCAAACACTGAGTCCCAACTCATGGTCAGCGCGAACTCCCGCGCCGCCCGCCGCATATGGGCATGTTTCTCCGCATCGTGCAGCACCCCAGCCACCGCCGCGGCAAACTCTCCGTCCGGCACAATCCGTCCCGTATCGCCGTCGCGAACGATCGTCTTCGGGCCGCCGTCGGGAGTCACAATCGCCGGCACTCCGCTGGCCAGCGCCTCCAGCACCACGTTCCCAAACGTATCGGTGTGCGACGGAAACACAAACAGGTCCATATTCGCGTATGCGGTCGAAAGCGCCTCGCCCTTCAGCACTCCGGCAAACTCCGCCCGCGGCAGCCGTTCCCGCAGCCAGCCTTCCTCGGCGCCCCATCCTACGATGAGAAACCGGAAGCTCTTGTGACCGATACACCCCGCCGGCAAAGACCCGTCGGCGGCGGCCCCGTCCATCCGCTCCAGCTCTTCCTGCACCTCGGCCAGCAACGCCACATTCTTCTCCACCGACAGCCGCCCCACAAATCCCAACACATAATCGCGGTCGTTCGCGTCCCGCCTGCGTTTCTTCGGATGGAACATCTCCGCGTCCACCCCCCTCGGCATCAGGTGGCAGGTCCGCCCCGTCGCCCGCTCGAGTTGCGCGCAAAGCTCCGGGTTGGGCGCAAACAACACCTGTGCCACCGAGTAGAACTTGGCCGCCGCCGCCATGGCCAGGTCCTCGATCTTTTGTCCAGTGGCATCCGATTGCCGCTTGGGCAGCAGGCGCAGAAACCACTCCGACCGCCGCGCCGCATACTCATGGATGTTGGTGTGCCAGCTCGCGGCCAGCGGCAACTCAAGATGGTGCGCCAGCCCCGCGCCCAGCATTCCCACCTCGCTGGGGCCTGTAATGTGGATCAAATCGGGCTTGAACCGCTCCAGCACCTCGCCGATCAGTGGGATATGCCGCAGAAACGCCGGATCGAAGCGCAAGTCTTTTTCCAGAGCAAAGGAGAGAAAGCCGCGCGGCAGCTCCAGCGTCCAGACGTTGCCCTCTTCCAGGACGGCCCGGGTGCGGTCTCCGGCGCGCACGCACAGAAACGGCAGATTGCGCCGCCGCGCAAAGGCCTCAAAATGGCGGCTGGTATGCGCAACCCCGTTCACCTCATGAAACGAGTCGGGGAAGTAGGCCACGCGCGGCACTCGTGCATTCATAACTATGTCGGAATCCCGGCTGGCCGGGATTCCATATCCCAGCCGGCATCAACGCTCAGCCGTCGTTCTCGCCCAGCGCCAGCCGCAACTGGTGCGCCTCGCTCCACGCTATACGCAGCCCGCCTGAAAACAGGCCCCTGCCCATCAGTTGCACCATCCCCACGCCCCAGCGCATCACCCGCGGCGACGATCCGTTGGGCCAAAGTTCGCTCAGCGGCCGAACCACCCCGTTCGCATCCGGGTGATAGACGCGCTCGTCCCAGTTCCGCGAGCCTAGCGGAAACTCCGGGTAGTGCCGCACCGCATCGATGGCCGACTGCAAGAGTCGATGCTTCCACGGCTCCGCATACTGCGGCATGAAGAGCATATTGCTCTTCTTCTCCCGCCGGATCTCGTGCACAAACTCCGTAAAGCTGGTGGCGTTGGTCAGATTGATGTTGGCGTTCGCTTCCACCCCGTGCCGATCCCCGCCGGAGATGGTCGGCATGTTCCACTTCTCCGCCAGCCGCCGCGTCCTGCGATTCTCTTCCCAGTGCCGCAGCCCGTTCAACTCCAGCGCGTGCAGATAGTTGCCGTTCTTCTGCAGAAACTCGCCCACCAGAAACTCGTGCTTCTCCCTGCCGATCAGGTACAGGTCCCACATCGGATGGTTGAAGATCACCAGCACGTTGGGTTCCGCGTTCAGCGCCGCCAGAATCTCGGTCAGCCGCCCGTTGCTCGGCTTCGCGGTGAACTCCGCCAGCGTTTCCATCCACTCCGTCGCTCTCGCGCTGGGCAGGTTGTGCACGCCCAGGTGGAAAGACTGCGTCCCATAGGGAGCGCTCCACTCCACTGAAACCGGAATCTGCCGCGCGCTGGGCACCGTCCGCAGCAGCATCGGCGCCTTGATGTTGTCGTGGTCGGTGAGCGAAACCATCGGCGCCAGGTCCAGCTTCTCGATCTGCCCGCTCTCCAGGTCGAAGGCCAGCTTGGGCGTCATCGGCGGCGTCCAGTAGCTGGCCGCATAGTTCACCCGCACCCCGTGCACTTCCTCCGCTCGCCGCTCCAGGCGCGATAGCAACGGCCGCATCGCCGGGTACTGGTTGCCGAAGTTCGCCAGAAAGTCCAGCGTCTCCCTCGACTGGTTGGTGTGTCCGTGCAAAGAGACGCCTGTCCGGAAGCCTTTTGGCGCGTTAGGGTCGCGCCATAGGTACGAGATGGTCGAACTGGCCATTTCTGCTCCTTCTCCGCGATCGTGCCCGGTTTTCCACACCCAGTATCCCGTGCCAACCATCAACGCCCGGTTAATATGGCGCGAATTGCCCTTCAATTGACAAAGGAATCAATAAAGTTATCAGCATGCCCCGCAAAACACGGTGAATTCTCCTCATCACTCCTTGGAAATCCCACAAAAACCGCGCTAAGTGCCATTATTTGCTGGTCCTGGCCATCTCCGGACCCAGAAAATCCTCGATCGTTGAGCCGGCCATCAGGTCCTCGTCCAGCGGTGCCTGTTGGCTCTCGGAGAGCGCGCCCGCGGCCGCTTCCTTGGCCAGGTAGTTCTCCGTCAGCCCCTGGCGCAGCAGCTCAAAGGCCTGCTCCGGCGTATCCGCAAACTGGAACAACTCGATGTCCTTGGGCGAAATCGCCCCCGTGTCCACCAGCGCCTCCAGATTGAACACCTTCTTCCAGTACTCCGAGCCATAAACGACCACCGTGATCTTCTTGGCCAGCTTCTGCGTCTGCGCCAGCGTCAGAATCTCGAACATCTCATCCAGCGTGCCGAATCCCCCCGGAAACACCACCAGTGCCTTCGACAGGTACGCAAACCACAGCTTGCGCATGAAAAAGTAGTGGAACTCGAAGTTCAGGTTCGGGGTAATGTAAGGATTCGGCGCCTGCTCGAAGGGCAGCCGTATATTCATGCCGATCGTCTTGCCGCCCGCCTCAGAAGCCCCGCGGTTGGCTGCCTCCATGATCCCCGGCCCGCCGCCCGAGGTCACCACAAACCTGTGCCGCTGCGACGGAATCCCCTTGGCCCACTCCGTCAGCAGCCCGGCCAGCCGCCGCG
>Ga0187852_1003329_pt1 | contig 11821 bp, 7 predicted proteins | sample June2016WEW_6_40_FD_134511 | JGI IMG/M metagenome (GOLD analysis project Ga0187852, IMG submission 134511) | Peatland microbial communities from SPRUCE experiment site at the Marcell Experimental Forest, Minnesota, USA - June2016WEW_6_40 | ecosystem: Environmental > Terrestrial > Soil > Wetlands...
CAGAATCCAGTAAAGCCGCTGCTTGTACCACAAGCGGGATAAGGTTGTTACCCGGTCGCTTTCACCTTTTATTACGGCGTACCCGATCACTTTATCGCCGAGCACCAGAGGGTATTGAATTACAAAGGCGGTTTGGTCAATCGCAGGGTACGGATCGAGCTCCGGAAACTCTGCGGGAAGACGCACCAGGTCCTTCCTGGTTTCAAGGCGCCTCTTCTTAATGGGGATCTTCTTCCCGACCTGCCCGGGATTCGTGCTCGCCACGACCTTGCCTTCAGTGGAGGTAGTGGAAACACTGGCGAGCCCCAGATCCTCCAGTTTCTTCTGGTAGATCTTCAGCGCGTCATCCACGCTGGTTTTGGGGGGAATCTGAGTCTGCGCAAGCTGGCTGAAGGTTAATAACCGCGATGTCTCCCCAGCCACATAATTCAGGATCTCGCGCCGATGCTTGACATAGTTCCAGGTAAGAATAGCGCCGGTGCACGTCATGGTGAGAAACATCACCAGGGCAAGGCGCGTGCGGAAACGGAGATTGAAGTGTACGGACTTCAAAGCCGCTCTCTCGGTATTTCCTTATTTCTGACTTCACATTCTATCGCAATGGTTGCGCGGCGTCAATGAAGCCGGCGAATGCTGGAACATGGAAACTGGAAACTGGAAAACGCAAACTGGAATTGGAAAATGAAAACTGGAAACTGGAAACTGGAAAACGCAAACTGGAATTGGAAAATGAAAACTGGAAGACCGAAACTTGATGGCTGTGGGTGCATGGTTCTGAAATCTGAAATCTCAAATCTCAAATTTCCTCTCGGGGTCTCAACCACCCCAAGGGCGCGGGTTGGGCGGTTCTCCCCTCGGGGTGCCAACCACCCAAAGTGGCGCGGGTTGGGCAGTGTGTGAGCCTCCGGATCCCGCGCCACCCTGCGCGATGGCATACAGCGTACTTCGAACCGTAGCCTGCGTAGCACGGCTATCTTGGCCGTGTGCAACCGCTCGCGCAATTGCAGGATGGGTATTATTAGTCTCATCAAGCTAGGCCTCCCGAGTACACTCAGGAGAATGAAACCTGTGCAGCCCCCCGGAATATTCGGCGTGCATGCCTTCGCCACCCAACCTCCCGCCCCGATACCGCATCTTATGGACGTTCACAGGGCCTTCAGAGAATGTCGAAAAATGCTGCGGTTGATACGTGTGGATAGCTTATGGGCGAAACACTTACCGCTTCGGGACGCCCGCAGGACGGGGACCGCAAGGCTCAAAGGCTCGGCGCGTTTGGGGATGGGGGCTGCCCAGGCGGAGGATTACATCCGGGCGGAGACTGAAAACCAGAGAGCATCTCAACCATCATGCATCGGAAGGCTTCAGCAACACCGCTCGCCGCCTGTTCTTGTTTAAGTTTCAACTCCTCGCCGAAGAGGTCCAGATTATCTTCCAACTGCTTGCCGAGCTGGGCGGCGGAGGCTTCCATGATCTCATCCGCCACCTGCTGCTGTTTTTCCTGAATCCTCTCAAGCCAATTCTGTTCGATATTGCCCGCAGCTTTCTTGAGGCTAGCCTCGATTTGCTCCGGCAAGGCCCGAGATTCGCTGCGCAGTTTCTCCAATGTGCTCTTCAGCAACTCCTCTGACTGTTCTTGCAAAGTCTCCAGGGAAGCCCGGGTCTTCCCTTCGAGTTGCTGGAGTTGTAATTAGACGCGCGAGCCCATTCGCGTTTCCCAATCACTGAGCGCAGCTTGGGTGGACTTCATATGCTGTTCTGCAAGAAGCGAACTTTCCGCCAGAGCTTCGGCAACGTCGGTCTTGACCTTGCAGGGAATCTGCGCCGACTCCTTTTCGATCAAGTTGAGGAGGCTGCACAACATGTTCACCTGCTGTTGCACCAGATCGGTAACCTCTCCCATCACCTGCCCGAGGTCTTCCTGGAACTTGGGAAGGGCCTGGGCGGATTCTTCCCCGAGCGACTTTCGCAAGCCGTTTAGCGCCTCCATGTCCCGCCCCACTTGTTCGGAAACCCCACGGATGGCCTGGTTGGCGTCACTCTTCGCTTTGGCGAGGGTCTTGGCGGATTCCTCCTGCACTTCTTCACGAAGATCCTTCAACGCGTTCGCCTGCCGTTCTATCTGGCCCGAGATTTCTCCGATCGTCTGGGTGGCAGCACCCTTCACGTTGGCGAGAGTCTGTAAAGACATTTCCTCGTCCGCCTTGCGAAGGTCATTTAGCGCGCTCGCCTGCCGTGCCGCTTGTTCGCTGACAGTTTGGAGGGCCTGAGTAAGGTCGCTCTTCATCCTGGCCAGGGCCTCTGCACATTCCTGTTCGAGAGCTTTCCGAAAACTGCTTAGCGCCGACTTCTGTTGTTCGCCTTCAGCGTTCGCGAGTGATTCCTCAAGTCTCTTGGTGCAGTTGTCACCGGATGTCTCAGCGCGTTCGCCAAGCCGTACTTGAAATTCTTCCAGAGCGTAATCGGTGGCGCTGGAAACTGCATTGAGGGCTGAGCGACCGGCGCTTGAAAGTCGTTCTTCAGTCTCTGCCGTCACATTCTTGCCGGAAGTCTTGAGTTCTTCGCCCAACAGTATGAGCGTGTCCTCGGCCTGCTTTTGCAGTTGTCTAGCCGTGGCCTCCGCTACCTCGTCAGCGGTTTTCTGGAGTTGGGCCTCAAACTCGACAGCGGATTTGGACCACGCCGTGGCGATTTCCGCCTGGGCAGACGCGAGGGTGGTTCCAGAGATGCGGTGGCTCTCTTTTTGGAATTCCGAAGTGGTGGATTGAAGCATACGGCCGAGTTGCGCTTGCCCTTCTTCAATCAAGCGGCTGAGTTGACCCTGAATACCCTCTCCTGCTCTTGCTGACTGTTCTTCAGTCACGGAGTACACCCGCTCTAGAGCTCCCTGAATTAAGGGTTCCAAAGCCGCTGCGACTTCTTCTTGCACGCGTCTTTGGGTGAGGGCGATCGACTCGTCTGTCACGGAGTCGATCTCCTCTCTGACCTTCATCTCCAGGTCGGCCATCGCAAGCTCAACAATCTTCGGCCTGTTCTCCTGAATCTCTCTCAAGATCCTTCCCCTCTCATCCTGTACCGCCTGCTTCAGTTCTTCGAGCTCTGCAACGAGTTGCTGCGTCTCCGCACGGCAGGCTTGCAGATCCCCTTCCAGCGTCTTCACGTGTTCCTCAACAGAACTCTCACCCTCATCGAAGTTCTCTGCGGTGTCCTGCAGATTGGTTTGCGTTAGCAGGCCAATTGGACGACTTAACTCTTCCGGTTTTTCCTGAAACAGTCGCAGCTCATTTTCGCCGGCGGCTTCGATCGGCTGAGTGAGGCGGGTCAGGGTGGCCGCGATTGACCCATTCGATTCCTCTGCCGGCAGCGCGGGGGTCTCTACTGCAACAGGCAGTGGCGACGGTTGAGGTGTTTGCATGGTCGGTGGGGCGAGGGACGGACCAGTTCTGCCGGTTTCGGCAGGTTTCAGTGAAGGGCTGGCGTAAGGGACGGCGAATTTCAGTGCGGTAGGTTGCCCTGGAGAAGAGGCGGCCCCCGCCGGCATCCGTGGACTGTGAATCTCCAGGCGGGGTGCTGGGAGTGTACTTTCCTGCTGGTCATAGGGAGGAAACGCGATGCCCCAAATGTCGTGCGACCCCACCAATTGGAAGCCGATTTCATACGGTTCTTCGCCCGCCCGTTTCTCACCCACCCAGACGACCCTAATCCCCACTGTTTGCCCCACGATCGGGTTATGGAGGGTCATTTCGGAGCCCAGACTCAGGACGCACTTGGTGGCAATCTTTCCGCCGAACTTGTCGATAACGATGGTCCTGGTCTTCTCCGTGAATTCAACGCCATTTGCGTCTTTTCCGCTCAGCGTAATGGGTAACGCGATCGCAAGCCTGCCGATTGCGCGACCTGCGATACCTTGTGTTTCCACTTGCCACGCACTTGTAGAGTCAGCCATGGGTGCACCTTTACAGTTGAGAAGGTACCGTTTCTCAAATCTCCTGAATCATTTTGTCTTCCGCCTTTTAATGTATTAGAAAAGCTTCATCTAAGAAACAGACCAAAAGTACTAAGTGGAAGGGGGCTTTTTTGATCTGCCCTCTGTACTGTCTGCACTGCGGCCCTCTGGCAGGTTGCCGAAAAATGGCAGCTAGTAACAACGTCGCCGTCCGCGAGTGGCGCAGACTTGCCCCTCCCTCCTGCGCGCCACACGCGGAACCAGCCCGCCTCAGAAGTTGTGGGAGAATTTTTGAAGGACTTTCTCAGCATACGGACACGGAGGCGCAGAGAACTGAAAAGAATGCGCGGCTTCTCCGTCTCTGGGTGCCTGGGTGGTGAAAGCAGTCGATTGTTTCGCAGCGCGGCCTGCGGCCGCAACCCAAATTTCAATTTCGGCTCCTCAGCAGAATCTGTGGGTGCATTGTGGTTCAGGGAGCGTGCCCAGGTTGTGATAGAGCGCGACTTCGGCAGCGTGGAAGGTCCGAAATCCGTATGCCTTTCTCAGAGTTAACTTCAGCCGGTCATTCAAATCCTCGGTGGGGCCACTGGAGATCGTCCGCCGGGCTCGAAACCAGTTGAGCAGGAGTTCCGGATGGCGCCGAAGCAAGCGCGCTGTGCACCTGGAACGAACCGGAAACCGCTGAAAACGCTTGCAAATAGCAGTCCCAGGGTGCGCCAGCATACCGTCTCCATTAGAGGCAAGCTCCAGTAGGTTCATACGGTGCGCTGCCGTCCTGAACGTAATGCCTTTCTACTAGGCGCCCCCTAACCCGGCATAGCCGGAACCAAACAGGAGATTTGGACGCTTTCAAAACATCCCTCTAAGCCGCATAAACACAGGCTGAAACGCCATCGGCTCAAAATGTCCTGCCACAAAATGTCAGAATCCTACGACAAAGGTAATAAAGGATATATCGTATCCGAAAAAGGACACTATTTTTCTCTTGACAAGGCATCCTTGCTGGGTTAAATTCTAACTCGTTTGTAAGCGTTTACGCTTTTCTCCGAAGCTCGGAGTACCTAGATCTCACCAAGCGGTCAACTCAAGAGCTTCTTGTTCGACTTCGTCGGGTCTGGTCAAAGCTCCAAAGCAAATGCTAGCAAAAGGCGCACAGCCTCCTCCGACCTCGCCAGTGAGCATCCGGCGTTGCGGAGGGGACTGTGCGGGATTTTCCTTTTCAGGAGGGATAATAATGAAGATCCGTCATAGGGGTGCACGCGCACTGGCGCGTGCAACTACAATTTTACTGCTAACGCTTCTTTGGGCTGGCACAGCCCATGCTCAGTTCAGGGGCAGTATTAAAGGCGTGGTTCAAGACCCGAGCGGCGCTGGCGTGCCCAGCGCAAAGATCGAACTCTTGAACACCGCCACTGGGGTTTCCAGCACCACCACGTCAGACGCTGCGGGGAATTACGAATTTGTGAGTCTGGCGCCAAGCGCGTATCAGGTTACAGTTGACACTGCCAGCTTCGTCAGAGAAGTGGTCAAGGTCACCTTGGACACCAACCAAACTTTGAACGTGCCTATTACCCTCACGCTAAAGGCAGTAACCCAGACTGTCGAAGTGACGGGGGCGGCGCCCGTCTTGAACACGGCAGAGACCCGCAACCAGATGACAATCGAGAATCAGACTGTTGCCGAGTTGCCCGTCGCCGGCCGCCAGTTAGTTACGTTAGCCAACATGGCGCCCGGCGTCACCGGATTGGGAAGCGTGGGCAACGGTGTACCCGGCGCGGCCGGGACGCCAGGGTCCGGGGTGGACAATTACTCGACGGAGACGCAGCTTGACGCCAGCGCCAACGGCGAAGGCCAGATGTCGAATATGTGGGTTGTAGACGGACTCGACGTCACCAGCGGAATCCGCCAAGGGATCCTAAATCTGACCCCCAACCCCGACTCGATTCAGGAAACCGCCATCCAGGTCAATACGTTTACGGCTGAATCTGGCCGGTCGGACGGAATCCAAACATACATGACGACGAAATCCGGGACCGACAAATTCCATGGTATCGTCGATGATTATTTCAACTACCAGGGTATGTTCGCCCGTGGGGATTTAGGTCCCCCCACGTACGCGGGGTTTCACAGTAACAATATCTCCGCCGGAATTGGCGGCCCCGTGATCCCGCACAAACAGTTTTTCTTCTTCTTTGACATCGAGCCCTTGCGCTCGTCTAAGGCCACGACCACGGGTGGTGAAACGTTCGCCGATCCGGCGTTCACCTCGTGGGCTCAGGCGAATTTCCCGAGCACGATCGGCACGGGTTTGTTGGGCAAATACGTGCCTGCTCATCTGAGCAACGTCACTGTCGGCAAGACAGCGGCTCAGGATCTAATCGGGGCGGCGGGGTGCCCGGCCGGCCAGACAACGATACCCGTCACCGCTACGGTTTCCATCCCGTGCTCGCTGGACATGATCGACAGCGGTGTGTTTAATGGCACGGCCGTTCGGAATGGGACCCAGTGGTTCGTCCGCATCGACAAGTATTTCAAAAACGACCGAATCTACGGCAGCTTTTACCGCACGACTTTGAGTTACGGTGAGCCGACAGCCGTGCCCCAGTTCTCTCCCGCCAACAACCAGAACTGGGAACGCGCCTATCAGTTTAATTGGACCCACACCTTCTCTCCCACCACGTTAAACGAAGTGAATTTCGGTGGTAGCCGTGTGGAGGGTACGCTCGGCAGTGGCGCCCCTGATTACACGGTCCCTGACATCGCCGTCACGGGGATCAATGCTGACGGAGGTAATGCCTTTGGCGTGGGCTTCGCCCAAGGTGATTTCATTCAACACAACTATCACTGGCAGGACGTCCTAACCCACATCCGGGGAGCGCACACGCTGAAGTTCGGCTACCAGGGGTGGTTTGGCGATGACGTAGAGCCCTTTCAAGGGCCGTACTCCACGCCGACCATCTCTTTCAACGATTTAACGGAGCTGGTCCAAGACGCTCCGGCAAGGGAAGCCGGCCCCATGTACGACCCGACGACGGGCAAACCGTTGTTGTGGTCATGGAACGCGGCATCCAGCACCTGGGGACTCTTTGCCCAGGATGTTTGGAAGGCGAAGAAGAACCTGACCTTAACGCTGGGCCTGCGATGGGATGACTCGGGCAACCCTTACACCCGTAGTTCCAGCACGGTGTTTGGGAATTACTATCTGGGTCCGTCCACATCTCCCAATGCCAGTTTCACCCCGTACGAGAACACGGTCGCGAATGGCTTTGCTAAGTCGACGTACAACGCCCTCAATCATTCTGTGAGCGATCTCCTTAGTCCAACCATTGGATTTGCGTGGGATCCAACGGGGAGCGGCAATTGGGTTCTGCATGGCGGATTCGGCATCTACAACAATTGGCTGACGCAAGCCAACGTCCAAGAGGAATTTCGAGGCAATCCCCCGGGGGGCGTGGAGCCGACTTTTTTTGCCGGCGGGACAACGATCAACGGAGTAGAGATTGCTGGGCCTCCTATACTCGCTCTTGGAAACTCCAACAAGCCCCCCTTCGGGTATACGGTTCCGAGCTTCACGGCGGGGCTCAACAGTGTGGGCGGCATTACGGGGCTTGACTTCCCTATCGGAGGCATAAACCCGAACTTGAAGTCGCCGAGGGCCGATATTTGGGCGTTGACCCTGGAGCGAAAATTCGGAAGCCGATACGTCGCCAGCGTTGGTTATTCGGGATCTCACTCGTACGATTCGGTGGGCAACAGCAACCAGCAGGGCATCGTTAGTTACGGAGTCGACATCAACGCTTATCAGGGCGACTTGATTCAACACGAAAGCCTGTCTCCGACTCGGATCAATCCAAGCTTCGGCTCCATTACGTACGCAGACAACAATCGCTACGGCAATTACGAGGCTGTGTTCTTTGATTTCCGCGGCCGATTCTCCCACGGGTTCTTCGATGCCTCGTATACGCGCTCGCAGTCCAAGGATGATGCGGGCAATTACCCCATAGCCCCAGGGCAGGTCGCTGCAGGTCTCGACCCGGGGAACTATTATGGCCCCTCTCCCTGGGATGCTCCGAACCGCTTCTCGCTCACCCTCAACTATTCGCTTCCCGGCCTGAATCACGGAAATGGATTGGTCGGTCATCTGACCGGCGGCTGGGGAGTTAGCGGCACGAGCATTTTGCAGTCCGGCTACCCGTTCACCGTAGTGAATACCAACTCGTTCATTCCCGTATGTGCCGTAAGTGCCCATTGCCCCTCGGTGAGCAATCCGATTACCGGACTCGCCGCAAATAGCGGCGACTATAACGCGGATGGAGACAGCTTGGCTTACCCGAACGCTACAAATTATTCCGAGGCGACGTCTCGTAACGCTTTCCTCAACACCGGGGTCTTTACCCCTGGTCAATTTACTCAGCCCACCCTGGGATCGGAAGGCAACGAGAAGCAGAACGCCTTCCGCCAACCCTACTTCGCGGAGACGGACGCTGCTTTCTATAAGAACAACCGAATCAAAGAAAGCATGAATCTGCAGCTTCGCTTTGAATTCTTCAACCTCTTCAACCGGCAAAACCTTGGCAACGTGGATGCGAACCCGCCGGATGCAACCTTTGGGAAGGTAACCTCAGCACAGCTCCCGCGATGGTGGGATGTCGCCATCAAGTTGACGTTCTAGCAAGTCGTTAGGAAAGAACCGTAGCTCAGGTTGAAGGATTAAGACCCGAGCTACACGCCGTCCGTGGGGAGCTTCTGCCATGCAGGCAGAAGCTCCCCTGGACGGAGATCATGTTTCCAGACCTCGCAAGTCGCTCAAAGCCTGGCCATGACGCTAATTCCCCCCCCAGACACCGCCAGGCCCCGAAAGGGAGTATGCTTAGCGTTGCCGGTGGCCGGCACGGCTCCGGCCGAGGTGGCAGTGCGAGCCAGAGCGAAACCACTTGAGCAAGTGTTTCAGTCCCTTTTATCTCCGCGGCGGAAGCGCGTGGCGGCCTCCCGCGTGCGATCGAGGGTTTTCGCTGGGTTTCTTTCCGTCGCCTTTTGGTTCTCGCTTGCCGCGCTCACTCGCGCGCAAACCAGCCCCCCTCCCACTCCGCAGTCCGTCGTGCAGGCGCTCGAGTCCCACGACAATGCGCGGGCTCTGCGCCTGGCCCAGGATTTGGCGCGCGCCCATCCCACCGACCCGCGCGCCTGGACCTTACAAGGGATGGCCTTCCAGGGCCTGGACCGGCCCCAGGAGAGCCTGGCGGCCTTCGAGCACGCGCTCCAAATCGATCCGAACAACCGCGCCGCGCTGGAGGCCGCCGCGCAGCTTGAATTCCAAGCTGGCAGCCCCAAGGCGCTGCCTTTCCTGGAGAAGCTGCTTCGCTTGAACCCCGATGACCAGACGTCCCACGCGATGATGGCGGCACTCGCCTTCAAACGAAAAGACTGCACCACCACCGTTGCGCACTACCAAGAGAGTCCTCAGGTGGTGGCGAATAATGTTCCGGCTCTCGCGCAATTCGGCGCCTGTCTGGTTCATTTGCATCGCGCTGCGGAAGCGCTTCCGGTCTTCCAGCGGATTGCTGAACTTCGGCCCCAAGATCCGGAGGCCCTCTATAGCTTCGGGCTCGCCCAGTACGGTGCGCACAACTACGCGGATGCCATTCGCACCCTGCTGCCCCTCACGGAGGATGGTCCGGAAAGGCAAAGGGCGGCGGCCTTGAATCTGATCGCGGCGGTCTACGAAGCCGATCAGCAGACGCCCCTGGCGGTCGCGGCCTTGCAGAAGGCTATCAAGCTTGCCCCAGGCGACATTGATAATTATCTTGACCTGGCCACCCTCAGCTTGGATCATGGGTCCTTCAAGGTGGGCGTCGATGTGGTCAGCGCCGGATTGCACGCCCTGCCCGATTCCGCCCCTCTCTATCTTGAGCGCGGCGTCCTCGAGGTGCAGATGGACCACTACGACGAGGCGGACGCCGATTTCCGCAAAGCCGCAGCCTTGAACCCCCTCCAGAATGACAGCTCCGTGGCGCTGGGCATCTCGCTCCTCCAGGAAAACAAACTGGACGAGTCTGTGCAGGTTGTGAAGCAGCGTCTCGCGAAGGCGCCCGACGATCCCATCCTCAACTATCTTCTCGCTGAACTCCTCATCCGCAAGGGCGTCCAACCCGGCACGCCCTCCTTTCAGGAGGCAGAGGCTGCCGCCCAGCGTGCCGTGCGCAGCAAGCCGGGTTTTGCCCTTGCCGAAGATGTCCTCACCGAGCTTTACCTGCGTTCAGGAGAGACGGGTCTTGCGGAGAGAACCTCACGTCTTGCGTTGAAGTCCGATCCCAACGATCAGTCCGCCCTTTACCACCTGATCGTCTGCCTCCGGAAGAAAGGTGATCTGACGGAATTGCCGCAGCTCGTGCAAAGGCTGGCGGAGGCCACCGCAGGGTTACGACAGCAAGAAGAGGCGCGGAACCGCTTCAAGCTGGTTGAAGAAGAGGGCGGCCGAAATCCCCAGAGCAGGGGGATTCCATGATGCCCTGCTGGCCATTGTCCCGAAGCAGGCAGCGTAGAGTCTCGCCTTCCAGAGGCTCTGCGGCTTGTGCGCGTGCGACCGTGGTAAAATCCGCTTTCACCTCCTGCTTGTGTGGCGCGAATTCGTTTTGCGCAGCATAGTAGAGCGAAGGCGTACTTAGGAGCTTTGCAATGAGAGATATCAATCATTTCCATTTCATAACCTTTTTCCTGATACTTTCAGTCTTTCCCTCTCGGGCCAATCCCCAGATGACGAGCAACACCCCAGCCGGGGAATCAAGTACGGGACAGGTAAGACTGGTCGACATCCCGCTCAAATCCGTCGAGATCCATGACGGTTTCTGGTCGCCGCGCATTGAGGTTAATCGGACGATAACCCTCGAGCACGTCTACCGCGAACTCGAACAGACGGGGTCGATTCGGAATTTTGATATTGCGTCGGGCAAAGCCAGCGGCAAGTTTGGAGGGCCCTGGTGGAGCGATTCGGACGTCTATAAGTGGATCGAGGGAGCCAGCTACAGCCTCGCCAAGCATCCCGATCCCGAGCTCGAGGCGAAGGTCGAAAGTCTGATCCAGAGGATTGCCGCAGCGCAACAAAAGGACGGATACATCGACACGTTTATCCTGGTTGTTGAACCCGATATGCGCTGGAGAAACCTCGCCTTCTTTCACGAGCTTTTCTGTGCGGGTTCGCTTTTTGAAGCCGCCGTAGCCCACTACGAAGCCACAGGAAAGCGGCCATTGCTCGACGTGGCAATCAAATATGCTGACTACATCGATTCCTACTTTGGGGAGGGAAAGCACGATGGCATTCCCGGCCACGAAGAGGTGGAACTGGCTTTGGTTAAGCTTTATCGCCTGACCCACCAACCGCGCTACCTCCGTCTGGCGGAATACTTCGTGAACAAGCGCGGTTCCAAGCCCTCGGTCTTCGAGGAGCAATACCGGCTATTGCCTTCGCCCAGAGCCGTGGAACTCCTGGGACACCAAATGGACATCAAGGGTTTCTACAAGAGGTTCTTCCTCCACGACCCGTCGGTGTTCGACACCAGGTACTCGCAAGACTACCTGCCGGTTCGACAACAGCGGGAAGCCGTCGGGCATGCCGTGCGCGCCATGTACCTCTACTCGGCGATGGCGGATCTGGCTTACGAAACGGGCGATATCAGCTTGCTTCAAGCCCTCCAAAGCCTGCACGACAGCGTCACCCTGCGGCGAATGTATGTCACGGGAGGAATTGGCCCCTCCGAGCATAATGAAGGTTTTACCGCAGATTACGACCTTCCCAACGACAATGCTTACCAGGAAACCTGCGCTTCGCAAGGCATGATTCTGTGGAATTACCGCATGCTGAAGCTGACGGGCGACAGCCGA
>Ga0187852_1003330_pt1 | contig 11820 bp, 9 predicted proteins | sample June2016WEW_6_40_FD_134511 | JGI IMG/M metagenome (GOLD analysis project Ga0187852, IMG submission 134511) | Peatland microbial communities from SPRUCE experiment site at the Marcell Experimental Forest, Minnesota, USA - June2016WEW_6_40 | ecosystem: Environmental > Terrestrial > Soil > Wetlands...
CCGTCCAAGGGCGCGCATATTATTCTCCAGGATGGCGACGCGGCGGTGAACGTCAAATGCGCGGACGACGAGCCGATGAAAGTTTGCGCGGAAATCACCCTCCAGATCCTCGAAAAACTGGTGTCTCTGCCCAAGCCCTGACCTTGCATGGAGACCTAGAACGTCTGGGCCTCCATGAGCGATCGCCGCGTGGCCGTGCCCGGCCCGCAAGCCGCCTCCGAGGCGGATTCGCGCGCGGCAATGCCTTAGAGCCCGACGCGAGGACGCTTGCGCAGCCAAAGTCTCGCACGCCGCACCAGGAAAGGAATTCAGCCATGTCGCGTCATTCCGCTTTTGCACTCGCGATCGCAGCGGGCGCCGGATTTCTGGTCGCGGGTCCGGCGGAAGCGGCGATTGGCGGCTTCGCCTTTGTCTCGCGCGTTGCGCCATTAGGGGGCGCCCCTATCGAGAAAGTGCAATACGTTTTCGACGACCAAAATTACTGTTGGTACGATGACGGCTGGCAAGGCCCCGGCTGGTATTGGTGCGGGTACGAATGGAACGACGGCGAAGGCTGGGGCGGCGGCTACGGCTGGAACGGCTGGCGCGGCGGCGCCTCGCGCAAAGGACGTGAGGGCCAAAAGGGCGGCGCGCTCGGCGGTCATCTGACCGGCCATCTCGGCGGCGTGCTGGGCGGCCGTCTGAGCGGCGGTCTGGGTGGCGCTTCGACGGGAGGCGCTCCGATGGGACGTCCTCCTGTGGGCGGCGCTCCTGCGGGAGCCGCGCCAATGGGACGCTCTCCAATGGGCGGCGCTCCTGCGGGCGGCGGCATGGGGGGCGGTCGCGGGGGTCCCGGTGGCGGTCCCGGTCCCGGTGGCGGTGGTCCCGGTCCCGGTCACGGCGGCCGGTGACGGAGCGGGCTCCGGCACAAAGCTTCATGCACCGCTGGCAAGCGGGCCGCCCGTTCGCCGGGTGGCTGAATTAACCTCCGGCTTGACCGGACACAGCGCCCTCTCCTTCGTCATCCGGCTCCTGGCGTGGCCACCCCGCCGGCGGATTTATTCGCTTTTCAGCGACGGACAGCACGATGCGACCGGTGTTGCGGATGGCGCCCAAACGGCAGGTGACAGCGCCACATACGGCACGGCGGCGACGAACCCGTTCCCGGCATCCCGGCGCCGGCGATTCGCACCATGCCCTTTACGCCCGCTTGGGTGAGCTTCCGGGGAGGCCGGCCGGTCGTGGTTTTGCGACCCGGGCAATTTAGCTGCCCGCGTTTGTTCGCCTCAATCCCTGTTCAGCCGTGACGAAACCAGCCGGCGCCTTTATGAATTCTTCGTAAATTCAAAGACATCGGCGATAAAATTGGCGGAGAGGGAGTCCGTCTTTGCTATATGATTTCATTGACTTTTTTGTCTAATAGTTAGATTTGCCCAAGCATTTGTCCATGCACTGAAATTGACCTCTTGCGATCTTTCGGACGGCGAAAGTGGCGGCCGCGGCGCGGCGATGGCGTTGGCCGCCGCCGGTTTGGTCTCGGCCACCCTTGTGCTCTTCGTCATTTCGGCGGGCGCGCTCGGATTCTGTCTCGCGGGGACCACGGGCCTTCTGTATACGGTCGCGGCGGACGGCTTCCGGCGGGAAGACGGCCGGCGGGCGTTGGGCTCGTTCAAGATGTCCCCGCGAGCGCGACGGCAAACGCGGAATCGCCTCGAGAACGGATCAGGGATACCAATCAGACTTCGAGGCGCGCCGACACGGATTCGGACGTGACGTTTATCGGATTCGCGGCCGATGGAAAGAATGTGATAGTGGGTCTCTCGGGCCCCGAACGGTTCGAGACGCGTCTGCAGGGTCGTTGACGCGTGGCGATCTTGTCAGCGATGATCGGCACGTGGTCGTTAGTTTTGATGGTCGATCAGGAAGGATGCGAACCGCCGGTGCCTAAACGTCTCCTTAGAAATTGTGTTGGCATCGCGGAACGTTACACGGCGCCATGCTCGCCTGGAAAGGATCAGGGTCGCCATGCGGCCTGCGGCTCGGCGAATGGGAGGGCCCGGAATGGCGTCATCCGGTGATCTAGCGCGGGCCATCGCCGCGACGACCGGACTGGATGTCGAGGTGATGAGGGGCTACGTCAAGGCTCTGCGCGCCTATGAAATGATCTCTTCGGCGGGTCGTGGTCCCGGCGCTGCGACCATGGAACTCGGCGACGCGGCGACGATCCTGATCGCCCTCCTCGCGACCGGATCGCCGACCAAAGCGCCCGCCTACGTCAAAAAGCTGGGCGCGTTGACGCCGATACCGTTCAAGAACGACGAGTCCGCGTTTCTTCGGCGTGCCGGCTTTCACCTGCGCCCAGAATTGACGTTTCGCGCCTGCTTGGAGGATTTGCTGTTCTGGATCGCCTCGACGCTGAAGACCGGGCTTGCCGACGAGAAGTTCTCGACCGCTTCGGTGTCGTTCCAAACGCCGCCTGACCATTTATGGATCGACATCGGGTTTGAGCCGAAAGGCCCAGTCGACTTCGCGACGAAGCCGCAAAGCTCGCATAGGAGCGGCGTCACCATTTCATTTGCGAGCGGGCGCCACAAATTGAACCCAAGCGCGTTGCGGAGTTACGGCCTGATCGAGTTCAATGGCCTGATCGTCAAGCGTTCGATCACGAACCGGACGCTTGCCGCCGTCGCCGCTGAGATTGCAGAGTCTTCGAGCGTCAAGCAACGACTGCAAGCGGCATCACGGTCCCGGCGATCAAGCTATGAGTGGTGAGGTTCACAGGAATTCGACGACGACTAAGGCGGGCTTGCCCCCGGCGCTGATGGGCCCGTTGCCGGTCGGGTAGCATCGCCCGTTTTCCCATGAGGCGAAGCAGAGATTGATGAGCCGGTCGAGGTATATGTGCATCCGCTTGCGCAACCGTCCGCATTTTACAGTCGCGTGTCTGAGCTGCTCGGCGTCGAGCCCGCGGTCGCCTGCGGCTTTCAGGGCGTGTAGAAGAGCGGATTGCGGTACCCCGAGGGTTGTGAAATGTACCGATGCCTTTGCCTTGAAGGAGCCGACGACAGTTTCGACCGTGAATTCGAAGTGGGTGTCGGCCGTCCTCCCTGTCACCCGCGTGTAGAGAGCTCGAAGCGCCTGGTAGGCTTTGGCCTGGTCTTCATCGGCGACGTCGTCTATGCGGCGGGGCAAGGCGGTGAGAAACGCCTCGATCGCCGTGTTCACGCCATCCTGGTCCGGAGGCTGAGGCCTCCGGTGACGCCAGGTGTTCACCTGAAGGTCCCGTTCGCGACGATCGTCGAGCGCTTGCAGGTGAGCGTCGACACGGTGGCTCCGGCCCAGGATCTCCGGGTCTTAAGCCACGATGGCCAGGTCATCGAACTCGGGGGTGTCACTGACGCGGCGCATCCCTCCTGATGCTGTCTACAACCTGCTCTACAACACGGGCGCGGTCGGTAATGTCGATATTGATCGCAACATCTTCGCGATCGTCGCCGACCGAACATTGACGATTTTCGGACGAGAGGACATCCTCAACATCGCCTCGGAACGCGAACGGATTATCGGCCTCATGAAGACGTCAATTGCGAGCGAGTTGCACCGCCTGTTTGGCATCGAACTCATCGATCTCCAGATCACTGGCTTCCGCTTCAGTCCCGAATATGAACGTGCGGTCAATGAAAATAGCCTCGCTAAGACGAACGCATTCCGTGCTGAACAAATTCTGAAGCAGAAAGAGGTCGAAGCGCGTCAACAGGTGGCAGAGGCCACGGGCCGGGCAGACTCTGCGATCCAATCGGCGCACGGCGAAAGCGAAAGCACCCTCCTAAAAGCGCAGGCAGAGGGCAAGGCGACAGAGATCCAAGCGGGCGCGGATGCAGCCGCGATCAAGCTACGCGTGGACGCGGCAGGAGGCATCGACGGCTACAGCAAGGTCATGGCCGGCGGAGACCATGAAACGTTGGAACGGGCAGCCGCCCCAGACCGTCTTGGGCGGCACCGGATCACCAGTGCCGTTCTTCCAACTTCACTGACGAGACCGGCGGGACCGAAGAAGCATTTCTTCGGTCCCACAACGGAAGTTGCATCCAAAAGTTTGCAGCGAGATCCACCGTCCCTGGTCTCGCCCGAATATCAGGAAAGTACCAGTCATCAATCAGAAAAGCTTCAGGAATAAGCGGCCGGCTCGCGCTGAGGAGCTCTCCCTCGTTGGCCGTTCTCGTTCCATAAGAGCCGCCTCTAAGACCTTGTATCGTGTAGCAAAGACAGGGCTGCCCGTCATGATCGTCGGGGCTCCTGGTACGGGTAAGGACGTGGCTGCCCGGATGCTTCATCGTCTTTCTACTGGCGACGATAAAGGGTTCGTCGCTATTCCGGCATTTTCCTTCCATAAGGTTGCCGTCCCCTCATCGCCGAGCGGATACATGATGCGAGGCGGGAAGGGGTGGTTCGAAGATACAGATCGTGGCTCGCTGTTCCTCGACGGGCTCGATGCGATGCCGCTCGAGGCGCAAACCCTTCTGCTTGGCCGCCTCTCTGCGGATGGGCGCGGCCGCCCAAGCTTTGGTCAGGGCGCGAATCGCGTTCGGTTGATCTCGGCGGCGAGCAGCGACCTAGGGCCATTGATTCAGCTGGGGCTGTTTCGCCTGGATCTATTCTACCGGTTGAACGTCGTCACGATCCATCTACCGTGCTTACGAGATCGCCTGGATGACATCGAAGATCTCGTAGACCATTTCTTTTCGCTCGCGGCGTTTGAGGGCTTGCCCCGGAAAAAGCTTGCTGCGGGCGCTCTCGAACGACTCCGAAGCTACACCTGGCCGGGCAATGTCAGGGAACTGGAAACAATCATCCGCCGTCTTGTGGCGCTTTACCCGGAGACATTGATCTCGCCGGAGCTTGTCGAAGCCGAATTGCTGCAGCAGAAGACGCAGGCGGCGCGCGTAGCGCGTAAATCTCAAAAATAAAGTCGCTCCCCTCGACGCCGCCGTCGCGATGATGCTTGCGACGACGTAAAGAAATCGAGCCTGTGAATCGGCGCCGGGAATTGACCCCTTTAACTCGCACGTCAAGACTCTGAAAGGATGACGTAATTTGCTCTGATGAAGAGGTCACGATCGGCGCCGAACGTGACCCCTGTGGAATTGGATTTCTTTTTCAATAACAACGCCTTAGATTTGCCGATGGTAGGGTCACGCCTTCGACGCCGTTTCACATGCCGGTCCAGCGCCGCCTTGCTCAGGCCGGATTGACGCTACCGTCCGTCTCAATTTACTGGCCACGAACTGGGCGCCCTTTTCAAATTGTCTAAATTTGGTCCTCTCCGGATATGCCAGTTTCGAGCAACGAAAATCGCTGCCGTAGTCTTCCGAGATCGTCTTCTTGAAGCCGTCCTGTGCAGCCGGCGATTAATCGTTTGCCACGATCAAGCAAACGGCGCCGGATCGCCGGCTCATCGGCCGTGCTCGCGATATCGCCGAGCGCGCGCATCAGCCGGAGACTGACGGCTGCGTCGGCAACCGAATAATGCCGGATCTGCTCGAACGCCAAATCTAGCAGGCCGTTGAAATCAATCCAGGGAATGACCACACGCAGGATATGGGGTGGATCGTAAAAATCGCTGCGCGGCGGCATGCGGGCCACCCAACGGATCAAGATGCAGCTGAGCTGATCGACGCAGCTGATTGCGGTCGTCGGGTCGTTGACGGCCGGGGAAATCGCCCTCAAGCCAATATCGACGATCTGCACAATGCCGAATTCGACATCTTGCTGCATCGTGCGGGTCGGGCCAATTTCAATTGCCATGAGAAGCTGGATCGAGCGCTCCCCGGAGATACGGTCGCCGCGAGAAACCCTCATCAATGCGACGCCTTCTGGAACAAAATGTCCGACACGCCGCTCTAGGCGAAGGCTGATTCCATAGGTTCTGGCAAGCGACCGGAGGCGCGCGATGTCAATAAATCTAATGTAACCCGATTGCCGGCTCACGATGAGGAATTCCAGCTTTTCGGGAAAATCTACGGCCTCCTCGCCGGGTTCCAATGACCGCCGCTGATACGGCATCAACGTATCGATGACGAACTCGGTTTCGCGCCTGATGCGATCGACGATATTGTTGACGCTGATCGCATTGGAAATGTGGTAAATGAAATAGATCAGCCATCCAACGCAAACCGGTGCAAGCAGCATTCCTCCCGTTACGGTCGCAACCGGCACGAACGAAGAAGGCAACGACCGGGTCGCTGGAAGCGCGGCAATGCAATAGCAAAACGTGCCAAGAAACATGCCAAGCGTCCATTGTGTAACGCGATCTCTAACAAAGCTAATAAGGATTCGTGGAGAAAACTGCGTCGAGGCAAGGGTCAGAGTCATCAAAAGGATCGCGAAGACGATCGATACGACCGTCATGATCGATGTGGCTATTGAGCTGAGAATGGCCTGAGCGACCTGAGGATCCGCATGCGATGGAAACAGCACCTCCGGCACAAAGGAGCTGATTGCCGGATTTTGCTCTTCCAATGAGGAAAGAATCGCGCCGGCTACGCCGAGCGTGAGCGCGATGGCGAAGGGACGAATGAGAAATCCGCCCCTGAAGGCATACACTGCCGAACGAAACAGCACAGGCAGGCTTCTGGGCATTTGCGACGGCTTTCCCCGGATCAATCGATGCAGCCGTGCAGGTGCGGGTTTGCTTTCCCGTAGCCAGCGCGGTTGGGTTTACCAAAAGCGGAAGCGGCGATGATTGATCTATGTCAGGCCGCTTCTGCAATTTGTATTTTTACTTTTAATGGGAATGCTGCCTAATGCAACGAAAGTGCTCGCGGCAACTTCCCGTTTTCTCTCATCGCCGTCATCGCTCAGACACGGCACTCGCTTGAGCATTTTCCATAAAAGTTGCAGATTTTTATGATCGAGAAAATGCTCTAACTTTTTAAAATGAGAGCGATTTCTTATCACCTCGGTGGAATCACCGATGCGATAAACGCACTAAAGCATTTTTAAGTTGCGCTGACGCGCTATTTTTGACTTCAGGTTCATGGGGCGCAGCAAAATGCGAGATCGGATTCGGCACCGATTCCGTCGCTGCGGTTGGAAAGCTGCCGGACCGTGTGCTGCGCGAGTATCCCGGCTCGATTTGCTTCGCCACGAAACTCATAGTCCCGGGCGTGAATATGTTGACGAGATGGACACCAGATGGTGCTTCCGCCGATGAAGATCGGCTGAAAAAGACATCGCGCCGCCACGAGCCAACGTTCGCGGAAACTTCACCGGGGGCCTTCAGGACACGGATTCCCATTATGGGATTCCTATATCGCGGGCCGTTTTCACCACTCGATTCAATTCCCCATAAGCGCTTCCATGGCCGCTTGGTGATTTGATACCGCGGTAAACGCTTCAGGAGCATATTGTGAACGAACAGGCACCGCTTTCGCCGTGGGGCGGCGGCCCGGATACGAAATTGACCCGGACCTTTGCTTTTTATGACAAGATGGCACTCGCCGCAATCGCCACGCTTCTTTTCGCCGGCACCCTCGCATACGATAGCTACTATATCGTGAACCCGACGGAACTCGCCTTCACGCGAACCTTTGGACGCGTCGACCAGGCGCCGGATCAACCGGTTTCGCCGGGCGTGCACCTGCGGTTGCCTTTTGTAACCATCGTCGATCGCATCCAAGTCAGCGTCGACACGGTAGCCTTGCCGCAACCGCTTCGCGTCCTGAGCCATGATGGGCAGGTCATCGAACTCGGCGTATCGCTGACCCGGAGCATTCCGCGCCAAGCGGTTTACAAACTTCTTTATGACACGGGCAGCGTTGGCAATGTCGATATCGATCGCAACATCTTCGCCATCGTCGCCGACCGGACCCTGACGATATTTGGGCGTGAGGACGTTTTGAACATCGCCTCCGAGAGGGAGCGGATTATTGGCCTGATGAAAGTCTCGATCGCGGCCGATCTTCGAAAATTGTTCGGGATTGAGCTGGTCGATCTGCAAATCACCGGCTTCCGCTTCAGCCCGGAATACGAGCGCGCCGTGAACGAAAACTCGCTGGCGAAAACCAACGCCTTCCGCGCCGAGCAAATACTGAAACAGAAACAGGTTGAGGCGCTCCAAGCCGTGGCGGAAGCCCAGGGCCGGGCCGATTCAGCAATTCAGACCGCGCGCGGAGAAAGCGAAAGCATCCTCTTAAAAGCACAGGCCACCGGCAAGGCCACCGAAATTCAGGCTGCTGCCGATTCCAATGCGATCAAACTACGCGTGGAGGCCGCAGGCGGGCTCGATGGCTATGGCAAGGTCATGGCCGCCGAAACCATGAAACGTTGGAACGGCCAGCCGCCCCAAACAGTGCTTGGCGGAACGGGTTCGCCCGTGCCATTCTTCCAAATTCATTAAAGCGCCTTCCCGTAAAGAGGAATCACCCGAAAGCCGAACCGGAGTTGATGGAATACGCTCTAGAATCTAATCTAGATCAATAAAGTGAGCATCTTCCTATAGCAAAGACCGAACTGGTTTTCGCGGAAGATGCTTTAGGATTGGCGCCTCACAATGACCATGGATCCGCAACAAATCGAAACCGCCGGCCGCGCTCTAGCTTATGCGCGCAAAAACGGATTGGTGATCGATCTTGCACTTCGAGACATCACCTCGGACGAAGACGCGGAGGCGGTTCAACTCGAAGCCGCCGAAGCCATGGACGATCAGCCAAGAGGCTATTCGACCCTGACGTTTCGCGAACAGATCGGAGATTTGAAACAAGCTAACAGCTTCGTCCATGGCCTTCTGATGGCCAACGCCATTTTTGACACGGGCTCGACTTTCCGCGCGCCGCAGGGATTGATGGGCGCCCGCTCCGCGCTGCTCTTCACCTTCGGGCGGCCGTATCCAGACAAGGAGGCAATAACGCGGAAAACCGTTACCAGCGCCATCCTGCAATGCGAGCTCGCGATCGAACTTTTGGGGCGCCGGGTTCCCGGTTCAGTGCCCTTGACCGCCCGGATTGCCATGGCGGACTTTGCGCTGCATGTCGCGACATTTCGCGGCTCTCCGGTGGTTCAATGGTCCGATGCCTTCTGGAATGAGAGGTCCATCGTCTTCAACATCGATGGCCATCCCGTTCAGAAAATAATGTCGGCTACGTTTTTAGCCCATTGCTTAGATTGCCTGAACCTATTGGCGGATACGCTTGCTCAGAATGGCCGCCAGATCAATGCGGGAGATCTCGTTTCGGCGGGCTGGCGTTTGCCGGCCCTGCAAGTCTGCGCCGGACAAAGCTTGCGCATCGATTTCGCTGGCTTGGGTTCCGTGGAAGTTCGCGTGGATTAGCCCGCACACTTCGCACTGGTTGGCGGATATATGACAAACTGTGAACCGGCTCGGGCGACTGACCCCCACGTCAACCGGCGTCCAAACTCGTTGCTGAAAAACATCCATGTGCAACTGCTGATAACAATGGAACAATTCCGGCGAGTGGGCGTATGATTTTGGTCATGGCGCTATCCTTCGGATCGAGAATTTGAATTGCGCGGGCAAACCACCTCGCATTCTTCGATCTTTATCGCCGCACTCCGCCGAAAGGTTCAATCAATTGGCAGAAATTCTCACCACAGGATGGAGCGCATGAAGCTGAAGACGGACGGCGTTGGCGGCGAACGAACGGTATGACAGCCACGTCCATTTGATCGCGCCCTTTTCCTCTTTGATCCATTGCTCGCAGGTCCCGCGCTTGTTGTAGAAAGCGACGACGTTCTCGGCGGGGCGAGCCATGTTGGTGACGATTGTAAAATCGCCCTTTAATTGCAGGAGGCTGTCAACTGTTTTTCAGCTCCTCGAAAGACTGCCGTTTTCTTCGGCATGGACGAGTTGATCCGGTCCGCCGCGAGCGCCGCGCGGAGCTGGAAAGGGTTGCGCAGCGCGGCGCGCTCTTGGAAACGAGCGCTGACCATTTACGTTGCCGGCCGAAGCCGGCGGCAGTTCGTTCTCAAACGGCGCGCCACAAGGCACGCGATATGATGTGTCCTGACGCCGGGGTCACGGTCCTTTCCGAGGTCGCCGAGCGCCTCATGATGATGTTCGGGTCAGATGCCTCAACGTGTGCAGCGAAGTGCGGTCTTACCACCTTCAGCGATTTTACCGAGGTCATCCCACCACCGTCCCGGCGGGGACATCGCCGGCGCCGCGAGCGGGCCGGTGATTCTTTAAGCGTCTGTGTGGATTAGGCGGAGTTCTTCGCGCGGCCCCACTCGAATGTGGTGCCGTCCACCCAGATGCAATGCAAAACGATCGCTATCTTGCGCGCGATCGCGACTTTCGCCTTTTTCATGCCGATGCGTTTGACCAGGCGCATGCCCCACGCTTTCAAGACCGACCAGCATTTGGTTCGATGAAGAAGGACGCCCGCGGCCTCGTAAAGATATGTCCGCAACAACCGGTCTCCCCATCGTGAGATTTTGCCGTTGGTATCCGTCTCGCCCGATTGCTTGCGGCGTGGGGTCAGCCCAAGATAGGCCCCAACCTGCGCCGCTGAACTGAAGCGGGATGGATCGTCAATCGTATGGCGGAACGTCAAAGCCGTGACCACGCCAATGCCTGGAACGCTCATCAGGCGTACCGTCGTCTCGTCCGCCCTCGCCAATCGCCGCACCTCGTTGTCGAGCCTGGTCTGCTGCAGGCAAACCTGATCATGGATGGCCAGAAGCGGATCGAGGACGGGCCGTAGCTGATGATCATCGGCGGCAAGTTCATGAACTTTTTGCCGGAACTGCGATCCAATCGCACGCGAGAACAGCAACCCGTACTCCTTGAGTAAGCTACGGATCTGGTTTTCGAGATCGCGCCTGATGCTCACGAGGCGGGAACGAGCGATAAGAATGGAGCGGACCTGCTGGCTTTCTTCGCTCTTCACTTTGATTTCACGGAACCAGCCGATCCGGACAAGATCGGCCAGGCCACGGGCATCATTCTTATCGCTCTTGTTCATCCGAACCGACAAAGCTGCATGGGCATGTCTGGCGTCGATACAGACGACGGGCAGATCAACCCGGCGCAACTCGTGCCATAACCAACTCGCCATGGCGCCTGTCTCTAATCCAATCCGCTCGGCGTTTGGAGCACGCGCTTGGATAAGCTTTGTCAACGCTCCAGGGGGTGACTGCGCCTTGCCTTCGAAGACCACACGGCCATCCTCGTTGAGGACGCAAACTGACGTCTCTTTCTGCGATACATCCAAACCGACATAATGTTTCATGGCTCGCTCCGACATTGATGCTGAAGGAAGCGAAGTCTAGCCGGTCCTGAGCCGGATACGCTCCAAAGCAATTACGTCATCGTGTCCAACAATGACCCCGCTCTCTTTTGGCATTAAGTCATTGATGCATCAAAGGAATCACACGTCTGTCCGGGATCATGGTTGGAAGCGAAACGCGACCCCAGAGAAATCCGCTATTCACGAACGAAGCCAATACGTTGCCCGGCGCGGGCAGTGGGGTCATTGTTGAAAGCGTTTTTACACCTATTCGAAAAACGACCAGGCAATCGGCGTCGCCGCGAGTCGACGCCACCAAGACGAAAACGCTCGACAGCCGCACACGCTGTGTGCTACAAATGTTGCACATTCACGCATGGAGAGACCCGTGACCGTAACGTCAAAAATCCGCAAGCAGGGCGGTGCAGCCGTGATGACAATCCCGCCTGCGCTGCTCAGACTGATGGATGTCGACATCGGCACCCAGGTGACGCTTACGGTCGAGGACCGTAAGCTGGTCGCGAGGCCGGCGGCATCAGCGCGCAAGCGTTATTCTCTCGCGGATCTGCTAAAGGGCGCCGAGGCCGTGAAACAG
>Ga0187852_1003334_pt1 | contig 11815 bp, 9 predicted proteins | sample June2016WEW_6_40_FD_134511 | JGI IMG/M metagenome (GOLD analysis project Ga0187852, IMG submission 134511) | Peatland microbial communities from SPRUCE experiment site at the Marcell Experimental Forest, Minnesota, USA - June2016WEW_6_40 | ecosystem: Environmental > Terrestrial > Soil > Wetlands...
CGAGACGCCTTTTCGCGGAGCTTGGTAAGGTACTCGCGGCCGACGGTATCGGGCAGGACAATCTCTTCCATCGCGCCGCGGAGAGAACCGTCGCGGACCATCAGCTTGATGCGCATTTCAGACTTGCCACGAAGCCGGGCCACGCTCTCGCAGAAAGTGCGGCGGTTGGATCGAACGGCCTGGCGGATGGCATCTTCGGTGTCGAAAATCGTTCCGAAGCGGAAGGGCAAGACGGTGGCGGTTCGGAAGCTCTGGCTTACCACGCGGGCATGCTCCAGGACGGCTTTTTCGTCGAGCTTGGAGGTCGCGCGATCATATTCACTGACGATCACCGCGAATTCTCCGCTCGGGTAGCTCATGACGGGAGCAGAGTTCACACCTTGAATTCCATCCAGCAGGAACGGACGACGGGCGCGAACACCGTTAGTAAGGGTCGGGTGTTCCGTGAGGCAGTACGCGTACCACGACATGCATTCTCTCCGAATTGCACCGGGGCCTTGGGCACCCCTTTAGATTTGCACTTAAGGCTAGGGCTGCGTTTCTACCTGGAAGATTTGGTTTTTGAGACAAGGTGAACGCGAAATGCTGCGTCCAAAGCGATATTACTGCGGGTCGGAGTTATTTGCAACCTTTCTTGTGATAATTGCATCATCGATTGTCTCAACTTGCTACGAAAGCGATTTTGGCGCGCTAGCAGAGCCTTTGCAGCAATCCGTCTCGCTGCCTCGTTGGCCAAGGAAATTGTGGAAAAACTGCCTTCGACAAGAAGAAGAATTCCGGTTTCATTGCAGCTTCGCGTGCTTCGCCTTGGCTTCTTTCAGGATGTGTCGGCGTCTTTCCGGTGCGTCGGGAAATCCTTAGGTGGCGAGCAGCTGGACTCTGGCTGGGAACGGATCGATCTCCTCTATTTGCCTAGTTGATAAAGTTTACTGGTTGGTTCCGGTATCCCCCACCCCCCCCTATTTTGTTAAAATACTCATTTCAAAGGAGATAACGTAAAATATTCAAAAATAAGGAGTTAGCGGTGGCTTCGTGATCGAAGTCGACCAGCAGCCTGATTTTTTTTATTTCTCTACCTTTTGGAATCAATGATTTAGTGGGGCACTAATATAGTTGGCTTACCCATTATAGAGAAATTACATGCTAATAATCAGAGTGCGTGAGTGTATCACCTGATAAACCCGACCAGAATATTTCAGAGGCTGAATCGCTCAAAGCGTTCCACGACTGCTGCAATGAGGCGAGAGAATATTTTGAGCGTGTCCACTACTCTAACCTCTTCTCCAAGGTCCCCGTATTGGATCATTACCGCGAAGGTCGGGCGTCCTGGATTTTTGATATGGATCCCTTGTTCAAACTCAAGGAAATGAGGAAAGGGAATATCTGTCCGCAAAGTGCCACCGGGCCAGATTTCTCCCTTGCTTTCTACGCGAATGCCTCCAATCGAGGAGTAATGCCCTATCGGGATAAGCAGCCTGTGCTTGTCTTCGATGTCGAGCTCGTGCACGGTCCTGATGGCGAAATTCCCACTACTGTAGGGCTGTATTTCGTTCAGCACAAAACGAAAGAGTTCAGGGGCCAACGTGGAGATATTTTTCTTGGGATTGGAGAGCGCTCTCTCCACTTCGTCACGAGTAGGGAAGACGGGGAATTTGGATGCACTCCAGTCCTCACTAGGAATGATACGGGTCAGCGTTTCAACCCAAACGTGATCGAGAGCACACTTGAGATTATGGATGGCATCCCCGATGCCTGTAGGCAGATCGTCAAAGGTCTCTCTGTGATCGATTTCTGCAAAGTCGCATTTGATGAATTCGCATCCAGTGTTCGGTTCTACGCCAATCGTGACCACCAGACCTTTTTCCAGCACCCCAATACTCGTTTCAATGTCCGCAATGTGCTTGTTGGCCCGTTTGATTTTGAGACGGGCACCTTTGCAGATCGGCATCTTACGACGCGCATTCTGGAACGAGTCTGACATAACTATTGCTTGAGGAGCATTATGGCAAGGCGGAATGTCTCACGTGCACCAACGATCCCAGATTCAACTTCTCGACCTACAGATAATCTGCCTTGCTCTAGAGGAACATCCGCAAAATCAAAACGGCAACCACTGAGCGGGAACTCGATAGCGTTTTTACGTTCCTCGCCTATCCAAAAGGCGACTCTTTCGTCTTTGACTTTGTACACTGTGCAGAAGGCCGAGAAAACCACTTCTGGAGACTCCACTACTACTCGCAATGGAGATTGTTTCTCGGCCCATCCGTTAAGGACTAGTGTTACTTCTGTAATGGAGATCACGGCATTGCCACCTGGCTTCCTTGAACTTCCACTCTGTATAAGGCGCAGGCTGAGAAATGTGCAGCGCAAATACGCTATGATTGACCGCATGAAGTCTAAACTCGATCCCCAGACAACGCCAGAGCAGAAGTTCGCCCGCTTCCAAGATGGTCTCCGTCAAGCTCTAGCAGTCTCGAAAGACGATCTTGACCAAAGGGTTGCCGATGCAGAGAAGATACGTCGCCAGACGAAAGGGAAACCGGGACCTAAGCCTTCGGCTTCGGGCCACGCTTCCGATACCGAAGTCTAGAACGGTATTTCTCCATTCTTACCCGTGAGTTCGGCGAACATGAGACGCTTCCCGGCAACCTGTGAAAGTGCCAGAAGAAAGCGGTCGGAGTCGGTTAGTGGATTGTCTTTTGTGGCGCGGTTGTTGTAGCGGAATACCTGCTCGTCAACGTAACGCTCAAGGTGAAATGGTTCCACGGCAACGTAAGTCCCTTTCAGATTGCGTTTCAGTAATGACCAAAAGTTTTCCAGACCGTTCGTGTGAACCTGCCCACGCACGTATTCCTCAGCATGATTCACAACTTCGTGAACGTAGCGCGAATGCAGTTTGTCGTAAGGCACGGCGTCATCGGTATAGACCTTCGTTCCGTATTTCACGTTCTCCAAGACTTCACTCTGCAATGTCTCGCGCTTTACGTTCGGTACTACCGTTGCCCGAACTTGCCGCAGATCGCGGTCAAGGATGCCATGCACAATAGCCTTACCAGTGGGGCCGCCAGTGTGACCGCTTTGCGCGGCAAATCGTTCCCTGCGATCACGGTGCATGTTGCGAAGTTTGCCACCAACGAAAGTCTCATCGACTTCGACTTCGCTCTCAGGGCCTCCAAGTTTGGTTCCCATTGTTCCGGTCTTAACGACCAGTCTCAGGCGATGCAGCATGAACCAAGCAGACTTCTGCGATACTCCGAGATCACGGTGAATCTCGTAAGAGGAAATGCCATTCTTGCAGTTGACCAGCATCCAAAGGGCAGGAAGCCATTTCTGCAAGGGAATGGGCGAATCCTCGAAGATCGTGAACTTCTTGACGGAGAACTGATTCCGGCAAGATCGGCATTTCCAGCGCTTCGCGGTCTTGAGGTAGTAGGGATTGTTGGCATCTTCGCCAATGCAGTAGGGGCAACGCGGGCCATCGGGCCAGCGCATGAAGGCTACCGCGTCAATACAGACCTGTTCGTCGCTAAAGTATTGAATCGCTTGCTGTAATGTCTGTGGGATGTCCATGCCCAAACTATAGCAAATTGGCGTGGGTATGTCAAGTATATTGTTGCCTTTAGTGGGAAATTCCCGCAAAATCTTTGAGTTTAAAGGACTTATATGCAAAATATTCCGGAATAAGGACTTAACTCCTCAAAGCGCTTTAAAAATGGATTTGGGGCAGCTTCGAGGTCCGTCTTCGGAGACGAGAACACTCAGAACTGCCCCAATCAGACTCCATCATCGCGCGCTACGGGTCTTATGTCAATGATTTTCGATCACGGAGGGGTGTGATCGGGGGATTGCACCCTCGTTTTCTCGTCTGCCAACGGTCAGCAACCCGCGTTCTACCTACGCGCCGGAACGACGGGGGCCACCCGCCGGTGAGATGAAGCGTCGGGGTCAATGGCACTACCTTTTCAACCGCGCAGATGCTTCCAGAATTCCTTGAGGGATTCTGGGGCCGCTGAGGTCGGATCTTCAGCTCGAAGAATGAGCTCTAGCGGGTTAGTCAATTCCCAGCGTTCCTGCTGTCCCCCACCCATGTACTCCGTCGCGCGAACGACATTGTGCTTCAGCATCTGAGGAAGCAACTCCTTTCGAAAAAGGCTATATCGGCTAGCGCCAAGCTTCAATTTCGCAACGTTTTCAGTCACGCCCGAATTTCGGTTGAATATCCTAAAGAAGATATCCAAGGCTTGCTTCTTTTCTTTAGGAACGGGCTTTACCTGCTGGACCTGAAGTTCGATGGGCTCAGCTGATTCAAACTGGGCACCGAGTTCCTCCAGGTAGTGCCGACACTCCTCAAATACGAAGTTCTTTAGGCCTTGCTCCCCACCGGTACGGCGCTTCAGAACGCCAAGCACCGAGCAGTCGCCGGCGAACCGGCATCCCTCCAATCGTGTCTTTTCGTTGAATATTAGACCGTCGAAGTTGCAGCTCTCGAAGCTGCAATCCTCCCAATGTGCATTGGAGAGGTCGATTCCGATGAAGGTGCACTTCTTGAAACGACTTCTTTTTAGCACAGAGTCGGACCACAGGTCCCCTTCGAAGTACATCGAGTCAAACTCGAATGCACCGACTTCATCGCTGCCTTGCCGGGTCGCGAGGTGAGCGGCGATTGTCCCGGCGTTTTGCTTGAGGTATGTCGAGCGCAGCTCGGAGGTGGTGAGCTTGCCAAGGCGAGCCACTATGTCCTCCGCCTGGTGCCGCGACCACTCCTCCGCGTTAGCTGCCCACAGCCCTGAGGCGCTTGGAAGGGGGTGTAATTCACAAAAACGTTGCAGGCCGAAATTGTCCCGCGCCTTCATCAGCTGGGTTAGCCTTGCGGCTAGGAAATAGTTTAGGAACTCTTCATGATCGAAGGAGAGGTCGCCGCCGGGTTCGGGTGGTAACAGCGCGTGCGCGCCGACGCGCTGGATGATTTGTACTCGGTGTGCTGGAGGAATCTTGAGATCCTCGATGACCGTCTCGCAGACCACCTGTACAACTTCGACGGACAGGGCATTCTTGCCTTGTGTCCACATCTCGTCAGCGATGGCGGAGAGCAGGGTAAGATGCTGATCGACAGTTAGGTAAGGTTCCCCGTTCGGATCGCGCCACTTTTCCTCGACCTCGCGCTTCAGCAGTGCTTGGATAACCTTTGGCACGACCTGGAGGCTCGACTGCCCTGATTCGAGGGCCAGTTCGCCGGGGGTGTACGCGTTTGAAGCGACGAGTGCTGCCATCCGGTACACAAGAAACGGTCGACGCAGCACCGGGTGGTCTGGTCCAAGGTTGGCACACAGCCCGTCGTAAAGGCCCTCTGGATCGCTGATCAGGCCCCCGTCCTCTCCTCGGTAGAGGCGGAAATACTCTATTGTTTGATCCTTGGTCCAGGGCTGAAGACGCATGTGTTCTACCGTCACGTGCGTGTCGGGTAGCGATGTGAGGAGCCGCGTCTGTGCTGCGTAGTTCTCGATCAAGAAGTAGGCGCTCCGGGCCGACGCAATCACAACCCCTTTGCCTTCGAGTTGACGAAGGAGGGCGCCTAGGCCGCTATATGCTTCGCCGACGCCTATTTCCGCCAGGAGTTCGTCGAACCCATCAATCGCGAGCGCTAAAAGCCCGCTGCGAACCAGCCGCAAAACTCCGGGATAGAACAGACCGAACATGCGCAACTGACCCAGGTCGCGGGCGACGGCTTCCTCCAAGCGAACAAAACTACGCCCCTGGGTATCGATATGAAAGAGGATCATGTCCGATTTGCGGGCCAAATAGTCCTCGGCGAGCCCCCTCGTCAGCTGGCGCAGGAGAGCGGTCTTGCCGTGCCCGGCGTCCGCCGTCAGGAATATGAGCCTCGTCTCGCCGAAGGGCCGCAGCTTACACGCTTCTCCGAGCGCGGTTAGCGCCGATTGCGAGTTAGACGGTACGTCCAGCGAATCAGTCATGTCAGCCTTGACGTCGATAAATGGCGAGAGCGCTTTGCGCTTGTCCCTCAACGCGCCAGCAAGTATTGACATTCGTCCGAGCTCTTCAGCGAGGAATCGTCGATAAGAGAGGCGCCGCCCGTCAAAGTCGACCTCCACTCCGGAGGCGGTTTCCACCAGCCTACACTCGTAGGTCTTTCGGTCGCGCTGGAATACAGCCAACCCCTTGTCTATTTGTACGGCGTCCTCGCTGTCGGCAAATGCTGCTATGTCAGCCAAAATCTCTTTCAGGTCCATTTGCGCCCTCGACTACCATGCTACAAATTAACTACCTTCACCTTATAACGACCAAATAGGTTCCCGTACACTCTCCCTTTGGTTGCTCGCATTTCTACGAGATGTACCGTGGCGCCTAACCTTGCCGCCATGAGAAGCGCCGGCGCAAAATCGTCGTCGTCCGATACGACAGAGACGGGCGGGGCCGGGCTCCGTCCCGCCAGGCTGAGCAGATCGCAGCAAAGCAGTGTGTCGACTAGTTTCTGCTCGTGATAAGTAAATGCGTCGTGCTGAGTTGCCGGGCACCCGGGCTCAGGACAACCGCGTCGGGACCATCGCGCTACAGCCGACACCGTGCAGTTCTGCGCGCTCACACAATTTTGAGGCTTCGCGGATATGAGCGGTGATCGCATTCCGCTTCTCTTACGGAACGTAAATTGGAAAATGTCGATGGGGCAATCGATTAGGGCGCTGGCTATCTCGCAGCTCGTCCGGGAATGGATACGACCGTTCTTGAGCTCGATCAGGGGGAAATTTTTACCGATCTCTTGCGTGATACGAGTACCCTCCCTCGTCAGGCCGGAGGAGTCGTACCAGCCCCCGTAGAGGCGGATGATTATACTGTCGGATCCGGGGACTAGCGGCGCGAGAATTGCGTTAACTCTCCTCGCCAGATCAGCTAGACCGCCTCTTCTAAACTGGTATGGCACGTTGTCGTAGTCAATCAATACGAATGAGTCCATTAGCAGCGTTCCCGAAAAACCAAAATCCCCAGCCCTACTGGCCAAAAAGAAAAAAGGGTCACGGGTATGGAAATCCCCATGACCCCCTCGGTCGGGATCATTATCTATCAGTCTCGACTAAAGATACATAGACCAATTTGGGGCTGGTTGGGTTGGGGGGTGGAGAGCGGGGTGAAAGAGTTCGAGGTGATCGCTGCGGCCGGGCACCCGACGCGATCGTGTAGAGCGGACACTCCCTTCGACTTCGCTCAGGGCAGGCTCTGTCCGCTGCATTTGAGGTTGTTGTTGGTCTTGCTTTTTTCAGGCGCTGTGAAGATCAGAACCAACACCAAGATCAAGAGCGGCGGACAGGAGTGTCCGCCCTACACTTGGGCTTGCTTTTTTCAGGGGCTGGAAGATCAGAACCAACACCAAGATCAAGAGCGGCGGACAGGAGTGTCCGCCCTACACAGTCAACATCCCCGCCACCCGTGGCCCTCAGGGCTAAAGCCCGTGTCTTGATTGTTCTTGCGGCACGGCTAAAGCCGTGCCCTTCCACGAATCTCTACTGCTACACCCTCCAACAAAAAAGGGCCACGGGCGTGAAATTCCCCGTGACCCGCTCGGTCGGGATCATTATCTACCAGTCTCGACTAAAGATACATAGACCAATTCGGGGCTGGTTGGGTTGGGGGGTGGAGAGCGGGGTGAAAGAGTCCGAGGTGATCGCTGCGGCCGGGCACCCGACGCGATCGTGTAGAGCGGACACTCCCTTCGACTTCGCTCAGGGCAGGCTCTGTCCGCTGCATTTGAGGTTGTTGTTGGGCTTGCTTTTTTCAGGCGCTGGGAAGATCAAAATCAACGCCAAAATCAAGAGCGGCGGACAGGAGTGTCCGCCCTACACTTGGGCTTGCTTTTTTCAGGCGCTGGGAAGATCAAGATCGACACCAAGATCAGGATCAAGATCGACACCAAGATCAGGATCAAGATCGACACCAAGATCAGGATCAAGATCAACACCAAGGTCAAGGGCGGCGGACAGGAGTGTCCGCCCTACACCAGAGCCAGCGATAATCTTCTGGCTTGGCTACCAAGCCCCTGCGCACTGGATTCTGGCGGATGTACTCCAGTTTGTCTTTGAAACTTTCATCGCTGCGCAGCGTGTGCTCGAAGGACTCTTCCTGCCAGACCGGGCCCGATGTTCCCAGCAACTGGTTCACGCTATGTGCCGAGATGCCTTTGATCAGCTTTAGAATCGCCGGCAGCGGGTGCGGCCAGCCGTGCTCGTCCGGCAGAGGAGTGAGCAGGAGATGCACGTGATCGGGCATAACCACTGCCGCATGGAGATCGATTCGCTTTCCGTGATCGTGTAAGCAATGCGCGAGAACGAGATCGCTTGCCGCTTCGGGGAAGGGATCGCGGATGAGTTTACAGAACGTCACGAAGACGGGATGGCCCGGCTTTTGGTAGTGAGGCATGCGCCGCCGATATTCGTATTTGCGGGCGAGGATGGAAGAGTCGGCCATGATCGATGGAAAGCCCGGACCAGGCCCGCTGTCAGTGACGCCCGAACCAACAAAGTGTTCGTTTTCCATGTGGGGCGGATACGCCTGTCCGCTGCCCTTGGCGTTGCTCTTGCCCTTGGCCTTGCTCTTGCCTTTGCTTTTTTCAGGCGCCGGGAAGATCAAGATCAACACCGAAGATCAAGATCAACACCAAGATCAAGGGCGGCTGACAGGAGTGTCCGCCCTACACTCATTCCTGCCGCCCAGTTGCCTCAGGATTTCTGTTGCTTTTGGGCGGCGGCGCGGGCTTGCAGAGTAATCGTAACCGCGCGCAGCATATCGCCGGCGGGAGCGGGTTTGCCGGTCCAGATTTCAAACTGGCGGGCGGCTTGTTGCACGAACATTTCGACTCCGGGGATGACGGCGATTCCCTTGGCGCGCGCGACCTGCAGCAGGTGGGTCTCGACCGGGTCGTACACCATGTCGAAGACGACGCGGGCCTGAATCTCCTCGTCTTTTAGCGGGCAAGCGAGCGGGCGGTCGCGCGTGTTCCCCATGCCAACCGGAGTGGCGTTGATGATGACGTCGAAGGCGATCTTGCGGAGGTCGGCGCGTTTGATGGCGTGCGCTTTGGCCTGGCGGGCTAGCTTCTGAGCTTTGACCGCAGTGCGATTGAGTATCCAGAGTTCAGCGCCGCGCTCTTTGAGTCCGAAGACTGCGGCACGGGCCGCGCCCCCGGCGCCGAGCACGAGGACCTTGGCGTTCTCGATGGAGAGGCGTTGCTCGAGGGGACGGACGACGCCGGCGGCATCGGTATTGAAACCGTAAAGCTTGCCCTCCTGTCCGCGGACGACGGTGTTGCAGGCGCCGATCCTGGTAGTGTACGCGTCGGTGTTATCGAGATACGGAAGGATGGCCTGCTTGTATGGCATGGTGATGCTGAGGCCGTGGAGGGGAATCCCGCGCACGCAGTCGATGAGATCCTTGAGCGTTTTGGCGTGGAGCGGAAGATAAACGCCGTTCACGTTCTCGCGGCGCAGCGCCGTGTTCATGATGACGGGCGAGAGCGAATGTTCGATGGGATCGCCGGCGACTCCATAGACGCGAGTGGCGGCGTCGACCTGGTCGATGCGGTAGATGCTGCGCAGATCCCCGGCGCTGACCTGACCGGGTGCGGTTTTGAGATCGGCGCTGACCGCGCCAAAGGTGAAAGCGCTGCCGGCGCGCACGCTGAGCACGCGGCTGATGATGCCTTGCTCTCCCATGCACAACCCGATCAGCGCATGCTTGCCGCTCTGCGTCTGCAGAAACTTCATCATGCTCACGTTATCGGAGAGCGTGGTGGCGGTGGTGACGACCTTGTAGAAGTCGGCCGGGACTTTCAGCATTTTCTCCAGCGTCTTATCGAGGTTGCGCGTGGCGCGGAAATCATGGAACGACAGGATGAGTCCGGCGCGGGCGCGCAGGCGCGCAATCGCTGCGGGCTTCGATTTCAGTGCGCTCTGGAGTTCCAAGTCGACAATCTGACAGCCCGCGGCATGGGCCTTGGTGAGCACCTCCAGTTGAGAAGCCAGCGATCCCTTGAACTTGCCGCCATTGTTGGCACGGCGGCAGGTGCCGATGGCGGTGACGTACTGATGAGTTTCAAGAAAACGATGGATTTTGGGAAACGCGGCCAGGGGCTGCTTCAGGTAATCCAAACGGAATTCGATGAATGGGTTATCCCGGGCCAGGGACTCGGCGGTAGCGAGCATGTCTTCGACAGTGTCGGCGTTCAGCGCAAGGCAGACCTTAGGCAGGCGCAAAGGCAAGGAACGGGGCGTGAGAGTGGAAGACAAGGCCATTTGTTTTCAACAACGGCGCGATATTACAGGGCTATAAGCGCAGATGCAACATAAGGATTGCCTTCCGACTCAGGAAACACTTTGGGAGCAAGGGGGACAAACACCCTCGTAACCTTGACCCTTCCTCAAGCGCTTGTTACTTTTCGGCTGTAACCCTTGTCTTCCGAGAGAGATAGCTGGGGCAGCCCCTAAGCGGTTTGGAGTCGGAGGTAACATGAAGAAAACAGGATTGTTATTGCTTTTGATGGTGATGGCGACCTGGGCGGTGGCCCAGCAATCGACGACGGCGATCACGCCGGATGCGTCCGGTATCGTCAACACGTCGGTGAACGTGCCATTCGTGCGTTTCCAGACGCCTACTGCGGCCGACATTTATTGCGCAGGATTTATCAGCAAGGATCGTATTGCCGACGCGAACTACGTGGACGGGGGCCTGGAGACACCGACCTCAACCAAGTTCGAAATCGGGGAACTGGTCTATCTGGCCGGGAGCGGCTACCAGGCGGGACAACTCTATTCGGTCGTCCGCGAAATACGGGATGTCAACCAGTACGAACTCTATCAGGGGCAGAGAAAAATGCTGGCTGCCGCGGGACATCCTTACGGGGAAATTGGCAGAGTGCGGGTAGTCGACACGCGCAGTCACAGCGCCATTGCCCAAGTGGAATTCAGTTGTGATCCCATCAACCCGGGAGATGTCGTCGTGCCTTTCGTGGAAAAACCCCCGGTTGCGTTCCACGTGCCCGGTCATTTCGACCGGTTTGCGCCGGCGAATGGGAAGCTGAGTGGACGGATCATACTCGGCAAAGACTTTGACGGCTTCCTCGGCACGGGCATGAAACTTTATATGAACGTCGGTTCGAACCAGGGCGTAAAAGTGGGGGACTATTTCCGCGTAGTGCGTTCTTACACAGCCACCTTGAAAGATCCGGTGGACTCGCTCTCCTTCAAAGCTCAGACTTCAGAAGACACGCAGATGCGTCCGCCTACTTTTGAGGCCAATCAGTTCACCAAGACCAAAGGTCCGAACATCCATGTGGGCGATCTGCCGAGGCGCGCCGTGGGAGAAGTGGTGGTTCTGAACGTAACCCCGACCGCATCGTCCGCGATGGTCGTCTTCGCGCTGGAAGATGTATACGCGGGCGACACGGTGGAACTGGAAGCGCAGGAGTAAGAGAACGAAACAATCTGGCCGGACGAGGGGAGAGCGAATCTCCCCTTTTTCTTTGGTCCGGAGTATGCGTAACGGAGTCGGGCAGAAGAACGACTGGCAACTGCGGATCTTATCGGCTGAGGGCAACTGCTGCCTTGCAAAACTAGTTTGAACCTTCGACCTGGCTCAGCGAAAGAAATGGATTTTCGAATTCCCGGGAATCATCGCGGCAGCGACGACCAGTACGACGATCACAATAACGAGTTCCATGTTGCCCTCACGATGTTGCCATCGCAATCAAACGGCCAATGCTCAGCTTACATCCTCTTGCAGAGAAGGCAAGTTACTCAAGTGGGGGCAGGCG
>Ga0187852_1003335_pt1 | contig 11815 bp, 7 predicted proteins | sample June2016WEW_6_40_FD_134511 | JGI IMG/M metagenome (GOLD analysis project Ga0187852, IMG submission 134511) | Peatland microbial communities from SPRUCE experiment site at the Marcell Experimental Forest, Minnesota, USA - June2016WEW_6_40 | ecosystem: Environmental > Terrestrial > Soil > Wetlands...
ACCTTGCGGTCGATCGCCCGGTCGAGCGCCATTTCCAGGCGCAGCACCATGTTCGCCGTCTCGTCTTCCGGAGCCAGGCACGAGTCCCGCGCAATCGCGTCTTTCTCCTCCTGCGCCTTCATCTCGTCCGCAAACGCTGCCTCGACCGCCGCCGTCTGCTCCTCCAGCAGGCACAGCAGTTCCTGGTAGCGGGCCTCCACACCCGCCTCGCCTCCGAAGCTCTCCTTCACGTACTTGTCTAGCTCTGCCTGGTCCTGCTTCCGTTGGAGGTACGCCCGGTCCATGAAGAGCCCAAGCAGGTGGCCGATCTGCCGGGGCCGCCACCCCAACTCTCCCTGGTAGTAGCTTTCGATCTGGCTCTGCTGGGCGAGCGTAAAGACCCGCCGCCGGACCTCGTCGCGAATCACTCCCCAAAGCGAAATCAGCATGCGCAGCCGCACCGAGGGGTGGGTGGGCTTGGGCAGGTCGAGCGCCACCGCCTCGCACTGGGCGGGTTCGAAGGTCACTTCGGCGAGGGCCCGGGCGAGCCCGCGCCGCCGCTCCTCGACCCCCTCGAGAGCGTCCCGCATCAGGCCCGTCTCCATGCGCTCGATTCGGTCGCGCCGCCAGTAGAGCCTCGACAAGTCATCGATCTGCCGATCCCATTGCGCGTCGCCCGGCCCGTAGGCGGTGGCAAGTTCGCGCTTGAGCGCCGCGAACCGCTCCGGATCTTCACCGAGCGCCCGCATCACGGCGGCCTCGTTTTCGGGCGCGGCATCACAGCCGTGCTTCACAGCGTTCATTTTCACGCGCTCTTTTCCGGCCTCGCTGCGAGGCCCAGTCGAGCGCTCGGAATTGTGCCGGGCGGCGTTGACACGCCGGGGAGTCAAACAAGTAGCTTTGCGTAAAGACATAGTATTCTCCATGATTAGAAAAGTTCGGGGGCAGGGGCGGCAGAGGAACCGTCCCCACAAAAGGTGAGTAAGACGTTCAAAACAATTTACCCTACCACAAGGCGACGACTGCTGTCAATAGCTAACTAGTTAACACGCTGCCAGGCCATCTGAACAGACTGCCCTCTCCCTTGGGGGAGAGGGTGTCACGCAACGGCGCCTTCACCAGCCGTCGCGGGACGGGTGAGGGGTCACTTGCTTCTTCGTCGCGTTCGGAAAGAGCGAATTCAAATGGCAAACGGCAAACGGCAAAATTCGGTACTGTCCTAGTTTGATCGTAGCGCTGGCCTTCAGGCCAGCATTTGCCGACCTAAAGGTCGGTGCTACGCCCAAACTAGGACACTACCAATCGAGCGGGGCGAGATACAAAGTTGCGTTGCCGGCAAAAACAGCCCTCATCTTCTTCCGTGAACGGTCCGATATCATGGTTGAACGCAGACAATTTTCCTCTCCTTGGGGGTGACCGCTCGTTGCGCCCGGTCGCCCCCCTCCACTGGCTCATTCCACCAGGAACACCCTTACCACTGAAATTCCACCCGCGAGCGCCGGGCGGAGAACTCCTCGTAGGGGCCAACGCGCAGCGCGCGCAAGTGTGTAGGCTTATCAGTATAGGCCAGAACAAAGGTGAGCGTGTTTTCGCCGGTGGAAGCGAAGTACGGCCCCGGCAGGTAAAACTCCTTCTGCGGCCCCACGGTCGCGTAGCGCCCCACGAACTTGCCGTTCAGATAAATCAGCGCGTCGCGGTCGGCGTCGAAGGTCAGTTTCCAGGGAACCAGCCAGCCTGGTTCGATCGCCGGCAGGGAGAATTTGGTCTGATACCAGGTGAAGGCTGGAACGAGTGGGTCCGCTGCGCCTGAACCCTGGTAACTCGCCGGACTCCAGGCGGCGGCAAACGCCGGGTCCACCTCCCGTCCCCGCATGGGCGCGGGATTGCGCTGGATTTGCCAGGCGCTGATGGCCGCGCCGCTTTGGGCGTCGCTCCCTAAGCGCACGGATTCGATGCCCTTCAAATCACCAAGCGCCACATCGCCGTTCTCCGCCCCGAAAGCCTCATAGGCAATCTCGAGCGTGTTTGCGCCTGGGGTGGCGTATTTTGCCAGATCGAAGCTCGCGGACTTTGCCGGCTTCAAGGCCTCGTCAACAAGCTTCCCGTTGATGAAGACCTTCAGCGCATCCTTGGCGAAAGTCGAGATGAACATCTTCGCCTGGTTCGCGTAATCGAATTGGGCCTTGTACTTCACGTAACCGTAGGGGTCGGGGCCGGAATCTTCGAGCGCCGCGGGCGGGCCGCTCTGCCAGTGGTCGGAGCTTGTGTCAAACTTTTCCACCCAGGCCTGACCGCTGCTTAAGTCGATGGGCCGATAGGGCAAGGGTGGCGTCGTAATATTCAGGCGAGCGGTGCGGTGCTCGCGCTCGTAGGTGACCTCCGTCAACACGCCGTCAACCCAGGTCTTGGCAGGTTTATTGGGGACGAGCAGCATCACCTCGTGCTGGCCGGGCAGGAAATCCATTTCGGCCCAGACGCGGTTCTTTTGCGTACCGCTGCCCGCAAACATGTAGCTGTCCGAAATGAAGGCTGCCGTGAAAGTCTTGGGGTCCGACTCATCCAGATATGGGAAAACCTTGGAAGGAAAATCCGCCATCCAGCTTCGCAAGGCGCGCTCGCGAGGCAATAGGATGACCAGCAGGTGTTCATTCACCAGCAGGAACTGCTCGGTTTTCTCGAATCGAACCCCAAACACTAAGGACTCATATTCCTGGTCCCAGTACTGGTAAAGCGTCTCGCCCTCGATATGGGGTTCGTCGCGAGTGGCGAGTGAGACTTCCGCGGCCCGCCCCGGCACGTCGTAGAGGATCAGGAAATGCCGATCGAGATTGGTTCCGTGGGACAGCACTTCCGCGGTCGAATAACGCAACTGGCTGCCCGCGATGGGCACCTGCACGGCGAGCATTTTCATTTCGCGGGGACCGATTTCGAGCTCGCCCTCGCGCGGGGCGCTGATCCGGCGCTTCGTGGGGCTATTGGGGTCGGTGAAGCTCACCTTGTAGCGCTGCTGGGCTTTGGCGTTCTCGCGAATGAACACCACACCGCTCTTGCCGTTCACCCGGTTCGTAACCGAAACGTTTGGATTCGTGGAATCGGCGCCGCCCTCGAGCGCCTTAGCGCGGGTAAGCACGTCCCCATGCAGGCGCAGAAACTCGCAGATCGCGTGTGCAGCATAATACTTGTCCCACAAGCCGCCGGGCTCGCGAATGGGCGCGGCGTAATCGTAAGAGGTCGTGAGGTTCTTCGCGGCCCAATCGAAATTCGTTCCCCCAAAGCCCATGTAGTAGCTGAAGGAAGTCACGCCCTGTTCGAGAACGGTCTTGGTGAGCGTGTCGAGCTGCTCCGCGTCCACCCCATTCTGCTTGATGGAGAGCTTCCCGCCAAACTCGCTGAACCAGCCGCCTTGCAGTTCCGAGATGGCCAGCGGGGAATCAGGTTCTTCTTTGCGCAGCTTCTGAAGTTCCGGCACTACCTCTCTTACAATGTTCCAGCCCGGATAGAAATTGCACGTATCCATGATCTTGGCCATGTCAGGATCGGAATTTTCGCGCGCCTGGCGGGTCCAACAGGTGATCAACGGCACGTTGATGCCGGCGCTCCAGGCCATGTTGGCGAGAGCCCGTACGTATTCACGCTTCGAGGCGTCAGGCATGTTAGGGCTGAAGTCGTATTCGTTCTCCACCTGCACCATGATGATGGGGCCGTTCACGCTGACCTGGTGGTGCTGGATCACCGGCAAAACCTGGTCGAACCAATGCTGCGAAGTTTTGATGCTTTCGGGGTGATTGCTGCGCAGGGGAAACCGCATCGCCGCCACCCAGTCGGGAAATCCGCCGCGGTGCCATTCCGCGCAAACATAGGGGCCGGGGCGCGCAATCATGTAAAGGCCCATCTCGTGGACCAGCTTGATGAAATCCTCAAAGTCCGTCAGGTCGCACTTGCCCTTCTCCGGCTCGTGATAGTTCCAGAAGGCGTAGCTCTCAACGGTGTTGAAGCCTGCCGCCTTGAACTTCGCCAACCGGTCGCGCCATAGCGGCTTCGGACAACGCGTGTAATGAAACGCTCCGCTCGCGATCATCGTGTCCTTGCGATAGAGCGTAAAACAGTTCGAATCGTACTTGATGATCTGCGGGTTCTCGAACTCCGTCTGGGCCGGCGAGGCCAAGAGGGTCTCCACCCGCGCCAAGCCCGATGCGCCGACGGCAAAGCGCGCCATCAATGGAGCGGCTAGGGTGGATTGAATGAACTGCCTGCGGGATGATTTCATAGGAATTGCCTTTCAATAGATGCTATCCGGATTGAGCGCAACGCTGCAATCAATCCGGATGCTGGAAAACCCATCGACCTGTCATCCTGAGGAGCCCCGATCTGATCGGGGCGACGATGGATCTCTGCAGTTGTTAGAAAACTGAACTGCCTAGACTCTTCGCCGCTTTGAAAACGACTCCCCTCCTCAGCGGGAGGAGGGGCCGGGGGTGGTGGGTGGTCGCCCCGCCGCCCAGCAACCACCCCTGACCCCTCCTTACCAAGGAGGGGAATCATTTTCATGGTTTCCGGGCGCCCGGCATCCGACGGACGACGAAGGATCTCTGCAGTTGTTAGCAAATAGCGGACCAGGACCCCCTCACCCGACCCGCAACGGCTGATGCGAGCGCCGTCGCTGGCCACCCTCTCCCCCAAGGGGGAGAGGGGATTTCCGTGACGGGTGGTGAGCCTGAGGATCATGAAGTCTTCGCTCAGAATGACGCCCATACTCTCTTAGTTTAGAATGCCAGTGACAATGGCATCAATCTCAGCGAGTTCCATTTTCAGCGCCTCGCGGACGGTGGTTCGGGCACGGCCGATGACGTGCGGTCCACGATGGTCTTTGAACAGTTCCTTCAGTCCGGGAATCATATCCGTCACTTTTTCTTCGCAGGCTTCCGCGATTTCCGCCAACCGGAGATGGGCTTTGTCCCCGCAGTTGAACCGAGGAATGGGAAGTTCCCAGACCTTCTTGTGAATATCGCGCGGGCCCCAGAGGCCTCGCGCCTGCATAGGCTTTATCAGGACATTCAAGATGGGCGAGTTCAGCAAGGCTGCGAGATAGCTGGTCTCTTTTGGATCGTCAGTTTCGAAGTAGTAAGTTGCGTCGGCAGCTACGAAATGCCGGGGGATGATTTCGGGGCCACTCAAAAGAGCCGCAGACCTTGGGAAGCAGGTCTGCGCTACCTCAAGGGCAGCGGCGCATAGGTTGGTCGCCGACCGCGTATAGAGGACAACGAATTTCGCCTTCGGGCTCTGCTCGGTTAGCTTGTTGCGGTAGTTCAGCCATGCCAGCGCGTTGGTCTTAGCAGCTTTCTCCTTGCGTATTGCCGCCCAGGTTGTTTGCGCACGCTCCAGCCACTCCGCCAGCTTCAAGTAGCCCTTGCCGCGGGCCTGGTCCGCATCGAGAAGGCGATACACTGGGCCGTCTTCGATCAGTGGAAGCACCGCCCGGCGGAAATCGAGATGGCCGAAGGGCAGAAGGTCGGTGGAAAGGAGCGTGGCGTAAATGAACTCGGCCTCGACGGCACCCGCGAAGTTAACGCGTTTGTAGGGCGGTTTAGCCTCGACCCGAGCGCGCGGGTCCGTAGCGACAGCGAGGTGCGAAGACTCCGTCAGGGCGCCGGGCGGAGTAGCCGATTTGAATTCCACAAACCAGAAGCTGCGCGGAACAATCGTGGCGCCTTCTCGAAAGTGAGGCTGGTAATAGCTTCGCCGGCTGGGAGCGCGGGCATCCTGCCCGCAGCGCGCGTGCAATTGCGGCGCGAAAGGCGGGCAGGATGCCCGCGCTCCCGGGTACTTCAAGGTTTCTTCGTGCCCTTCAACCGACGGGTATGAGCGACTGCTCAGAAAGCTATGCTGGCCCTGCTGCACCACATGGAACTCTGCCGCTTCGGCTTCGAGGTCCCGGTTGGCTTCTTCCAAAGATGCGTTTGTTCGTTTCAGGCGCCCACGCAGGATTTCGCCTGGGAGTGTTGGGTTCGCGCGGCCGCTGAGGTCGCCGAAGGCCACCGCTGCCGGAACGCTGAACAGAGGCGACACACCTTCGAGGTCCCATATCCGGGTGAGGGTTGCATTGCCCGTGCCGCAGGAGCGGCGGAAGCGATCGTGCTGGTCGGCGGCAAAAATGCTGCGCGGAAGCACAAAACCGATCCTCCCGGAGGGCTTGAGGTAGAGGCTGGCGCAGCGGACGAAAAAGAGCGTGGCTAACTCGAGGTGCGGGATGAGATGCGCAGAGCCCTCGAGCAACCCCGATTCCTTCACGATGAGTTTCTTCAAATAATCCTGGTACTCGCCTTTCTCTATGAAGCGAAATGAGAGCCAGGGGGGGTTGCCGATGACGACGTCGAACCGGTTGAGAAGAGGAGCGCGGTTAGATGTGCCATCAGTGGTCGCAGCGGGCAACCCGCTGACCCCCTCATCCGGCCCTCCCCGGCTTAAGACAACGCCGGGGCGGACCACCTTCCCCCCCAAGGGGGGGAAGGCTTGAGTTTCAGGCTCGGGGCGAATGGCATTCGCGAGGTAAACGGGTATGGCTACAGGTCCGGAGCGCAGGTCGAGCAGATCCCCGAGCGCGAGGAGAACGTTCACCTTCGAGACGAGGACCGCCAGAGGATGGATGTCCATTCCCACCACGCTGCTTAGAATTCTGTCCAAGGATTCTCGAGTGGCGGCGAGATACCGCTTCTTGTGCAGAATGGCCTGATAGAGGAAGGCGCCCGAGCCACAGGCCGGATCGAGCAGGGCCTCGCCGCCAGACTGACTCAAAAGCGCGTCACACATGCGTGCTGCGAGCCAATCGGGCGTGTAGTACTCTCCCAGGCCGTGGCGGTCCTTGGAATCGACGAGCGCCTGGTAAAGCTCTTTCAGGACGTCTTCGGAAAGTTCGCTCAGCCGGTAGGTGGAGAGCAAGGCCGCGAAACCAGCCATGATCTTCTGCGTGCAGGTCAATACGTGCTGGCTTGCCACCCACGAGGAGAAATCCTCCTCGAGGAAGTTCACGATCTGTTGCTTCTCGAAAAACGATCCCTGCAGGATCGCTTCTGTTTGGGCCTCGTCCGGCGCCGTTTGCGCGCCGCTGAGGCGCAAGTAGGCAATCATCTTCGCCAGCGTCGCCAGGTAGGCGTGACGCACGAACAGCGCTTCGTCGCCCAGCGAAGTCCCGTAGGCAATGGACAAGGACTTGCGCCAACTCGTATAGCTAGCTTGAACATCGGTCTGCTTTCGCACATCCGTGAGGGTCTCGAGCCAGGCGGACGATGCAAACTGAAAGATGGGACTCGCAGGACCGAAATCCTGGAGAATATTCTCAGTGGTAGGTTCGCGGCCCGCGTTGGGAATAGCCCTCTCCCTTGGGGAGAGGGTGTCTCGCGACGGCGTATTCTCCAGCCGCCGCGGGATGGGTGAGGGGTCACTTTCTTGCGCAATCCGTTTCGCCTGGGTCACGCTACGCATCAATTATGATCCGTGTGCCCTCTTGCGGTTTGTGTGTACGGCGGCTGCGAGCGGGAACGACTTAGATGCTCCAGAAGCGAGCAAGAAACCCCTCACCCGTCGTGCTCCGGCTGATGAAAGCGCCGGAGCGCGGCACCCTCTCCCCACGGGAGAGGGCTGCTGAACCGACATTACCCTCACGCCGCCAACGGGAACTTAATCGGCTTCCGCTCGGTTTGGGAACGGTAGAGGGCGGTGAAGATTTCCACCGTTCTTCTCCCCTCTTCGCCTGTAATCAGCGGTTCGCGCGAGTCGATGATGGCCTTTAGGAAGTCGGCAATTTGAAGCTGATGATAATACTCCATGGCATTAATGCTTTGGAAAAACTCGGCGTCTTCCTTCTGCCATGTTTTCAACAGCTCCGCTTCTCCCGGCACCGTCCACAAATCGTTAATGGGAGGCTCGGTGATATTTGACATTCCGGCGATGAACATCGCGCCCCCGTCCGTTTGCACACCCACCGAAGCGCCGTTGCTTCCGTGCACATAGACTCTCCCGTACAAGGCGGGATTCTGCGAATTGGTGACCACGATGTTGCCCAGCGCGCCGTTTTTGAAGCGCAGCACCGCAATCGCCGTGTCCTCCACTTCGATATAGGGATGATTGAGGTTGTCCCAGTAGCCAAAGAGCTCATCGACCGGCCCCATATACCACTGGAGCAGATCAAGCTGGTGCGGCGCCTGGTTGACCAGGACGCCTCCGCCTTCGGCTTCCCAGGAACCCCGCCACGGGTCGCTCTTGTAGTACGCCTCGTCCCGCCATCCGTACATGGTGACCGACCCCAGGATGGGCCGCCCCAGCTTTCCGTCTTCAATGGCCTGCTTGACTCGCCGGCAGGGAGTGTAGAAGCGCCGTTGGCACACCATTCCGATTTTGACTCCGCTCTTATTGCCGGCGGTGATTATGGCGTCGCAATCTGCGAGCGAAGAAGCTAAGGGTTTTTCGATGAGGACATGAACGCCGGCGCTCGCGGCCTTGACGGCTGGCCCGGCATGCTGCGGGTGCGGAGTGCAGATGGTCAGCGCCTCCACTCCCGATTTGGCAATCATCTCCTCCACGTCGCAATAGGCTTCGACGTTATATTGAGCTGCGAATTGCTTAGCGCGTTGAAGGTTCCTGCTGCAGGCAGCGACGAAAGCGGACTCCGGCAAGCGGCTGAGCGCCTTGGCATGCAAGTGTCCGACTTTCCCGCAGCCCACGATGGCGGTTCTGAGTACTTGCATTCGACCTCCTGAAATGCGGTGGGTAGTGCGCAGTTTGAGCCCCGACAGGGGCGGCATAGAGTAGCCCAGGGCGTGAGCCCTGGGTCGGATGGCCCTCACCCCGCCTTCGGCACCCCTCTCCCGCGGGGCGGGAGAGGGGAAGGGGGTGAGGGTGCGTCCTGCGGACCCACGGCTTGCGCCGTGGGCTACACGCTGCCGCCCGCTCCGCAGGCTCAATTCTCCACCGAAACTTCTGACTCAGGACGCTGACCACTCCGCGACCCATCTACGGCATCAACACCACCTTCAAAAGCCCCGGTTCGCGGTCATACAAACGTTTGAACCACGCCGCGCCCTCAGCCAAGGGCGGAGTGGCGCTGATCAGCGGTTCCACGTCGATCGCTCCGCATCCCATGAAATCCAGGCAGGCCGGGTATTCGCCGCTCGAAGCGCAACTGCCGTAAAGGCTGAGTTGGCGGGTGACCACGGTTTGAAGAGGAAGCTCTATCGAAGGCTTCAAATTGCCCACCAGAGTGACCGCACCGCCCTTGCGCACCGAGGCCAGCGCAGTGTTGACGGTCGGGCTGGTCCCCACAACTTCCATGGCGAGATCGGCGCCACGCCCTCCAGTGCGGCGCATCACTTCCTTCAATACGTCGCAATCATCCGCTTTCAGGCCCACATCGGCGCCGAATTTCTGCGTCAGTTTCAGCCTCTGAGCATCCAAATCGACCGCGATGATGGTTCCGCACCCCGCCAGTCGCAAGGCCCGAACCACCAGGAGGCCGATCATGCCCGTGCCCACTACCACTGCCGTGTCTCCCAAAGAAAACGGCGTGCGCTCGACAGCATGGACCGCGACTGATACCGCCTCGACCATGGCGGCGCGTTCGAAGGAGAGAGCCTCTGGGAGACGGTACAGAATGCGCTCCGGCACGGCAACATATTCAGCAAATGCGCCGTGCTGCCTGTAGTCTTCGCAGGAAACGCCCAGCACCCGGCGGTTGTCACACAGATTAATCTCCCCCCGCCGGCAAAACCAACAAGAGCCGCAATAGACTGTCGAGTCGAAAGTGACGCGCTCGCCTTTGTTCCAACCGGAGACTTTTTTCCCAACCTCTGCGATGACTCCAGAAGCTTCGTGACCCATGATGATGGGCGGCCGGCGGCGCCCCGTCGAGCCATCCATGCCGTGGACATCGCTGCCACAGATGCCGCATGCACGTACCTCGATCAGGACTTCGTCTTCGGCGACCTGGGGGTCGGGTACGTCTTCATACACAAAGTGGCCGTACTCTTTCAGGACGAGAGCTTTCATGGTTTGTGTATATTACGGGTGATGAATGTGCCAATGCAAGGGGGGCTTGCTGGGGGCTTACAACAAGAAAGGCGTCACAAAAACGAGACCTCTTGCGGTGGAGGGGGAAAAACCCGCAATGGATCTCGCTTCGTGACGCCTGGACAAACGCGAGCTGACTCAACGAGAAGGCCTTTGATCAGCGCCTTTACTCCACACCCTACTGATAGTACTGTGCGTTCAACTCGGCAAAGTTCTTGTGACTTTCAGGCAGCTCATCCAACGAATAAATCGCCGAGGCTTCACAGACCGGAACGCAAGCACCGCAGTCAATGCACTCGACCGGGCTTATAAAAAGCTGGGTCGCTTCAGCGAACTTGGGTTCGTCCTTGCGCGGATGAATGCAGTCCACCGGACAAACGTCTACGCACTTCTCGTCTTTCGTGCAATCGCTAGTTATAACGTAAGCCATAAAACCAGACTCCTTCGACTAGTTGCGGTAGGCAGACCGGAGCCACGCAGTGCATGAATGGCCTATCATCGCCTCCACTCGTCCCGTGTTTTGCGACACGGGCATTATTGTCGAGCAACTTAAGGTCCAAAACGTCCGTTCCTGGCGCTTGATTCTAAGCAGGTTATCAACCCGACTCGGGCGTTGGTGAGTCAAAGGGCACAGGGCCCGGACCAGCGAAGCATGAGAAGACGCGGAAAAACCAAGCGCCTGTCATCCTGGGCGAAGCGAAGGATCCCCGCAGTTCCCTTTGATCCAGCTACTCACGAACAACTGCAAAGATTCTTCGCGACGCTCAGGATGACACCTTTCTGATTCTCCCACTTCATCTGGGAAATTTGGCGGGATCATGTTAGTCTAACCACAAGGAGGGGAGGCCGTGAAGATCCTGATTCTACAGCATATAGCATGCGAGCCCGCTGGCATCTACGAAGACATCCTGGCCGAGAAAGGCGCCTCCATCCACCGGGTCGAGATCGATGCAGGTCAGCAACTCCCCGATTGGCGGGGCGTCGATGCCATTGTTGCGATGGGCGGCCCCATGAGCGTGAACGATGATGACACTTTGTCCTGGTTGACCACAGAAAAGCGCTGGGTCAGGGAAGCCGTGCTCGCCGGGAGGCCCTTCTGGGGCGTTTGCCTTGGGGCTCAGCTTCTCGCCGCCAGTCTGGGAGCCCGAGTGTACAGCGGGGCCAGGCCCGAAATTGGAATCATGCCGGTGTACTTGACCGTAGAGGGGCAACAAGATACCGTCTTCTCCGGGATTCCCCCTAAGCTCTTGACTTTCCAGTGGCATGGGGAAACGTTTGACGTGCCCGAGGGGGCGGTTCTACTCGCGAGTTCTCCGGCCTACCCAAACCAGGCGTTTCGCTGGAAGGAAAAGGCTTATGGCGTACAGTTCCACGTCGAGGTCTCGGCGGACATGGCCGAGCAATGGGCCCAAGTACCGGACTATGCGGCCGCACTGGGGCGAGTGCTGGGCGCGGGCGCGGCAAGGAAGGTAGTCGGCGACGTACTGCATGAGCAAGAGACGCTGCACTCCTATGCCCGGCGGATGTTCGAGAACTGGCTCAAAGCTTGCTGTGGCGAAGTCAAAACGCGGTTTGTACCCGGGACTTCTCTGTGAAGTGCCGCCCTTACCCCTCAGCAGGCAACGGAAGTCTCCAACCTCTAACGTAAGTACTTGACCTCCTGTAGGGCTGCGTCAAAGTCCCAGAAGTAGAACAATCTAAAACGACTCGATTTTCCGCTGGCAATTTCCTTTTTGGTTTGATAGCCTTTTGGCATGGCGGAAGCTGCCCGTCAGGG
>Ga0187852_1003336_pt1 | contig 11813 bp, 9 predicted proteins | sample June2016WEW_6_40_FD_134511 | JGI IMG/M metagenome (GOLD analysis project Ga0187852, IMG submission 134511) | Peatland microbial communities from SPRUCE experiment site at the Marcell Experimental Forest, Minnesota, USA - June2016WEW_6_40 | ecosystem: Environmental > Terrestrial > Soil > Wetlands...
CCTCGCGAACGCATGGTCTTCGAATTGAAGCATTACCAGGGTCTCAAGCTCCGCGCCATTGGCGAGCTTTGCAAGACCAGCGAGCAGACGGTTAAGAACTGTCTGTTCCGCGCTACGCAGAAATTGCGCACGGAGCTTGGAGACCTTGTTTAGAGGGAGTAGGGAATAGGTGTCAGGTGTCAGGTGTCAGGTGTCAGGTGTCAGGTGTCAGGTGTCAGGTGTCAGGTGTCAGGGAATAGGTTCTTCCCCCATCTACCACATACCACCTACGACCTACCGCTTGGGGAGACTTGGTCATGAACTGCAAGGAGTTTGAAGAGAACTTGACGCTCGATCTTTATGGCGACCTTCCGCCTGAGCAACGGGCGGCCTACGAGGCGCATCTTGCGGGCTGCGTCAATTGCCAGGCTGCGCGGGAGGAAGTCCGCGGCCTTCATGAGGTGCTGGCTCAACGGCCACGCATTGAACCTTCTCCTGACTTTCTGGTGGAGTGCAGGCAAGCGCTGGTGGAAGCGCTTGACAGGGAACGACTGGGATGGCAGGGCCTGATCCGGGAGTGGCTGCCTTTCCTGCAACTAAGTATGGCCCCGCGCATGGCCTTCGCTTTAAGCCTGATAGTTTTCGGTTTTGGGCTAGGTTGGACGCTCCGCCCGCGAGCCGCTCGAGTGGTCCCTTCCGAGCCTGGAAACGTGACCACGTCTTCCCTGGCCGGCGCGGACTTTGAAAACATGCGCATCAACGACATCAGCCGCGTGGCTCCAGATCCGAAGACGGGCGACGTGCGCATTACCATGGACGCGCAACGCCGTGTCACCCTCGAAGGGTCGCTTGACGATCCCCGCATCCAACAGCTTCTGGTCTATGCCGTGAAGAGTTACGACAACGCGGGGATTCGCCGTGACACACTGGACGCCTTGCGTGCCCGGACAAAAAGTCCTAACGTCCTAGCCGCCCTGCTCTATACCATGGAGCACGACTCGAACGTCGGGAACCGCCTGGCAGCCATGGACGCGGTTCGAGGCATGGAGGGTGGCGATGATCTCCAGCAGAGCTTGATGGAGGTCCTCGAGCATGACAGGAACATGGGAGTCAGGGTCGAATCTGTTGACGTGCTGGTTGACCACGTTGAGAAGGAAGGACGCGATGAAGCGATTCTGAGCGCGCTCGAGCGCCTTGCCACAAACGATCCCAACCGCTATGTGCGATTGAAGTGCGCGAGTGCGCTGAGAAAGCTGGGAAGCGATGGGTTCTAATAACCTCATGAGAAATAAACGCCTCTTGCAATTCGCAATATGGCTTTGGCTGGCTGCCCTGCCCTTGCCGGCGCTCGGCCAGTCCATCGTAAAGCAGGGCACGCCCGTGCGTCACGGGAACGCCTCCTGGACGGAGACCTACGAGTGGACCGCTCCGGCACGCGAAGGTGGAAAGCTGATTCTGCGCGCCGACATGGGCTCCGTGGAAATCACCCCCGGGGCCGGCAATCAGCTCGAGGGTCGCGTGGTCGTGCGCGCTTACACGGGAAGCGAGGAGAAGGCGCGCCGGGTTTTCGATGCTTACCACCTCAGCGCCCGCTCTATAGAGGGTGGCGGCGTTTATGTGAGCGGGGAGTTGTCCGGTTCAGGGCATCACGACCACTCCGCGGGAGCGGAATTCGACATCAAACTTCCGGCTCGTTTCAATTTGGACGTTGAGACGCAGGGTGGCGACATTGGCGTGGAAGGCGCCCTCCAGGGCGAAGCGCGGCTGACCACCGCAGGTGGCGATATCCACACCACGGACATCAGCGGCCCAATCAGAGTGGAAACCGCCGGCGGAGGCATCAGCTTGGGGAACCTTGGGGCCCGCGCCGAAGCCCGGACTGCCGGTGGCAGCATTCATGTCGGGAACGTCCGGGGTGATGCGACGATTGAAACTAGCGGCGGGGAGATCCAGGTGGGGCAGGTGGACGGGACGCTGCGGGCCGAGACGGCGGGAGGCGATGTGGTCATCGCCGGAGCTGCCGGTGAAGTTCTGGCGCAGACTGCGGGAGGACAGATCCAGGTGGGGCCAACAGGAGGCAGTGTGCGGGCGGAGACCGCCGGAGGAAGCATCCGCCTGCAAGGGGCGCGTGGCCGAGTTGTGGCGGAAACAGCGGGTGGCAGCATTGACCTCTTGCAGCTCGAGGCGGGCGTCCGCGCCAGCACCTCCGCAGGACGCATCCTGGCGGAGTTCGACGCTTCCGCCAAGACTTTTGCGGCATCGCAGCTCGAGACCTCCATGGGAGATGTTTACGTATATCTGCCCGTGGGTTTGCCTTTGACTATTGACGCTGCCATCGACGCGGCCGCCGGCCATCACATTGTCACCGATTTTCCACTCAGCATTCTGGGTGACAAGGAGGATTTTGGCGAGCGCACGATTCGTGGCCACGGCACCTTGAACGGCGGGGGTGAAGTTTTGCGCATCCGGAGCGTTGCCGGCAACATCGAGATCCGAAAACTCGACTCGCGAAGCTTGGAGGATTTGAAGAGCCGCGAAGAGACGAGTTGGAATCGCTGGCAGGAGCGGCAGGCGGAAAAGAACCAGCAGCAGCGCGAGCGTGAGAAAGAACGCCGTGAGCGTCAGCGAGAGAAGGAGGAAGACCGTGACCAGGACTGACCACACGCGACTCCAAGGACATTTGAGAACCTGCTTTTTCATTTGCCTCGGGATGGTATGCACGGCCACGCTTGCAACTTCTCAGGAGCTTGAACGAGCCTGGTATGGACGCTATCCACTTCCTCCTGGAGGAAGCGTGGCGGTGGAGAACGTCCAGGGCGAGGTCAGCGTGGAGGGATGGGATCGGGCGGAAGTGGAAGTCACGGCGGCAAAGATCGGCTCGGGGCAAGGCCACCACCTCGATGACGTGCGTGTGGTGACCGAGCTTGGGGACCGGAGCTTGAAGTTTAGAACCGTCTACCCACCCCATCTGGAGGAACCGGTGCGGGTGAACTACCGCTTGCGCGTGCCGCGCCAGGTCCGGCTGTCCTCACTGCGTACGCTGGAAGGAAATATCGCCGTGCACAATGTCGAGGGATCTGTGGACGCGCGGACTCTGAGTGGGAACATCGCGCAGATGAATGTGACGGGCCGAGTAGTGGCGCGGGCGCTTACAGGAAGCATCTTCGTCTCCCTGCGCGCCCTGCCGTCGGGTACGGCTCCGCTGCTCCTGGACACGGTGAATGGCAACGTAGTCCTGCTCCTTCCACCCCGGCCGAATGCGGACCTGGAACTGAGCACGGTGGCCGGGACCATCGAAGGCAATTACGCCTTTCAAATCAGCTCCATCCCGGGCGATTCGAGACGACGGACGCGTGTGGGGCTGGGCGGCGTGACCATTTCTCTGCGGACTGTCCGGGGCTCGATCCGCGTCGCCGAGCGGGACGACCTTTTGTAGTTTCGATCACGAAGTGAGACGACCCGCGTCTAACAGTATGTTGGTTGGCGCTGCCATTCCGACAGTGGCTAGTGGCTAGTGGCTAGTGGTGAGGGGTCAGAACCGTCCGTCGCTAGCCACTAACCACTAGCCACTACGGTTGGCACAGGGAGGAAAATCATGAATCGAAAATTCGCCATGGGGTTACTGCTATCAGCGTTGATGTTGCTGGTTGGCGTGGGTGAGTACCGCAGTCAGGAGGCGCCCGAGCCTCCAGAGCCGCCGGAGGCGCCGGAAGGGTTAATTGGCGCCATCCAGTCGCAACTCCTCACTGCGGATGGAGCCGCCTGGCTGGGTGTTACATTGAAGGATGTGACCGCTGATAAGGCGCGGGACTTGAAATTGCCCGGCGAGTATGGCGCCCTGGTGGAGAGCGTTGATGCGGACAGCGCGGCGGCCAAGGCAGGCCTGCAAAAGGGCGATGTGATCGTTGAGTTCGCGGGTGAGCGAGTGCGAAGCGAAGCGCAGTTGCGTCGCCTGATTCGCGAGACACCTGCCGGCCGTACAGTCAGCTTGCAGGTCTTCCGTGACGGTCAGGCTCGAGCCCTTAACGCCAAGCTCCAGTCCAGAACCAACCATCTCAACATCCAGGTTCCGGAAATTCACATCGAACCCCCCAATACGCAGCTTTTTGACTATCCGGCTTTCAACTTCCTATTCGACGCCAGGAGACCCAGCCTCGGAATTTCGGGAGACGAACTGACCACGCAGCTCGCAAGCTATTTCGGCGTCAAGCAGGGCAAGGGAGTTCTGGTGCGCGAAGTGGTGGTCGGCAGCGCTGCCGAGAAAGCGGGGCTGAAGGCAGGAGACGTCATCGTGGCTGTGGATGGGAAGAGCGTGGCCACGGTTGCGGAACTGCGCCAGGCACTCGAGAGCAACCCCTCAAAAGAAGAGCGAAAGGTCAACCTGACAGTCGTGCGCGATCGGCATGAGCAGACTGTGCCTGTCGAACTGGAGAGGCTAGGGCCTGGCGAGCGCGGGAAAATGGCTGCGAATTTTGGGTTTGATGCGGGCGAATTACAACGCTACGCAGGGGAGGCAAAGGCGCAACTGGCGGCGGCTCAGCTCGCCCTGCAAGAATCTCAAAGGTTACTGAGTGACCAGCAGCGTCAGGCGTTGGAAAAGGCACGGCGTGCCGCAGAAGAGTACCAGCGGGCAATCCAGGAACAGCTCAAGCTCCAGCTCCAGAAACAGCTCCACCCTCTGGCCGGGCAGAACGAGACCATTTGAGCCGCTCGACCATCAGACTGTAACTCTCGTGATATAGCTTATCAAGGTCTTACCCGGCGGCAAGGTCAACAATCGGATAACAGGTGAAGGACTGCTTGTAGGGCACTTCCCAGTAGGGTATGTACTCATGTACCGTATCGCCGTCGATGGTGAAGTGGAGCGGCTGATCGGTTTTAGGCTTTAGCTGCTTCACCAGATCTTCGGGGCGCTGGCCGTTCCGCACCACCAGCCTTGCGTCCGCCGATCCCACTATCGCGAGCAGAACTGGACCATATTCCAACGCGTAACGCTCATGGCCGGCGATCTTGTCCACTCCCGTGTATCGCGTCAGCTTGAAGTCCATGGGCAGGCGGAACGTGACCGTATCGCCCTTAGACCAAGTCCGATCAAGGGTCACGTACGTTCCCGGTTTGCCAGTGGTGGCCAGCGTGCCGTTGACCTGAATAGGCATCTCCTGGGCTGCCCACGTTGGGACGCGCACACGGATCTTGGCCGGAATCGGCTGCGCCGCCGAGAAATGCAGTTGCACCTCAGGGTGAAACGGAAACTGTGTGGCCATCTTCAACTCGAGCGCTTGTCCGGCCTGCGACGAGGTGATGGTCGAGGCCTCGAACAAGTCGACGTATAAGCCGTCGGAGGCAATGGAATAGATGTACTCCGGCAGCGAACCCAGCAGCCTGGTGCCCTGGCCTTCGCAACAAGTGTTGATGGATATTCCCACCGAATCGTCTTTGGGGCCAACCAACTTCGCGTGGTACATTATGCCTTTCGTCCCCACTTGGTTGGCCAGGGCAACGTTGTAGATGGACTTTTCGATTTCGTTGACATACTTCTCCTGCTCCGGATAAAGCAGATGAAGGCGCTGGTTGAATTTGGCCCAGAAGACGTTGCCACACAATTCGCCCGTGTTACTGTACAACTGGTACGATTGGGGTGGATACTCGTCGAACTCGCAGATTGCGATCGTGCCGCCCACGTGCTCCCATTTATCATGGTATAAATCCCATGCCCCCAGCATGCCATCCAGATAACGACGCTCGCCCGTGGCCCGGTACAAGTCCAGGTAGGCCTCGAAATCAGTGATCAGATAACAGTGGGGGCGATCGTAAGGATATTGCCAAACCGCGCGCTCCTCATGTTTCGCCAATTCTTCCAGCCAGTAATTCTCTTGGAAATAGCGCTGTACGACTTGAAGGTCCTCCGGCTTACCGACGGGTGTGAAATACATTCGGGTGTTAGCAATCATCCCCTGAACGCCCTGCGCCGCGCCCCGAAGCAATTTGGGCAGATAGGGACAACGATCGAACCAGTCGTAGTACCCGCGCAGCAGGCCGAAAGCCTTGGGATTGCCCCCGTAGCCCGCTTCGATGAGGCCGTGAGTCAACCAGGCACGAGTGTAAGCGGCGCGTTCGGAGAAGAAGATCGTGTCCTCGGGGTAGGCCATGATATAGCCGTTGGGTTGGCGGCAGTCCGCGATACCATCGACCAACTCGTTCACACGGCGTTGCAATTCCGGGTGATCGACCCAGCGAAGGGTATTTCCGGCGCCCATGAGAAATCGCCCGGCGTTGGAACCGGGAAGGTGCGTATCCCAGAACTTGACCGGTTCTCTCAACCCCGCAGGAATCGGTTTGCCGGCCCGCTCGCGGAATGGCCGGAGCAACTCGTCCACCGTGAAAGAGTTGAGCAGGTACCCAATGTTGTTCTCGAGGGCAGTCTTAAACAGGCCGTCGCCGAGGGTCACGCCTTTTAGCGGAGCACTGGCATTGTAGGCTACAGGCCTCCAACGGGGCTGGGGAATGACGTTTTGGGGATGATCGGTGACAATACCTTCTCCCATGGGGCGCGGCGGCCGGGTCAGCCGAGCCAGGCCTTGATTCCCGTAAGTCGAGTCGGCGCTTACCGGTTGACCCGCGGCGATGTCCTTGCCTCCAGACAGGACGTCCATCTTCGACAAGGCAAAATCGTACACCTTGGGCTTCCGCAACCTCAACTGGGTGACTGTCAACCGCACGTAGCGTCCCTTAACCCCGCGGGCAGGATATTGAGTAATCTTATCGTCAGGGTTCGGGCCATCGGTGCTGGTTAGGTCCGCAATAGAATGGGCGGTCTGGAACTGCGGGTCGTCGGAGGCTTCAATCTTGAAGCGAACGGGAAAGCCATAGCCCCGCACACCATCCCAATCGAGCTCGAGGGCTGGAAACAGTTTGACCGCCTCAACCGGCTGGCTTGAGCCCAAATCGACCTGAACCCAAGTGATTTCGTCGGCCCTGTCAGCAGGCTTGGTTTCGTAAGGTCGATAAGCTGTCGCGGGCGTGAAGGCCATCCGCTCCTCTTTGGCATCCAAATTGGCTGGGTTATCCGGAATCCCCGCAAAGATCGAACTTGGCCCGAAAACTCGTAAGGCGGTGAGGCCTGCGCCTGTACTGACCGTTTTGCCCAAAAACTTACGTCTGCTTAAACACATCGTTTGATTCCTTTCCCTTCGTTGTCACCCTCACGTAGGGGCGACCCTTGTGGTCGCCCGAGGACGTCACCCCCGCGCAAGCGGGGGTCCACTCAGAAATAAGGCTCATTGCAAAACCTGAGCATGCGGCGAATCCGTTTTCCCAGGAAGCGGCGTCGTGTGACGATGAACCAATAGCCACCGGCCTCGGTGACGAACAAAGATATTGGTGGTTTCGATCAGGGCGGAGGAGAAGCCGTCCGCTTGTGTGACGGTGACGTCTTCGAGACAGGACACCCAAGCTGTGTCGCCCACGATTTGAACCAGGGGGCGGCTGATTGAAATCAACATCTGCCCGGTTGACTGGAAGATGGCGGCCCAGCTTCTTTGGACCTCCTCCCAACCCAGGAGCAACTCCCAGCCGGGGTGCAAGCACCTGACCCAATCTTCTTGAAGCCACACTGCTTCCATACGAGCTATGTCCAGGGACCGCATGGCCTCATAAAACGCCAAGTTCGCAGCCAGAACTTTCTCTTCCTCTGCCTCGGGGTGATGCGGCATGACCATAATGGAAACTCGCTTTCCAGGCGGCAGGCCGAGCGGGCTCGGCAGCCTCAGCAATCGTTCACGGCTCGTAGGCGGAATCGTGGTCGGGGTGGAGTGACAGGAACCGCAGAAAATCGCCGTTCCGGTAAGCGAGGGCGCGGATTCGCTGGCTCAAGCGAAGGGAGTACACTTTTGCACCGTTCGGCGCCCTCAGGTGCTCGATCGCTTCCCAATGAAAGCCGGTGTGGCGATATAGGGTGGCCCACTCCAACCTGCTCAGGCGACGAAGGGAAGCAACCACTTGCTTCAGCTCGGCCGACTCGAGTTGGAACAAGACGTCCTGAAACTCGGGGCTGTTGAGGTCCAGGCGGACGCGGCTATGAGCGGCGGACACGCCCACGCCCCGCGCCCTTCGATCGGCGCCTCAGCAAGGTATCGATATTAGTCTCCTGAGGCCGCGTTTCCGCCGCCCAGGCTAGTCCTCGTTCGATGCGGGAACGGTGTGGCTCCGCGAGTGTCCAGAGTTGGGTCTCGGGTACCAGCACCACCGCCGTCAGCACCAGGCGCCCGTCCTTGAACCGCTCGAGGCGGAATGTCTTGCCAGCGTAGCTCTTACCCAGGGAAATCTGGCCGCTTTTCCCGACCACCTTCGTTTCAACGCCAGCGATCTCGTCGGCTAGGGTGTCACTCATGTAATCATGCTATCATGCCGGCGTGCAAACGGCAAGCCGCCCGTCACCCCGCTGACGTCACAAGCGCGGCGGCTCGGAGGGAAAGTCTCCAACTTCTTCGTGAGGCGCTAGTCGCTTGCTTGCTCCAAAACTAGGCCATGGGTGGTACACTCACAGCTACCCGGGATTCCAACATGGGCATCCTGGTTTAAGGTGAGCGACGTCTCGATTATTTCTTTGGAGTCATCCATGAAAAAACCAAAACGAATGCTCTTTGCTGCTTTGTTACTCAGTTTGCTTTGGGCGGGATTGCTTAAGGCCGAAACTGCTCGAGTGTGGGAAGGGACGCTGCGAATTCCTACCTACTTGCTGGGCCCTGACGATCCCAACCCGCCCTTTCCCGCCGTGAATGGCCTAAACATCTACCCCTACACCATGCAGGATGACCTCACGGACCGGAGAGAAGTGAAGAGCTATGCGGCGGTTTACCTTGAGAATGAGTACCTCAAGGCAATCGTATTGCCGGAACTTGGGGGTCGATTGTATTCGCTCTACGACAAGACGGATAAGCGTGAGGTGTTCTACCGTAACAACGTGGTCAAGTATGGGCTGGTCTCCATGCGAGGGGCGTGGATATCCGGAGGAATTGAGTTCAATTTCCCCAACGGTCACACCACGGACACGGTGGCGCGAGTTTCTTACCGAACGCGAGAGAATGCGGACGGCAGTGCAACCGTGATCGTAGGGGATGTTGACCAAGTGAGCGAGATGCACTGGGAAGTCGCCTTGACGCTTCGTTCCGGGCAGGCACGGCTGGAGGAACGCGTGACGCTTTTTAACGACACGCCGGTGACCGACCTTTACTGGTATTGGGCCAACGCCGCCGTTCCGGCAACGGAAGACATGCAATTCATTTACCCCATGAGGGAAGCCAATCCCCATTCGCACAGCGCAATATGGACCTACCCGCTCTGGAAGGGTGTAGATTACAGTTGGTACAAAAACATACGTCAGCCCACTTCCTTGTTCGGGCTACAAGTGCACCGTGACTTCTTCGGGGCTTACTACCACAAGCAGGATCGCGGCGTGGTGCATGTGGCCGATTTTCGTGCGCTTCCAGGAAAGAAAATCTGGTCGTGGGGCGTGGCGGGCGATGGCCTGATCTGGACCAATCTGCTGACAGATCAGGATGGGCCTTACAACGAAATCCAATCGGGACGTTTCGAAACCCAACTCAGCCAGGAATTCATGACTCCAGGGGCGGTCGAGCAATGGACGGAGTACTGGTATCCGGTGCACGGACTCGAGGACGGTTTCGTGGAAGCCTCGAACCAGTGTGCCCTCAACGTGCGCTTTCGGCCTCCCGAGGGAAAGGATAAGCCCCGCGTGGAAGCCCTTGTCAGCCCGGTGGTGGGAATAGGGGCCGCAGAGGTTAAAGTGAAGCTCGCAGGAAAAGTGCTGCGGTCCTTCAAGCCTGTGGCCTTTAAGCCTCTCGTCACATCCCACTTTTTGGTCTCGGTTGAAGATCTCAACCAGGCACGGAACGAACTGGAAATCGAGATCCAAGACCAGCAGGGGAAAACAGTGCTCCACTGGGATGCCCGCGATCCGGTGGATGGAAACCGCGACTTTGTTTCGAGCGCCGGCGACCATTCATGGCCGCAGATTCCGGATGACAAGCTCACTGTCGAGCAACTTTTCATAAAAGCTCAGACCGACGAAAAAGAGGGCCGCCGTGGGGAAGCCGCAAGCCGGTACACGGAAGTGCTGAAGCGAGACCCGGGGTACATTCCAGCCTTGCTCGCGGTTGCGCTGGAGCGATACCGAGCCGCCGACTTCATCTCGGCGCACACGGATGCGACCCTTGCACTATCGCGCGACCAGACCAATCCGCAAGCCGCATACCTTGCGGGTATCATCCTTCGCCGCGAGGGCAAGCCAGACCTTGCGCAGGACCTTCTCTGGAAGTCTATCCATTTCGGCGGAAACGCTGTGCCTGCACTTGCACAGCTTGGAGAGATTGCGATTCAGCAAATGGACTATGCCAATGCCGAAACACTGCTACGCCAGGCGTTGAACTCGAGCCCTGACAACATGGCAGTCATGTGCGATCTTGCTGTAAGTCTGAGAGGCGAAGCCAAACTGGCGGAGGCAGCAAGTGTCGCTGCTGAAGCCGAGCGGAAGATGCCCCTTTTCCCCCCTGCCGTGGCGGAGAAGTGGATTATTGCCGAAGCTGCAAGCCCCCATGGCGCCGGGGCGGCAGGCGTCGCGAAAATATGGAAGCAAACGCTTGGATACGCTTCGCAGAATTACCTGGAGGCGGCGGCATGGTATCGTGAGTTGAATGTCTTGACATCTTCCGACTTTGTTCTCAAGGCGGCGGTAGAGAACCTGCCTGATAGAGACGTCTCGCCCCTGATCTATTACTACCTTGCTGCCAACGCCCGGAAAGAGCATCGCAGCAGCGAGGCGGCAGCCTATGCTGCGAAGGCCGCTGCTGCCAACCTTACAGGTGTGTTTCCCAACCGAATCGAAGACGCCGAGGTATTGAATGAGGCCATTGCCCAGGATTCCCGGGACACACATGCCGCCACTATGCTGGGTAACTTTCTTTTCGCTCACGGGCGGTACGATGAGGCAGCGCAAGAGTGGTCACAGGCTATGGCGCGAGGATTCGATGATCCAGTGCTCGCTCGAAACCTGGGAATCTATGCGTGGAAAGTGAAAAAGGATCTGGCCGAGGCTGGAGGCTTTTTCGAAAAGGCGATTCGGCTGGCTCCTCACGACTTCCGCCTCTATACCAACCTTGATGAAATCTATGCCCGACAAGGCGCCACAGACCGTCGTGAAAAGCTCTTGGCAGACGCTCCACCTGACGTGCTTGACCATGACACCGTGCGGGCCTCGAAGGCTCTGCTGCTGCTGGAAAAGCGGCAGTTTGACGAGGCCGTGGAGCTCCTTAAGGGCCACAATTTCAAGCCTTGGGAGGGGGGCCGGGTGATTCGGGATATTTTCGTCGCGGCGAATCTGGAAAAGGGACGCAAGGCTCTGGCGGAAGGGAATCCAGCGCGAGCCGAAAGGGCATTTCGAGAAGCTCTGAGCTATCCGGTCAACCTTGGCGTGGGAGAACCCGATGAGCGCAGCGATGAAGCGGCGCAGTTCTGGCTCGGAGAGGCTTTCGCGGCTCAAGGAAAAGCCCAAGCGGCCCTCGAAGCATGGACCGCCAGTAGCCGCGAAGGGACCTCAGGCGGCATTTCGCTCTTCTACCATGCCTTGGACTCCAGGGAGATGGGCCGCGTCCAGGAGGCTGAGGATGGCCTCGAGCAACTTGCGAATGCCCCGCCCAAGGGCCGGACTGCCCCAGAGGATTATTACCTTGCCGGCCTTGCAGCACGATCCTTGAAACGTGTTGATGAAGCGAATGCCGATTTCCAAAAGGCCTTGCAGCTTGAACCGACCTTGTGGC
>Ga0187852_1003343_pt1 | contig 11797 bp, 8 predicted proteins | sample June2016WEW_6_40_FD_134511 | JGI IMG/M metagenome (GOLD analysis project Ga0187852, IMG submission 134511) | Peatland microbial communities from SPRUCE experiment site at the Marcell Experimental Forest, Minnesota, USA - June2016WEW_6_40 | ecosystem: Environmental > Terrestrial > Soil > Wetlands...
GACCAACTGACCTACCGCCACGTTCTGTTCGACCACCTGGCCGGCAATGGGCGCCCGGACCGGCACCTCGAACGTGGGCGGAGCTTTCACCAGCGCATCCGGATTGGTAATTCCCAGCACCTTCAGCGCGGCCTCGGCGGCAGCCAAATCTCCGCCCGCCTGGATCTCGGCTGATTCCGCCTGCTCCAGATTCTGCTCGGCGATGGCATGGTGCTGGTACAAGTCTCGCGCTCGCGCGGCTGCCTTCTGCGCCAGCGCGTACGCGTCTTTTGCCTTCAGGTAATTCGTGCGGAGTTGGGAAAAGTCCGGACTCGCCACGTACAGCATGGGCTCAGCCGGTGTCACCCTCTGCCCCGGGGCGACAACGATCCGGCTGACCGGCCCGCTGACCTGCGTAATCACAGGGGTCGTATGGAAGCTGTTGTAAGCCACGGAGCCGGTCAGGCGCAAGGTCCGCTTCAAGGTGGTGGGCTCAACCGTCAACACCTGGACATGCGACATCTGGTCCTGCGGAATGGTGAACAATTCGGCAGTGGTCGAATGGTTCGCGGAGTGATTCTGTCCGCCTGCACCAGACCCGTCGCCCTGACACCCGATCCACACCAGCATGATCGCCGAGGCAGCGGTCAACGCCGCCACGGCCTGCCAGCGATCTTTGCATGTCCTCACGGAAGGTTCCTCGTTCCCACAGCTTCCTTCAACTGCTCGAGCGCAGTCATGTAGGAAGACAGTGCCTGGCGATAGGCCAACTGCGTGGCCCGGTAGCTGCGTTCCGCGTCGAGGAAGTCCAGCAGGCTAGCCGCGCCCCGCTTGTAAGCATACTCACTGATGTCACGCGAGTCCTGTGCCTCCTTCAAGTATCCCGAAGCATAAAGTTGTACCACTTCTTCGTTACTGCGGAGCGCTTCATAGGCATCGCTAACATCCGACAGCACAAGGTCGCTACCTGACGCCTGCAACTCCTGGGCTTGGGTAAGCGCGTAGCGCGTGCGCGCGATCTCGCCCTGATTCCGGTTGAAGATGGGCAAGGCAAAATTTACGAAGAAGGAAGCGCTATTTTCGCCCGAGACGTGGGTGTAGTCGGCGGTGCCATTCACATCCTGTTTGCCATTGGCTTTGGCCAGCAAAATCTGGCTTTGCGCAGCGGTCACCCCCAATTCGGCGGCCCGATAATCCGGACGTTCCTGTAACGCCCTCGTCTGCAAGTCCTCCAGCTTCGCCTTAACGGACGCATACGATAAGTCGCCGACCACGTCGTAATTGGCGGGGACCGCGTCATAGCCAAGCAATTCCCGCAAGGCAACCAGTGCCTGCACTCTTGCCAGACGGGCGGAAGAGACGTCGGTTTGAAACTGCAGCAGTTGCAGCTTGATCTTGAGGTAATCGCCTTCGCTGATATAGCCCGACTTATACTGCGCCTCCCCAATGTCAACTGTCTGCTGGAAGCTCTTCAGGTCTTGCAGGGCAAACTGTAGCGTCGATTCCGCCAATAGGACCGCGATGAACTGCTGCGCCACATTAAATGTAAGAGTTCGCTCCGCATCCGTTGTCTGAGCGCGCGTAACGGCGGTCTGGTCTTGGGCCGCTTGCAAGCGGCGCTGCCGTTTGTGGCCGCGCTCAAACAGATATCCGATGCCAATGTCGAACTGTTGGCCCTGGTTAAGGTTGTCCGCGCTGAAATCGTTGGGGCTAAAAATGGGAACGAACTGGGAATCAAAAAGAAGCGTGGGATTGGGACGAAGGTTGGCGGTAATTTCCTGCGCCTGGTTCTGGAGAATTAACGTACGCGTGGCTTTGAGCGAGTGATTGTGCGCCAGGGCCAAGTCAATCGCCTGATCCAGCGTGATCAGCGCTGGGGTCTGCGCCTCAACGGCGGGTGCGAGCAGCAGCAACAGGGTCGTCGCGGCCAGAATGCTGATCCGGAAGTGCCGTGGATGCATAAGACTCAAATCTAAAGTGCAGGCTGCCGGGTGGAAAGCGAAGTCTGCGAATGGATGTGTGTCCGTCGCACCCCTGGGGGCGGAAAGCTCTTCCGAACGAACGCAAATCCCTGCAAAGAGAAAACACATTGTAAATCAGGAGTTGCGCAGCAACCGCGAGTATTGTGCCGAGGTGGGCTCCTGGGAAGCTGAATCGGGCGGTCGGGATCCGATAATGCCCCGCTCGGAAACGATGGAAATAATTCAGTCTCTTGTGCGCTGGCCACCTTTTGCCCAAAGAGAGCAGTGGGCTCATCTGCCCTGTTCTGGCCAAGAAGCACTGGCGCGGCATCGTCCGGATGGGACGATCACGCGGCGGCGACTATCCGACCCTCGTCAGCTCTCCGGCCACCCGGTAGCGGCCCATCTGGGCTTGAACCAGAAACTTGCGTCTTGGCGTGCAGGTACCACTGTTGGAATACCAGTACATTCCACAGCATGCCCTGCCAATTTCGAGCGCCGGAGAGGTGTTCCCTCCACATCTTAAGGACAGCCTCGGTATTCAATAAGCCAGGATGCCGAAGGCTTTCCTGGGGCAGCAGACATTCCGCCCATTCGCGCAAGGGCCCGCGCAGCCAGTGTTCGATCGGCATGGCAAATCCCATCTTCGGCCTCTCGATCATCTGCCGCGGGACGTAGCGGTACAGGATCTGACGCAAGATCCACTTGCTGGCACCGTGGCGGATCTTCACCCCCAGCGGCAAACGCCAGGCAAATTCCACCAATCGATGATCCAGCAAGGGCACGCGCGCCTCCAGGCTAACCGCCATGCTGGCACGATCCACTTTCGTCAAGATGTCATCCGGAAGGTAGGTTCGCAGATCAGTCAGCATCATGCGGTCTTCGAAATTTTCCAGCCAGGCGCCTTCCCGCATGACCTGTGATACCGTGTCGGGTTCGCGCGCATTCAGTACCACGCCGGATGGCACCGACGAGTGGGAGAGCGCCTGCAAGTAGATGGCCTCCGGGCTGTCACAAGGGAAGAAGTCGGCCAGCTTGTGGGCTTTATCTCCCACGGCCAACCAGCGGTGTTTGCGAGGAAGCAGCGGCCGCACATATCCGTAGGCACGATCAATTTCCGCCGGCGGGAACGAGTGAATCGCGGCGGCCGCCAGCTTTTGGGCCGCCGTTGGCAGCCTGCTGAGCGACTGCCAAAGGCGCTTGGCAAACAAGTAGCGGTTGTACCCGGCAAACAGTTCGTCGCCGCCATCGCCAGACAAGCTCACCGTAACCCGGCTGCGCGCCAGCTTGGACACCAGATAGGTGGGTATTTGAGAGGAATCGGCGAAGGGCTCGTCATAGATTCCTGGAAGCATGGGAACGACGTTCAGCGCGTCCTGAGGGGTCACATACAGCTCCGTGTGTTCCGTTCCCAAGCGTTCCGCGACTGCCTTGGCATGCCGGGCCTCGTTGTATCCTCCTTCCTGGAAGCCAATGGCGAAAGTCTTGACTGGGCGGCTACTCTGGGCTTGCATCAGAGCCACCACCAGGGAGGAATCGACTCCACCAGAGAGAAACACGCCCAGCGGAACATCGGCGATCATCCGCAGTCCGACCGCAGCCTTTAATCTCTGGTGTAGTTCCTCAACCAATTCTTCATCCTTGCCGGCCAACGGGGCCTGCAGTCCCTGCCGGGCCGCGTCCAGCGCAGACCAGAAGCTGCGTACTGCCGGTTCGCGGTCCGCCGCACTGAGCTCGAGGATGCAGCCGGGCTGCAACTTATGCATGTCCCGGTAAATGCAATGCGGTGAAGGCACATAGTTGTGGCGCATATAGAGCGCCAGCGCATCGCGATTGATCGCACCTTCAAAGGCTGGATATTTCCACACCGCCTTAAGCTCAGAAGCGAAAACGAAGTCTCCGTGGACCCGGCCGTAATACAGCGGCTTAATCCCCAGGCGGTCGCGAACCAGCCAGAGCTTGCGCTCGTGGTAGTCCCAGAGAGCAAAAGCAAACATGCCCACAAAGCGTCGCAGCGCGGAATCCAGGCCCCAGCGGTCGAAAGCTTCGAGCATGACCTCGGTATCGCAATGGCCCCTCCAGGCCACGTTGTCCAGTTCCGCTCGAATCTCCTGAAAGTTGAAGATTTCGCCGTTGAAGACAATCGAATAACGTCCAGAAGCCGAGCGCATCGGCTGGTGTCCCTCGGCAGTGAGGTCAAGAATGGCGAGCCGGCGGTGTGCGAACCCAAGTCCGGTGGAGCTGTCCCACAAATAGCCGCAGTCATCGGGGCCGCGCCGTACCAGCGCGGTTCCCATTCGCTCCAGGATTTCCCGCGGGTCCTCAGGGCCCTGTTTGCTCTGCCAGAACCCAGCTATGCCACACAATGGCAAGCTCCTTTCAAGAACGCAGCCAATCTCGGTGCGGAGGCACGCAGACTGAAGTGTTCTTCGACGGTCCTTCTACCCGCCACCCCCATTTGCCTGGCTTTTTCCGGGTTATCCAGTAACCACGATACGCACTCAGACCAACTACGGTCGTTGGTTGCTCCTAATCCGGGTTGGCCCAGCGCCAGAACCTCGCGGTTCATCCCGAAGGGAGAAACCACGACAGGAACTCCGCAGGCCATATACAGAAGCATCTTGTAACTGCATTTACCCCGCGACCACAGAGAATCGTCGATGGGCATCAGCCCGACGCTCATCTCCTGGATGGTCGTCACTTCGTTCTCCGGCGACCAGGGGATGTACTCCAGCCGGACGCCGTCCAATTGGCGAAACCCTGGTTTGCGATCCGACACCACGCGCACCACGGCGTCCTTATATCTATCCAGAACGTTCACCAGGGCATCTTCGATAGCTCGCAGGTACTTGAATCCGGAACTGAGTCCGGCCCAGCCGATGATTAACTTTCGCGGTGACCTTGTATCGTTGGCTCTCGGCCGAAAACGGTCGGTGTCAACCGGGGTTGCCAGGACGATGAGATTGTTCTGCAGCTTATGCACATACTCCGCGATAAAACTGTTGCCGCAAATCACCCCATCGCACATCCCGACCAACCTTGCAAAACGCTTTTCAGCTCCCCGATTCAGCCAGACGGCATCGTCCAAATCCAAAACTCGTGGACGATGCGTCCATCGTTCCAGCGTAACCAGAGTGGAGACCATTTCCCTTTGCAGCAGGGTCACGTCGTAGTCATGCGATTGGGCCACGCTGGGGATTCGATCCAACAGGGTCGCCGCCAACCAAAAAGATCTGGCCAGCTTTTGCGGTGGAGGCCAACTGCCAAAGTAGGCAATATATTCGTTGACCTCTACTCCCAGCTTCCTTAGGTAGGGCAAGTACTGCTGTACTCGAAAGCGGCGGCTGGAAACGGTTTCGCCGCCGGTAAAAGCGGCCACCCGGAGCGGGGTACTGGCCAATTCGCGTGTCCCGAGGCGCGTCGGCATTGGCGTAACCTGGTTCGCCATGGCTGGACCCTCACAAAAGTTCGCAACAGAAGCCGGCAATTAAGCACCTCACGAACGTCAACGGTACGGGTTCATCCCGAGACGCCACCAGGCCGACATCGTCTACTGGCGGTTAATGCCGCAAAGCGGCAATAGTTCAGCGCGGCGTGCAACCGTACTTGTGCCGGAAGCGGTGAGGCCGCGAGCTCTCGATAGTAGGTCAAAGTAGATTTCGGACTCGAGGCTCGAAGATCGACCATTCGTCTCGACAGGCTATCCCCGCTTGGATACATAACGAGGAGAACTTCATTAAAGAAGCGTGCGGCATATTTGCGCGCGAGGCGATTCCAAACGAGGGCCTCCGGAACAAACCGCTCGCCTTCCGGAAACGGAAACTCGCGGAGCGTGTCGGTGCGATTGATCCCCCACCGGTCAACTTTGCCGCGCAGCCGATACTGGTCGGCAAAGCGGAACGCATCCACATGGTCTTCCGGAAATACCTCTCCCCGAATTGAGCCGTCTGGTCTGCAGGTCAGCGCAATCAAGGTGGAAAAATGTCCGGGGTCGGGAATCTGGCGCCAGCGGAAATCAAATCGCTCCAGTGCATTAGGCTTGCACTCGTCATCGGAGTCCAGGAACACGACAAATTCCCCGGTGGCGGCGGCGACGCCCCGATTCATGGCGGTGTGCTTGCCGCCATTCCGCTGCCAGAAATATCGAATGGGAAACCATTGCTGCCATGAGGAGACCAACCCCCTGGTGCCATCACTGCTGCCGTCATCCACGATGATCCACTCGAAATCCCGGAAGCTCTGGGCACATAAGCTGTCATAAACCCGCTTTAGGGTGTGGGCCCGGTTGTAGGTTGGCGTAAGTACGGTAAATCTCATAGGCCCCTATCTGGCTTCGCTTTGAAAACACGTCCGCCAGGGAACGTTAGACGGCTTGCCACGATGACTCAGCCGCAGACGCGGATAGTTCGCGAGACTGGCCACGCCGCAACTAAACATAGATTGCTACCCCGATCTTCATTGCTCTCCAGCCTTGACATGAGACCACGATGTTTGATGCCAAGCAGGCAGTGGGTTCCGACGCGCCAAGAAATCGCAGGCCTGGTGTAAGCGGCCCGGAAATCGATAGACAAGCCACGCCAAAAGGAAAATCTTGAGAGAAAAGTTCAAGCCTAGCAACCACATTTCAGAAAATGGTGTAAGCAACATGCTGGCAAAAAAGAAGCTGTACAGTATGATCGACACTCTGCTCCCGGCAACCGCCCTACGATAAAATAGCGTTACTATGGATGCGTCCAGGACGACGAGTAACAGCATGGCAATGAGTCCGAGATCGAAATAGGCGAAATACATGGTATAGACGTTCTGCGACAATCCCCCAGGTCCAATAGTGACGTAGTCGGCGTGCTGGGATGGTACATCGACATGCGCGCCGAGTTTGGCCGCCACTTGGAGGAAAAACCGGCTGGCCTGCCAATTGTGCACAACAATGCTTGGCTCTCGAACTACGCGATCAAAAGCTACAATTCCGCCGGCGGTATAGCTAACCAGCCCCTGGAAAACCGGAGTGAGGTTCTCCGCCAGTGGAACGTCGGCCCTGGCTTCTCCCTTTTGAACTGCGATTGCCATTGCCCCCGAGATGATGACGACCGCCGATAGCGCGATCGCCAGGGGTTTCCACCGGAGGCAATCGTTTCGTATCCAGTCGATGCACAACAGCGAGAGGAGCAGGACCACAATTCCCGCTCTACCTCCTCCGGCGACGTTAAGCAGCAAAGCAAGGACTATGGCCAGGAGGGAGCGCTTTCTCCCGGTCTCTTTCTGGAGAAATGCGACCATGGCGACGATGATGGACAGAGTAACAATGTTTCCGAATAGGACAGGCGCTCGATCTCCGGATTGGTCCGCCTCAAGCATTGCCATGCGTGCGGATAGAAGCCAGCTGGCGGTTTGAAACTCGGAGGCCAGTTTGACAATCCAGATTAGGATAAAGGGCGAGAAGCAGGCTACGATGAGCAGCGCTAGACTTAGGCTGCGGTCTGAGGCTTTACCAAGAGGTTGCTCGACAACGGTTTTCTGAGGAACCAAGAGCGCGATACTGGCTCCCACCGAGAAGGCCATCCCGCCAAGGCAAAATATGGCAAGGGTCTCATCGGCAAGTGGGTAGAAGAAATCGCCTGCCAACCAGACCAGGGTAAGATCGGCTGCCCAGACGGAACAGAAGACTACAGGTGGATAAAGGAAGCGTCGGCCAATCCAATAATTGGCCAGCGCCAGAGAGCCCAAGAACGCAATTGCGAACCCAATCATAACCAGTAGCTCAGGACCGCTCTGAAAGTCCGAATGTCCTGGACCTCACTTGCCGCAGGAAAGCGCGTTCGTCGGAATCCAGGCCCCGTAGCCAAGCCGTCGCTCCACCCAGGAGCAGGCCGGCAAGAAGAAGCAGCGCTTTGCTGGCCAGACTTTGCGGCAGAGTCGTCAGATACATCAGCATCAAGCCGGCGGTTACCGCAGCGGCCAGCTTAGGCAAGAAGGTCATGCTCGCGGGCAGGAGGCGACGCGCCAACAGAAACAGTAAGACAGCATCCAGCGTCACCCGGCCTGCCCAGGCAATGGCCGTGCCTTCGATGCCAAGGGACCTGGTCAATCCCCAAAGAGCGGCCAGGTAGAGAGGCAACTCGATCAAATGCAGCTTAGCTGTAATGTCGGGACGGCCCCCACTCTGAATGAGGGCAAGAGGCACCTGGGCAAAGCAGTTGACAAAGACGCCGGCGGTGAGCCAACGCAGAGCGACCGTGGCGTGCTGCGCGAATGCGCCGCCCAGCCATAAGCGCAGCCCCTCCGGTGCCAGCGCCACGATGCCCAGCAGAATGGGAAAAACCGCAACGAAGATGTAGGTCAGCCCACGGCGGAGCAGCAGGCCAGTACGCTGCGGATCTTGAATTAGGCTCCAGGCAAAGGCAGGAAACAGGACCCCCGCGACCGCGCCGGGAATCACCGTCACCCGCGTCACCATGTCGAACGGTGCGGTGTAGTAGGCCAGGGCCGTGACCGAGAGCAGCGAGCCGATCAGGAAACGGTCGAGATACGACATCAGCGGGCTCACCACGTTGCTGACCGTCATCCAGCCACCAAGTTTTATGATCGGCAGAATAAGGCAGCGCTTCAGGCCGAAGTTCCGGCCGAGAAGCGGCATGGCGTAAAAGCAGGCGTAGACGTGTGCCGCGAACCCAGCGATCCGGCCTGCGAGCAGCACGCTGATGACCGGCACCAGGCTGGAATAGAACGGCAATACCAGCAACGGCCCGGCAATCGAAAAGACGCTCATGGGGACGCGAATCAGGTTCAGGATGCGAAAGCGTTGCTGCGCCTCGAGAACTCCCCGCAACCCGCAGGTAACGGTCACCACCGGGATGGATAGCGCCAGAAGATAAAAACCGCGGACGGTCTCGTCCTGCAACCCCAAGGGTATTTTGAGCGCCTGGTGAACCAGCCACGGCGCAAGCGTCCATGTGATCAGTCCGCCTGCGATGCCTAATAGAAGCAGCAGCCACAGAGACGTCCAGACTAGAGGAGGAATTGCCTGCAAATCCTGGGCAGCGAGCTTGTCAGCAACCAGCTTGGTAAGCGCTCTACCCACCCCCAGATCGAAAAGACTGAAATAACCGATGACGACCCAAGCCAGGGAAAGAACGCCGAAGCGCGCAACTCCCATGGCTCGCACCACGGGAGGAAGGGCGATAAGCCCAACGGCCATGGGCAGCAATTGGCCGGCAAGATTCCAGACGGTGTTGCGCGCCAGCAGACGGCCGCTGGTCAGGTTGGTTGCCAGCTCCATGTCCAGCCTAGTTACCTGGTGCACCATGGCTTCCAATCCGGCTTGACGGCCACTGAGGCGCGCCGTCCAGAACCACCCGCGGGCAGGGAATGAGTCGCGCCCACGGGGATTGTTGCTTGTGGGACAGCAAGCGAGTGTAAAGCTCCTGGTGGGCACGCACCATGCGATCAAGTGAGAACAACGCTTCCGCGCGGCGTCGGCCATTGCGGCAAAATTCGCGCCGTCGAGCTGGGTCGGTGGCGAGCCGGATGGCAGCCTCGGCGATCCGTGCCGGCGATCGGGAAGGCACCAGCCAGCCGCTGTAGCCGTCAGCCACCGCTTCCCGGTTGCCGCCAACGTCGGTGGCGATCACCGGCAATCCCGAGGCCATGGCCTCGAGCAGCACGTTGGAGAAGCCTTCGGTTTCAGACGAGCAGATATAGGCATCCATGGCAGCAAAAGCCAGCTCTGGAGTCTGGGTGCCTTCAAGGATTTTCACCTCGGCGCCGAGACTGGTCTCGGCTATCAGCCGCTGCACAGCGGACCGTTGCCCCCGGTCCGCTCCAACTAACAGGAAGCGGGCACTCGGGAGCGCCTGCTTGATGACCGCAGCGGCGCGCACAAAATCGTCATGCCTCTTGTAGGCGATGAAGTTAGCGATCATGCCAAAAACGAAGTGCTCATCCGTCCATCCGAGTTCCTGCCGCAGCCTCCTGCTTTGGCCGGGTGAAAAGCGATCGGTATCAACCCCGTTGTAAATCACGCAGGTGCGTGCAGGCGCCACGCCATCCACGGAAATGACCTCTCGTATGACGGCTTGACAGTTGCCCACCACCAGATCGGCGACGCGGCTTGCGGCGATGTCCGCGAGTGCGCCTAGTCGCTGATTAGGCCGATAACAATTCACCAGCGATCTGCGGCTTACGATCACGCAGGAAGCCTTTCCAATAAGGCGGGCACCGGCCGCGAGAATCGAGGGGACGGGAAGCAAAGCATGGACAATTGCGGGCTGGGCTGCCGTCAGATAGCGGCAGAACTGCGAGAATGAGGCGGTCCCCTCATAGACCCGTCTGACGGTCGAGTTGCTTCCCCGGGAATCGCCGTGCAGGACCCTCAGGGCGTGTACCAGACCCTCTAATCTGCCAATGCCATCATCACGCTCCACCACCACGCAGATCTCAAACCGGTCGCGGTCCATGCCCTTGATCAATTCCAGCAGTTGGCCTTCCGTGCCGCCGCGATCAAGCGAACCGATGATGTAGCAAATCCTCACTTTGGCTGGAGGGTTCATCGCGCGTCGGCGCTAGCTCGGTGCGCAATATGCCCGGCGGTCTGTCGCAGGTCGCCGGCCACGCGTATTCCCAAGCGCTTCCACGGGCTTCCCGCATCAGCGTCATCCCATTTAGCTCTAGCCAGAATGGCCACGACACCTGCAAGGAAGCAGCCAAAAATGCAGAACAGACCCAGGACAGACAATCGCGGACTCGATCTCCGGCTGGGCACTTTGCCGTAATCGACCACGCGCAGCCGGGGAGTCTGCTTCACCTCTTCCACCTTGGAAATCTCGTACTGCTTGAGCAAGGATTCATAGATTGCTTCCTCCACCTTGACCTCGCGGAAGAGGTCGGCATAGGTCACTCCGACAATCGGCAGGCGGGAGATGGAGAGGAATGGCAACTCGGTACTTTGGGTGGTGGCGACCAACTGGGCGGCGGCGGCGCGCAATTGCGACACCCGGGCCTGCGCAGCCTTTACGCGGGGATGGTCGGGCCCATAGATCTGCCGCAGCCCCTGCAACTCCGATTGGGCGACGATCAATTCCCCCTCCACCCGGCTGGCCACTTCGACGGCGGCTTTGCCCTGTTCCTTGATATCGAGCGTGGAGTTCTGGCTGGAAAACTGGCCCAGCCGTTGTTCGGCTGCGCTCAAGTTTTGCCGCACGACCTCGATGCGCCGCTCGAGAAACTCGCGCTCCCGATGTGCGGCCGACATGTTGAGAGTCTGCAGGACCCTGTCCAGCTCCTCGATAAACGCATTGGCAATGGCCGCCGCCCGCTTCGGATCTCTGTCCGTGGCGCTGAGCGACACCATTCCGCTCTTCTTGTCATCGACGATGACGGTGCGGTGCAACAGGCTCTTGCGCGCCGTGTCATCATCCCCGGTTTGGTAGACCTGGCGCAGGTCCTGCCGGTTGATCACGCCATCCAGCACCGTATCGCTTCGGAGGAGGGCCGCGCAGAGGGCGCCCGGCGTCTTCATGCCGAACAAATCCGATACGGCGCCCAGATTAGGAGCGACCAGCTCTCCGGCTCCGCTGCCGGCCATCATCATGGCGGTCTCCGACGAACTGCCCGAAGGCAATATGCGGGCGGTGGATTCATACTTTGCCGGCAGGCCGAGCCGCAGCACCACCGCCAGCACAACTCCCGCCAGAATCCAGCGCAGCAACCCGGCCCGCTTTTCCCAGAGCAGCTCAAGCAGCAGCAAAAGATTGTTGCTCTCCAATCCACTCGGGGAGCGGTGAACCATAGGCGCCGAATTATGAGTGTCGATTGGCACGTTGGCCTCTCAGAAGGTCCTCACCACCGCTGCGGTAATCGCC
>Ga0187852_1003344_pt1 | contig 11795 bp, 8 predicted proteins | sample June2016WEW_6_40_FD_134511 | JGI IMG/M metagenome (GOLD analysis project Ga0187852, IMG submission 134511) | Peatland microbial communities from SPRUCE experiment site at the Marcell Experimental Forest, Minnesota, USA - June2016WEW_6_40 | ecosystem: Environmental > Terrestrial > Soil > Wetlands...
CTACAAGGAGCTGAATCTGCGCGCCCTCAAAATGCTCGCTCGCGGCGGCCTGCTCGTCACCTGCTCCTGTTCACATCACGTGGGCTGGGCCGATCTGGAAGCCGCCGTGGCCGCGGCTGCCGCCGATGCCTCGCGCCGCGTGCGCCTGCTCGAACGCCGTGGCGCCGCTCCCGACCATCCCGTCGTCCTCAACCTACCGGAGACGGAATACCTGAAGTGCCTGGTGCTGGAAGTGGAGTGAAGCAGGGAACAGGGACTAGGGACTAGGGAAGAACGGATCCACTGACTTGCGCGACGCGCGCGGATTTGCCTCGTCAGGAGGATTTGCCGGGAGCGATCGCCAGCCAAAGCCTGCCAATGCGGCCGAAGACGCGCCTGAGCCCGACGCCCTTGCTTTCGCGAAGATTGGTTTGCTTGCTCCCTTGCTCCCGCACTCCCTTGCTCCCTGCTTTCAGTTCCGCCAGCGCCTGCTTGACTTCGGCGCGCAGCGCTTCGGCTTCAAGCGCGCAAGAACGCAGATAGGCCGAGACCGTCAATCCCGCTTCCGCGGCCCGCTCGCGCAACCGCGCGCACTCGGCCTTGCTCATGCGAATCGTAACGCTTGCCGAACGCAGATCGCGGTCCGGCGCGACATGCGTTGGCAACGGCGGCGCGGCCTTTGCAGCCTCGGTTTCGATCGCCGTATCAACTCCGGCATCGACTCCCGCGCCAGTCGGCGGCATCGACAACCTCTCGCCACGGTCAATATCGCGATCGACACGGCGATCTGCCGGCCGATAGCGCGCGTGAGTGCGCAGGGCTCGCTCGTAGCTGAGCGTTGCCACGTCCTCGCCCAAGTCGCTCGTGCTCCAAAGAGACTCATCCTCTGCGGCCTGAGGCGGGGGCGAGGCAAGCGTGGCCAGCAGTCCCGCAAAACTGGAGGGATTGGAGGAGGGCTGCGTTGGAGCGGGTTGCTGCATGGGTTGGAGGATAGCGCGGCGGGGAGCTGGATGTGTGAGAATGCTCCAATCGAGAGCTTCACGTTGTCCCAAATCGGACACCGCCGCGCGCGATTCCCAAATCGAAATCGGAAAAGTCCCGCTGCCCTCCAATCGTGTCAACGGGCCCTAGTTGGGGACGGCTCGAGGCCCTGCTGGTTCCGGCAGGATCCGTCCCGGCAGTTGCAGCATGGCGCTCACGACGCTGGCTGCCACGGGCCGCGAAAACAGGAATCCCTGCCCGAAGCGGCAGCCCAGTTGCCGCAGCAGCGCGTGCTGTTCCTGGGTCTCGATGCCTTCTGCCACCACGTCCATGCCCATCACGCGGGCCAGCTCCACGATGGTGCGCACGATCTGCAGGGGCTGTTCGCCCTCGGTCATGCGCATGACAAACGAGCGGTCGATCTTCAGCACATCGAAGGGCAGCGTGTGCAGGTGGTTCAACGAGCTGTATCCGGTGCCGAAGTCGTCCATCAACAGCGAAACTCCCAGACGGCGCAGGCTGCTCAGCACTTCCAATGCCGTGCTGGGATCGGGAATCAGGCTCGACTCGGTCATCTCCAGACCAAGCTGCTGGCTCAAAACGCCGGAATGGCGCAGCAGTGCTTCCACATGATCGGCAAGTCCCTGACGGGCGAATTGGCGGGCGGAAAGATTCACGCACACGCGCGGGGCCGGCTGGCCGGGATCCTCAGCGCGCCACTGCTGGATTTGCTGGCAGGCCTCCGACAATCCCCAGTCGCCGATGGGCAGAATGAGCCCGGTCTCCTCGGCGAGCGGAATAAAGTCCATGGGCGGAATCAATCCGCGATCCGGATGCTGCCAGCGAATCAGCGCCTCCAGGCCGACGATGCGCCGCGTGGCCAGTTCGACCTCCGGCTGGTAGTACAACACAAACTGTTTCTTCTCGATCGCCTGCTTCAGGTCCGACTTGCGCGGCCAGATTCCGGTCACCACCTCATCGCGGCGCTCGTGCCGCACGTGGTGTCCATGGAACGACTTGCGCAGCCTGCGCAACTCCAACTGGCTGGCTGCAATGTCGGCTATGCTTTCCAGCATGTGCAACTCGGTGATCGCCATGGGCCGGCGCGGCTGGCACGCAAAGACGGTCAGCACACCCAGAATCTTGCCATCCGAAGAGCGCACGGGCACGCTGGCGAACGATTGCGCCTCGATCCGGCGCAAGGGCAGGCGCCGCTTCTGCAATTCTGGATCGTCGTTGATATCCGGGACCACCACCGGACCGCCCTCAGCCAGCACCCGCTCGAAGATCGAGTGCTTGCGCGGCAGCTCCTGCACCGGCTCACCCCAATGCGACTTGATCCATACTCGGCTCTCGTCGCCAAAACCCAGCAAAACCGTGTCGGCTTTGAAATACTCGGCCGCGAGGCGGGTAATCGCGTCAAAGCTCGCCTCCGGCGCGGTGTCGAGAATTCCGGTTGAAGCCAAGGCCTCGAGTCTCGCGTCCTCTTCCTGCCGCTCAACTTTGCTGATCGCAAGTTCCACTTGTGCCATCGTCTGCTCCAGGACCCGCGAAATCCCCGTTGGCCCGCCGATAGAATCAAAATGCACCCCACTAGCCTTGGGTGAGATGCAGCATGCGCCGCATGCACTGCCGGCACGGTCCTCCCTCATCGAACACACGAGAAAACCGGACCGGCGGCCGCTATAGGCATTGCCGTGGATTCCGTATCTCTCTTATCGGAAGAGTTGCTCAATCCGTGAGGTTACGCATGGGCACCCGTCTTTGGACACCGGTCACGGCGAACCAGGACGGCAGCGATCACTTCTGTTTGGCGGGCTGTCCCGTTTCGGTCCAGAGGAACGTAAGCTGGTCGGTTCCGTCCTCGATCTCCTGGCCCACACTCACCCCGGCAGAGTGCCCGCCGGCGACGCTATAGTGCAACAGAATGGGCCGCCCGCTCGACGAAGCGGCCTGCAGCAGCGCCGTCATCTTGCGCGCGTGCAAGGGATCCACTCGCGTATCGCTGGCCCCGGTAAAGAACAAAACCGCCGGGTAGGCCGTGCCCTTCTTCGCGTTCTGGTAGGGCGAATACTTGACGAGATACGCAAACTGTTTCTCGTTGTCCGCTGATCCGTACTCCGTCGTCCAGAGCCGGCCCTCCTCGAACTTTTGATAGCGCAGCATGTCGAGCAGCGGATAGCCGCACACCACCGCGGCAAACAAATCCGGCCGCTGGACGATCGACGCGCCCATCAGCAGCCCTCCATTCGACCGGCCCAGGATCGCGAAGTGCGCCGGCGATGTGTATTGGTTGGCAGTCAGGTACTCGGCCGCCGCGAACCAGTCGTCGAAGACATTTTGTTTCTTGTCGAACATGGCCTGTTGGTGCCAGCTCTCGCCGTACTCGTTGCCGCCGCGCAGGTTGGGCAGCGCAATCCAGCCGCCCTCTTCCATCCACGACGCCAGCCACGAACTCCATTGCGGCAACATGCTGATTTCGAATCCGCCGTAGCCCGTCATCAGCAGCCTCTCTGCCCCGTTCTGCTTCAATCCCTTCTTTCCCGCAATGAACATGGACACGCGCGTGCCGTCCTTCGACGTGTAGAAAACCTGCTTCAGCTCGTATTGGCTGGTGTCGAAGGGTACCTTGGGCTGGGCGAAGACCTCGGTCTTGCCGGTCAGAGTGTCAATTCGATAGATCGTAGGCGGCGCAATGAACGACTCAAAGCTATAAAAGCCGTAACGGTCCGTGCTGCGGCCCTCGACCACGGTTGCCGAGCCGATGCCGTCGTATTTCACCGTGCCAGCCGCTTTGCCGTCCAGCGTGTAGACCGTCGTCTCCGTTTTCACGTCGTGCAGGCGCTTCACGTAAATCTTGTTGCCCACGATGTTGAACTCGTCGATCGCGTCTTTCCCTTCCGGAACGACCGTGGCCCACACATCGGGCAGGATGCCGGGATCGGCCCTGAGAATCCTTCCGTTAGGCGCTTTGTAGTCGGTCTTCACGTACCACGCGCCCTTGGCATAAGTCGCCGAGAACCGCGACTCCAACCCCCACACCAGCACATCGAAGTAGGCATCCGGCTTGGTCAGATCGCGAAACACAATGTCCACGCGCTTGGCCGGCACGCCCCGGTCGATCTCTACCACCAGGTAGTGCGCGTCGTCGCTCACATAGGCTTGCAGCAGGTCGCTCGGGCCCAGCTCTTCGCCGCGAAACTCACGGCCGAAGAGAAGCCTATCGTGCGCGACGCGCTCGCCGAAGGTGTGTTCGTACACAAGCGATCCCTTCGCGTCCATGCGCGCGTAGTAGAGGCCGTGCCCGTCGGGAGTAAAGCACACGGAAAGGTAATTGGCGCTCGGCAGCTCATCGGGCAGCGTTTTTCCGGTCTTGACGTTGAAGACGTGCACAATGGTTTCGTCCGCGCCGCCCTGGCGCACTTCGTAAGCCACCAGGGTTCCGTCGCGCGACACGTCGTCCAGAACCACCGACGTGTTGGGATCGCGGCTGAACTGCGCCGGATCGACGAGCCGCTTATCCTTCTCCGTCCAGCCGTGGCGCACGTAGATCGAAGCCTGGTCCTCGCCGGCCACCAGCTTCTCAAAAAACAGATCGTTGCCGCGCGCCATGGGCACGGTCCAACTGGTCACGTGCTCCAGTTGGTCCAGATCGTCGGCAATCCGCGGCCGGATGCGCGCCTGCTCCATGTAGCGCGCCGTGTAGGCATTCTCGGCGTCGATGAACGCCTTGGTCTCGGGACTGTTCGCGTCCTCGAGCCAGCGGTAATTGTCGACCACCTTGGTGCCGAAGTAATCGTCCGTTACCGGTATGACTTGTGCGTCCGGGGGCGCCGGCAGCGTAATGCCGCCGCGTCCATGAATCGTCTGGCCCGCGGCCATCGTTGCCATGCACAGAGCTAGTCCAAAGCCAGGAAGAAACCTCATGGCAACAGCATACGCGCCGCCCCGGATTGACTCCCGCGCCGCCGGTGCCCTTATAAAATCGTTTTAGAGTGGCAAGCACGCCCCCCAAGCCGGACGCCCAGCGACAGCTCCTTGTCGATGAGGTGGAAGCTCAGCCCCCCGCGCCGTCATCGCCCCGCACGCGCTCGAAGTGGGCGCGCCTCTTGGGCGCTCTCCATCCCACGCACGCCCATAGTATCTTTTCCGCCACGGTCATCCTGATGGCGTCCACGTTTCTCTCGCGCATCATCGGGCTGGTGCGCGTCAAATACATCGCCTGGCTCTTCGGAAGCGGCATGCAGGCCGACGCGCTCACCGCGGCTTTCTATCTGCCTGACATGATCTCGTACTTTCTTGTCGGCGGCACGGCCTCCATCACCTTTGTCACCCTCCTTACGCGCTACCGCGAAGAGGGCCGCGAGCCCGAAGGCGAGCGATCGCTCTCGGTGATCCTCTCCACCATGTTCCTGGTGCTGGGCGCGGCTACTCTGCTCGCCGAGATCTTGGCGCCCTGGCTGGTTCATTTGCTGGTGCACGGATTCGATGCGCAAAAGACTGCTCTCTGCGTGCATCTCACGCGCATCCTCCTACCCGCGCAGGTGTGCTTCCTGGCGGGCGGAGTTTTTGGCGCGGTTCTGATCGTACGCAAGCAGTTCAGCGTGCAGGCCTTTGTGGCTCTCATCTACGGATTCGGCCCCATTGTGGGTGGTCTGCTGCTGGTCAAACTCATCGGTGTCTCCTCGCTCGCTCTAGGAACGGTCGCCGGGGCCATCCTCGGGCCATTCCTTCTCAACTGGTGGTTCGCCTATCGCGCCGGCACGCGTTACCACTTCATTCTTGACTGGCACGATGCCGGCTTGCGCGAGTGGGTGGGTCTTTCGCTGCCGCTCATGGCCGGCGTCTCGCTGGTCACTGCCGACAACTGGATCATCGGGTACTTTGCTTCCGCCACCAGCGGCGCAGTGGCGCTGATGAATTACGCCAAGCAGCTCTTCTCGGCCCCGATGGCCATGCTGGCCCAGGCTGCGGGCGCAGCCTCCATGCCATTCTTCGCGAGCCTGTGGTCCCGCGACCACCGCTATGAATTCGCCACCGGCGTCGCCGACTCCGTCTCGCGCGTGGCCGCGCTCGGTTTGCTCTGCGCCTCGGGAATGGTGGCGCTGGGCTGGCCCGCCATCGACCTGGTCTTTACCGGCGGGCGCTTCTCCGCCGCCGATGCGCGCGAGTGCAGCCTTTACTTCGCCATCTTCTCGGTTTCCATGTTTCTCTGGGCGGCGCAGGCCATCTACGCGCGCGCCTTCTACGCCGCGGGAAACACTTTCGTGCCCATGGTTGCCAGCACCATCGTCACCGTGGTCTCGCTGCCTATTTACTACTCGTTCTACCACTGGCGGGGCGCAACGGGGCTGGCGCTCGCCTCCGACCTGGGCATCTTGCTCCAGACGCTCACCATCGCCGTGCTGCTACACCAGCGGCGCATGGTTTCGCTCGCCAGCCTGGATTATGCCGAGATGGGCCGCTGCCTGCTGGCCGCCCTGGCCGGCGGCGCGAGCGCGTGGCTGCTTGCCTGGGGACTCGCCGTCCTCTCGCGCCATTTGCGCGCCGTAGCCGCGCTGCATCACACCCGTTCCTGGACCGATGCGGCGATTCTTCTTGCCGGTGCCATCGCCTGGACCCTCATCGCCGGGTGGACGCTCAAGAAATCCGGCTCCGCTCTGCCGGGCGTCGCCCTGCGCCGCCTGGGCCTGGGCTGAAATTCACTCAGAGCGTGGCCCCTGCCAAGACCCTTCAACCGCGCATCTTCTGGACGGGAAAATCGCCCCCTCGGGAGCGGCTGTTTTTCCTCGCTGACCCGGCGCATAAACACAAAAGCGCCTCTGCCCGTGCAAAGGCGCTTTCGCGAGACAGCAGAATCGCGATCTACGACAAGGCCACTTTGGGCGCTTCTGGCACGGCCGGCCCAGACGCCGGTGCGGGCGCACCCGCTGGCTGCGCCGCCTTGCCGTCGGCCTTGCGGATATCGATCCCGCCCTTAAAGAACGCGCCATCTTCAATGCTGATGCGCGCTGCCGAGACGTCGCCGCTCAACGCGCCCTCGGCGCGGACGTCCACGCGGTCCGTAGCCGATACGTTGCCGCGCACCTTGCCCATTACCACCACTTCGCGCGCGGTCACACTCGCGTTCACCTGGCCGTTGCGGCCGACGGTTACGCGGTTGCCGGGCAGACTGATCGACCCCTCCACTTTGCCGTCGATATACAACGACTCGGTGCCCGAGATTTCTCCCTTTACAAACAGGCCCTTGCTGATGACGGCCTGGTCGCCGGCAGGCGATCCCGCGCGGGTGCTGGGCTCCACGACCGGCGCCGCGTGCACAGGGGCTGGCGGTTCCGGATTAGGTATGGAACGTACTGGCTCGCTCTGACTTGGTTTCCACATAGCGCTCAAGATGAATTCCTTTTCTGTCCGATCAGGACGGGGGATGCCGAGGCAACGCCAATGGCTTGAGCCTAAAATTAAAAAACTTCGCTTACTGCACCATGGCTTGCGCGCAGCTTGCGACGTGCGGCCGAAAGCCGGACAATACGCTTCATCCGCTTCCCCAGGATCGTCCGTCTTCCACATTCTACGGCAAACGGAAGGTTCCTGCGTCTTTCCCGCTGCGCCTCCGCATCGATGTCTTAATCTTGGCGTATGACCGATCGCGAATTGCTGGCGCGCATCGCGGCCGCGGCGGGGCGCAAGGCCGGATACAAACAGTTAGTCCGCGAACTGGGCCTCGGCGGCGGGCGCGAGCGCAGGCTTCTCCTCGAGCAGTTGGCCCGCCTCACTCTGCGCGGCCAGCTTGTGCAACTCGATCGCGAGCACTGGAGCCTTCCCGGCGTCTCGTCCCGGCCGGGCTCAGGCAGCGAACTGCTCGCCGGCCGCCTCGATCTGCACCGCGACGGCTACGGATTCGTGCGGCCGAATCGCCGATCGGGCGCGCAGCGTGCAACGGAAACCGACGACATTTTCATACCTCCCAGTGAGATGGGCGGCGCCATGCAGGGCGACCAGGTTCTGGTCGAGGTCGACCCGCCCAAAGCCGACGGGCGCATCTCGGGCCGCATCGCAAGGATTCTCGAGCGTAGAAACCCAACCGTCGTGGGAAGATTTCGCCGTGCCGATCCCGGTCGCGGCCAGAATCAAAATCTCGTTATTCCCTTCGACGAGCGCATGACGCAACCCATCGTCATTCCTCCCGGCGCGGAGATCCCTCCCGAAATTACACCGCGCCCGATCCTTTCCGGATCCGCCGCAGCGGATACGGAAAGGATGGGAATGTATTCCACGCCGCATCGCGTTCTCGGCCGTGAAGCACTATCTACTCCAAAGCCTGAGAGTCTGGAAGGCGGCCTCGTCGTTGATGTCGAGATCACCAGCTGGCCCACGCCCACGCGTCCCCCCATCGGCCGCGTTATTGAAATCCTCGGCGCGCCCGACGACTTCGGCGTCGACGTGGAGATGATGATCCGCAAGCATCAGTTGCCGCGCGTCTTTCCCGAGCACGTTCTCGCCGAAGCCGGCGCCGTCGCGCACTTCGACCCGCAACTAGCCGCCCGCCGCGCCGACTTCCGCTCCCTGCCCGTCGTGACCATCGACGGCGAAACCGCAAAGGATTTCGACGACGCGGTGCTCGTTATCGATCGCGCCGACGGCGGATACGAACTCCAGGTTCACATCGCGGACGTCGCCGAGTACGTTCTTCCTAACTCGGCGCTCGACCTCGAAGCTCGCCTGCGCGGCACCAGCGTTTACTTCCCCGATCGCGCCATCCCCATGCTGCCACAGGAACTCTCAACCGGCATCTGCAGTCTGCGCCCACACGAAGACCACCTCGTCCTCAGCTGCATCATGCAACTTGACGCGCAGGGCCACATCGAGAGTTTCGAGATCGTTGAAGGCGTCATCCGCTCCGCTGCAAGAATGACCTACACCGAGGTCCACGCAGTTTTGGAGGACGACGCCGAAACGCGGACGCGCTACTCCGCCTTGGTGCCCGAATTCGAGCGCATGAAAAGACTCGCCGTGCTGATGAACCAGCGCCGTGAAGAGCGCGGGTCAATTGACTTTGATTTGCCCGAGCCCGTCATCGAGTTCGACGAGCACGGCCAGATGCGCGGCGTCACCCGCGCCGAGCGCACCTGGGCCAACCGCCTCATTGAAGAGTTCATGCTCGCCGCCAACGAGTGCGTGGCCGTATGGCTTGAAGATCTTGGCGTGCCTTCGCTCTATCGTATCCATGAGAAGCCCGAACCACGCCGCGTCGTTCAATTCGAAGAGCTCGCCGCCAGCTTCGGTTATTCTCTTGGCCTTGGACCATTGCCGGTGAAGCGCGTGGTGACCCGCGGCGAGCGCCGCGATTCGCACGGCCGCGGCCGCAATCCGCGCCAGCACGAGGTTCCCGAAGAGATCGCCGTCACACCGCGTATGTATCAAAAGCTCGCCGCGCGCATTGAGGGCAAGCCCGAGGAGCGCATCCTCAGTTATTTGATGCTGCGCTCGCTCAGCCAGGCGCGGTACTCTGAGGTCAACGAGGGTCACTTCGCGCTGGCCGCGCCCACCTACACCCACTTCACCTCGCCCATCCGCCGCTATCCCGACCTCATCGTGCACCGCATCGCGAAGGCGTTGCTCCGCGCCGGCGTTTCCGGCCGCAGAGCCGTGGCGCAGTCGCGCCTCGCCTCGCCCTGGTCGCATCCCAACGAAGGCCAAACAGCCGCGAGGGTGCTCCACCTTCGCGAGTCCGAAGGGCGAGCTAAGGTGGGAACTCATCTCGCACATGCAACACACCTGGGTGCCCCATCCTATCCGCGCAGTTTGGAACAAACGGAGCGGATAGGGTGGGACGGCACACCTCCCATCCCCGAACCCGAACTCGCCCAGATCGCCGACGAATCGAGCCAGGCCGAACGCCGCGCCGCCGAAGCCGAGCGCGAACTCGTCGAGTGGAAGAAAGTCCGATTCATGGAAGATAAAGTCGGCGACGAGTTTGCCGCTCTTGTCTTGAATCCCGCCAAATACGGCCTCTTTGTCGAGCTCACCGATCTCTTCGTTGAGGGCCTTGTCCCTATCGACACCCTGCGCGGCGACCGCTACACCTGGCGCGAAAGCACCCACGAGATCGTGGGCGAGCGCACCGGCCGCCGTTTCCGCGCTGGCGACCGTGTCCAGGTGATTCTCGACCGCATCCTTGCCCAGGAACGCAAGCTGCAGTTCGCGCTGGTCGAAGAAGAACTTCCTCTCACCGGCCGCAAGCCCGCGCCGCCCTCATCCAAAGCGAAGAAGCGTGCCAAAAAAGAAGCCCGGCGCGGCAAAAAGCCGCCCAAGCGCCGCGGCCGCCGCTAACCATCCATGGAATTGAAATTGGAGTGCCCCATCGATCTCAGGCAACGTACCCCGACAACCGGGGCAAGGGGGTCAGACAGCACACACAAAAACGGCCTCCGCGGAGGCCGTTCCTGCACTCGGTACTGCAGGGGAAAGTTACCGGTTAGCTTGCTTCTCTGCCAGTCCGCCAATGATGGGCAGCATAAATCGCTTGCCGTTGAAAGCGCTGACGAACACGATTACCAGCACGACAAAGAAGGCGAGATCCACAAATTGCCACAAAGGCAAGGTGAGGAAGACGACCGTCGGAACAAGGTTTTGCACGATCTCGACCAGAATATGCACCGCGGCCCAGGCGACATAAAAGAAGATCGACTGCCAGGCGTGGAAGCGAACATACGAGCTTTTCTTGAAGGGCGCAAGGATCAGGAAGACAATTGCCGGGATGATCGTGACATAGGAAAGACCGCCAGCGGCGTTGTCAGAGAGGCCAGACACATTGAGGTCAGGTGCATTCACATCGGACATGGTTGCTCCAATTCGACGGGGCTGCTCGTTCTGAGCTCGCTCGAAACTCGACGGCTTCCGGGGGAAGGCAGATCAAGCGCTAGTTTCATTGTTGTTCTCATCGAGAGCCTCGGTCTGGTCAGATTTGCTCAGGCCGCGCCGCGGGAAACTCGATCGCCGGCCGCAGGCGTTGCCAGCCAACCGCCGCAAGCCGGGGCCCGTCCCCCCGATCCCATACAATATCTACGGGAGCATTTCTTCGCATGGCGCACACCGTATATTGCGTTCGCTACAAAAAGGAGATGGAGGGACTCGACGAGCCGCCCTTCGACTCCGAGTTTGGCCAGAAAATCTACAAAAACGTCTCCAAGGCTGCATGGGACGAGTGGCTCAACCACCAGAAGATGCTGCTCAACGAGTACCGCCTGCAGCCCTGGCTGCCCCAGGCGCAGCAATTCCTCGTCGAGCAGATGGAGCAGTTCTTCTTCGGCGCGGGCTCGACGTTGCCCTCGGAGTTCGTTCCGCCGGACCATTAGAGCGTTTTCGATTCACTTGTCAACATCGCCGACATCGTGCAAGGTGGCTTTTTCTTGACGAAAAAGCCACTTGGCATTTTGCATTCTGTGAAGAGCAGAATCGAAAACGCTGTAACGCCGCGCGCCCTCCACGACGCCGCCGCATCGGTGTAAACTAAATCAGACCCCAGAAGCCGGTCCGCCGCGGCGGACCGGCTGCATGATGTCGGGACGTGGCTCAGCCTGGTAGAGCACTCGCTTGGGGTGCGAGGGGTCGGCAGTTCAAATCTGCCCGTCCCGACCATTCAACAAGTTACGAGCAATTTCCTCTAATTCACGGGGTGTTTGACCCCTTGTCTGGAGGAATCGCTTGCTACCGAAATTCGAGCAATTCATTCGTGAACGCCAGTACCTTCGCAACGTCTCCCCGGCAACCGTCGCTTGGCATACCCACAACCTGAAGTGGCTACGGTTCAGAATCTCCGACCGAAGACGAAC
>Ga0187852_1003346_pt1 | contig 11782 bp, 8 predicted proteins | sample June2016WEW_6_40_FD_134511 | JGI IMG/M metagenome (GOLD analysis project Ga0187852, IMG submission 134511) | Peatland microbial communities from SPRUCE experiment site at the Marcell Experimental Forest, Minnesota, USA - June2016WEW_6_40 | ecosystem: Environmental > Terrestrial > Soil > Wetlands...
CTGGCGTACGGTGGCGTGGATCGTGGTGGCCATGGTGGCGGCGCGGTCGGCGGCCATGGCCTTCAACCGCTGGGCCGACGCGGATCTGGACGCGGCCAATCCTCGCACCAGCAGCCGCGCCATTCCCGCAGGGTTGCTCCCGCGCCAGTTTGTGCTCGGGTTTACGTGCGTTGCGGCGGCGGTTTTCGTAGCGGCTGCGGCGCAGCTGAACCGGTTGACGCTGTGGCTGTCGCCGCTGGCGCTTGTGGTGCTTCTGGGCTATAGCTACCTCAAGCGCTTCACGCGCTTTTCGCATCTGGGCCTCGGGCTGGCGCTGGGTCTGGCGCCCTCGGCGGCCTGGATTGCCGTGCGCGGCAGCCTCAACCTGCGCATCCTGGTGCTCACGGCCGCAGTCACGCTCTGGGCCGGCGGATTCGACGTGCTCTACTCCTGCCAGGACTTGGAACACGACCGCGCCGCGGGGCTGCACAGCCTGCCGCAGGCATGGGGGCTGGCGGCTGCCTTCCACGCGGCGCGCGCCATGCACGTGCTCGCGCTTGGGGCGCTGGCCTGGTTCGCCTGGCTCTTCCACTTCGGCTTCGCGGGCTGGTTCGGCATCGTGGCCGTGGGCCTGCTGCTGGCCTATGAGCACTCCATCGTCTCGCCCCGCGACCTGCGCCGGCTGAACGCCGCGTTCTTCACCATGAACGGCGTGATCGCCATGGTGTTTCTGGCATTCGTGTCGGCGGACCTGTGGCTGCGGCGGTGAAAGAAGCAGGGAATAGGGAGTAGGGAATAGGGAGCGAGCCGGCAAGTCGGCGGGTCAGCAAGTGAGCGGGTCTGAATGTCTGCTTTGGTTCTTCGCGCGGGTTCAGGAGGGAGACTGCGTTCTAATGCCTTCATCGTGAAAAAACGTGGAGGCTTGCGCCGCAGCCGACGCACAGTAGCCGCGAAAAAATGTTGCGGACCGCCCATTTTGTATGGTAAGTTTTCGATAAGGTGTTCTTCCCCTGGAAGCTAGTTCTCCAAGACAGTTTCACAATGACAACGCGGCTTCAGACCCCAGCGGGCTTAGCGCCCAGGAAACTGTCTGGTGTTGAGAACAGAAGAGAGTATCCGATGAAAGCTTTGAAAGCATTTTTGCAGTTGCTCTTGGTTTCCACATTCGCCATAACCGCGCTGCCCTTGACGGCGCATGCCAGTTCCAGCATCTGCGACGCAGTAGCAGGAAATCTGGTCTCAAATTGCGGTTTCGAGACAGGTAATTTTTCCGGTTGGACGACAGGCGGAAACTTCGAATTCACAAGTGTCCAGAGCGGCGCTTACTACGATTACACTGGCGCCAATTCCGGCAACTACTATGCCACACTGGGACCGGTGGGCCCGGATGCCACCCTTTCTCAGACGCTGACAACGAGCGACGGAACGGACTATAGCTTTAGTTTCTACCTTGCCAGCGTTGGCGATGACCCCTCGGATTTTTCAGCCTACTGGGATGGCACTCAGCTTCTTTCTTTGTTCGATCCCAATAGCGGCGCGGCATACACACTCCACTCGTATTCGGTAACGGGGACCGGCTCGGATACGATTCAGCTCGACTTTAGGGATAACCCAGCGTACATGGCGCTCGACGACATCTCCGTCGCTCCCTCCGTCGCCCCCACTCCGGAACCGGGCAGCTTGAGCCTTCTCCTCCTCGGGTTCGCTGCAGCCGCAGGCGTGGGACGTCGGCGCCTTTTCGCCCGATCGTAAAACCGCTGTAAAGCAGGACCTGGACCGGAAGCGCTTCGTTGCGCTTCCGGTTTTGCTTTGGTGTGCGGCGAGGGATGGCAAGAATTCCACCGCGCCGCAGGCGCAGTGTTTGTTAGTCCGCGCTTCACCGGTGCCTCAAGAGACGATCTTGGTTTCTTGAGGTGGCAGCGCGGGGAAAGCGGGCCCAGTCATTCGCCCCGGAGTCCCGCAGGGACGGTGCACTGGCAACTACAGCACTTGATAGCGTTCGTGAAGCGGTTTCCTCGAACCCAACCCACCGTCGCGTGTCCGCGCCTGTGGTATGGTGCGAACAGGATGCTCGCGCGACCGTTGGCGCGCAGACGGAGTCCACAGCCACAACATGAAAATCGCGATTCAAGGAGAGCCGGGCGCGTTCAGCCATGAAGCGGCGCTCAAGCTTGTCCCCGGCGCGGAGATCGTCCCCTGCGCGCTCTCGGCCGAGGTGTTTCGGGCGCTCGATTCAGGCGCGGCCGATGCCGCCGCGATTCCCATTGAGAATTCGCTCGCCGGCTCGGTCCTCGAACACTTCGACCTGCTGCTGAAGCACGACGTTAAGGTGGTGCGGGAGACGCTGGTGCGCATCCGCCACAATCTGATCGCTCTGCCCGGCGCGTCGATCGGGGAAATCGAGCGCGTCTTTTCGCATCCCGTGGCGCTGGCGCAGTGCCGCAGCTTTTTGGCAGCGCATCCTGAGATGAAGGCCATCGGCTTTTACGACACTGCAGGCAGCGTCAAGCAACTGGTGGGGCTGGGCGGGCGCAGTGTGGCGGCCATCGCCAGCGAAGCCGCGGCGGCCCACTATGGCGCGGAGATTCTGGCCCGCGGCATTGAAGACGATCCGGAGAACTATACGCGGTTCTTCCTGGTCGAACGCAGCCCGGAGGCCCAGACCGATCCGGATGCCAACAAGATCAGCGTCGCCTTTACGCTCGAACATCGGCCGGGGTCGCTGGTGGCGGCGCTGAGCGCCTTGAGCGCCATCGGCACCAACCTGACCAAGATCGAGTCGCGCCCGGTGCAGGGCAAGCCCTGGGAGTACATCTTCTACGTCGACTGCCTGATCGGCTCCTCGGCCGAAGGCACGCGCGCCCTGGAATCGCTCGACGCGCACTGCGGCATGGTGAAGGAGCTGGGCCGTTACCGCGAAGCGCGCGGGATCGAGAGCGCAAACTCCTGACCGAAGCAGGTTGCTTCTCGATAAAGAACGATCGTTTCAATTCTCACGGCAAAAAACAAAGGGGATAGGCCTGAGCCGATCCCCGGTCTTCTGTTCCCTGATCTCTGCCTTTAGAAGTGGTACGCGATGCCGACGGTCGGCTCCGAGATCAGGTACCAGCGGTTGGTGGCGGCATTGGGAATGCCGAAGGTGGGCACCTTGGTGAACAATCCACGATATTCTGCCCGGATGTCGAAGCTGGGGCTGATCTCGTAGGCAAAGCCGGCGCCGAACAAGCCGGCCACCTCGGTCTGTTGCTTGGCTTCGAGCGTCGTGGTGCCTGAGTTGATGATGGGCAGGAAGATAAGCCCGGACGGGCCGGCTTCCACAAACGGATTCCAGTTCTTCATGACGAAAGAGTGCACGAAGGCGCCCGACATCTCCTGGGTGCGGGTCAGGACCTTGTAGTGGACCGGGTTGATGTAGAACCCGATGCTGTTCTGGTAGGTGATGCCGTAGTTGGCTTCAAGCGCGTTGGTGGGTGAAAGCATATAACGGTAACTAAGCAACGCGCCGTAAGCGGGGGTGGAGTTGACCTGCACGGTGGTGGAAGAAGCCATGAATGGCTCAATCAGCCCGAATCCACTCAAACTGATGTCCTGGCGGCTTTCCTGCGCGCGGCCCATGGCTACGCATGCGGCCAGCAAAGCGACTAAAAAGGCGATCTTCTTCATTCGATCCTGATCCTCGTGACTTCACATCCGTGCGCCTAGCTACGAGCCTGATGATCTCCGCGCACTGGTCCGGCGTCCCGGATGGCTTCGGGCACCGCTCTTGAGAATTGTAAATGGCCGGGGCGGGTTAGGGCGCGTCCGGCAGTTTTCATGGAGAGCAACAATGAAGGCATCTAACCTTTAGACGCTGAAGACAGAGAATGGAGAGTAGGGAGTAGCCAATAGGGAATAGCCAATAGAGGGTAGAGAATAGGGACCGGCAGGCCGAGAGCAAGAACCTGGTCAAGGTTCGTGGCTCGCTGGCCTCGGCAAGTTTTCTATTCCCTATTCCCTATTGGCTACTCCCTGCGTTAGCTCGCCCGTTCCACATGATAGAAAAACGGCGGTCCCTGGTCTTCGGCCAGCTTCTTGAGCGTGCCCAGAAAGGCTTTGGCGGCGTAGGAGAGCGTGGCCTGGCGCCGGCAGGCGAGGCGCAAGACGCGCCGCACCTCGAGATCTTCCACTGGAACCCGCACCAGGTCGCCGGTTTCGAGTTCGCGCGCCACGCTCAGGTGCGGCACCAGCGCCACGCCATTGCCCATGGCCACAAAGCGCTTGATGGCCTCGATGGTGGGCAGTTCGATGACCATGTTGAGCGGCGTGCGATGGCGCTGAAAGGCCTCGATCACCTTGCGGCGCAGCGGCGAGGCCACGTTGTGCGCGATGAAATTCTCCTGGCCCAGGTCGCGGATGGAGACGCGCTTCGCGGCTGCTAACGGGTGCGCAGGGCTCACGATGAAGTCCAGGTTGTCGCCGTAAACGGCGATGGTGCGGATCTGCGTGGGATCGGGGCGAAAGGAGATGACGCCCAGCTCGAAGCTGCGCCGGGCGAGCTCCTCGGGAATGCGTGACGCCAACATGCGCTGCACTGTCACGTCGATGTGCGGGTATTCGCGGCGGAAGGCGTCGATAGCCGGCAGCAGATACATGCAGGTGTACTCGTTGGCCGCCAGTTGCAGATGTCCGCGCTCCAGGCTCTTCAGTTCGTCGAGCGCGCCGATGGCCTCGCGGCGCAGGGCCAGCAGGCGCAAGGCGTACTCCCGCAGGAGCGCTCCCGCGGCGGTTAGCGCGCCATCGCGCGCAGCGCGGTCGAAGAGAGTTTCGCCCACCGATTCTTCGAGCTTGCGGATTACCTGGCTCACCGCCGGCTGCGTGCGGTGCAGGCGCGCCGCGGCGCGGGAGAAACTGCGCTCCTCGGCCACAGCAAGGAAGGTTTCGAGATGGCTGAGTTCCAATGTGTGCTCCTTCGGATCGCAGCTATTAGCCTGTAGCTTTTGGCTCTTAGCTTCGTCGCGGCGCTGCCGAAAAGACGGGTTGACCCTCCAGGCATCGCCTCGTTTACCCATTCAGCTTCGAGCGCCACATTCGAGCTAAAAGCAAAGAGCTGAAAGCTAATGGCTGCTGTCATAAGCAATTCTAATCCAATCCAAAACAATTATAACTTTGTGTTATATTGGCCGCGTAGGAGACAATGAAAAAGCTGGACGGGGCCGATTTTCCCGGCCGAGGCAAACACATGATTCCTAATCACCTGGCTTTCTTCGATACCACGTTGCGCGATGGCGAGCAGTCGCCGGGCTGCAGCATGACCACGCAGGAGAAGCTCACCATGGCCCACGCCCTGGAGGACCTGGGCGTGGACATTATCGAGGCCGGCTTTGCCATGGCCTCGGAGGGAGACTTTGCGGCCATCGCCACTATTACCCAGGCGGTTCGCAAGCCGCGCATCGCGTCCCTGGCCCGGGCAAAGGCAGAGGACATCGAGATGGCGGCACGGGCGCTGCAATTCGCCGAGCGGGCGCGCATCCATGTCTTTCTGGCGTCGAGCGACCTGCACCTCGAGTACAAGTTGAAGATGGGCCGTTCCGAGGCCCTCGACCTCTGCGGCGAGTCGGTGCGCCTGGCGTGCTCGCTCTGCAACGACGTGGAGTTCTCGCCCGAGGACGCGACGCGCTCGGACCGCGACTTTCTGGTGGAGATGGTAGGCATCGCCGTCGAGGCCGGAGCCACGACCATCAACATGCCCGACACCGTGGGCTACACCACGCCCGAGGAGTACGGCGCGATGTTCCGCGAGGTACGCGAGCGCATTCCTGCCATCGACGAAAAGGGAGTCGTCCTCTCCTCGCACTGCCACGACGATCTGGGGTTGGCCGTAGCCAACTCGCTGGCGGCGGTGCAGAACGGCGCGCGGCAGGTGGAGTGCACCATCAACGGCATCGGCGAGCGGGCCGGCAACGCGGCCCTCGAAGAGATTGCCGCGGCGCTTTACGTGCGCGCCGACCGCTACGGCGTCACCAGCAACATCAAGCTCGATCAGCTCTATCCCACCAGCGAAGTGCTTGGCCAGCTGATCACCTTCAAGCCCTCCCCCAACAAAGCCGTGGTGGGCGCAAACGCCTTTGCCCACGAATCGGGGATTCACCAGCACGGCGTCCTGGCCAACCCGCTTTGCTACGAAATCATGACGCCGCAATTGGTCGGCGTCTCGAAGACGCATCTCATTCTCGGCAAGCACTCCGGCCGCGCGGCTTTGCGGCATCGCCTGGAACAGCTCGGATTCACGGTCTCGCGCGAGGAATTGCAGCACGTGTACTACCGTTTTGTGGCCATGGCCGACCGCAAGAAAAACATTTACGACCAGGATCTGGTCGGGTTGCTGCCCGACAACATTCGCGACCGGCGGCAGGAGCCGGTCTCGGAGCTGGACTGAGCGAGCGGAGACCGGGCATCAGGGAATAAAATTGAATAAACAAGCACTTGAAGCGTATTTCTGAAGTTGCAACGCAAAAGGCACGAGTTTACCCGTGCCGAATGCGCCGTAGGCGGTCGCCGCGGCGACTTAGCCCCGCGCTTTACCGGGGTCCCCGAGAAACGGTCTCTGCTTCTTGGGGAGGCAGAGTGGGGTAAGGAACAAAAGAGAACGCAAAGCCCCGTTGGGCTGTGCAGGTTTCGAATGGGTACGGCTTGAGTCGTGCCTTTAATGGCGGTTTCAGTCCCCGAAGGCTTGTCTTTGGCCGGCTTGGAACCGCGAACCGATATCTGAGAATTGCGAACTGAGCACTTAGAACTGACAAGGAGAGGAAGACAGGAATGAAACTGAAGATTCTGGTTACGCCCGGAGACGGCATCGGCCCCGAAATCGTCGAGCAGGCCATTGGGGTTGTCGAAGAGGCAACGCAGGCCGGCGGCCACACGCTCGAGCTCGTCTATAAGCGCATTGGCGGCGTAGCCATTGAAAAGGACGGCACCCCTCTGCCCGCGGACACGCTGGCTGCGGCGCTCGATTCCGAGGCCGTGTTCTTGGGCGCCGTGGGCGACGACAAGTTCGATTCTCTCCCTGCGAGCAAGCGTCCCGAGGCCGGTTTGCTCGGGCTGCGCGCGGAATTGGGCGGCTTTGCCAACCTGCGTCCCGTCTTCGCTTTCAAGGAGCTGACGGTCAACAGCCCCCTGCGTCCGGAGATCATCGACGGCACAGACATCATGTTTGTCCGCGAACTGCTCGGCGGCCTCTATTACGGTCAGCCCCGCGGCTGGGACAAGGAAAAGGGCGAAGGCTACAACACCATGCGCTACACGCGCGACGAGGTGGCGCGCGTGGCCCGCACGTCGTTCAAGCTGGCGCAGAAGCGCCGCAAGCTGGTGACCAGCGTGGACAAGGCCAATGTCCTCGAGGTCTCGCAGCTCTGGCGCGATACGGTGATCGAGGTCTCCAAGGAGTTTCCCGATGTGACGCTGGAGCACCAGTTCGTCGACGCCATGTCGATGCACCTGATGAAGCGCCCGCGCGATTTCGATGTGGTGGTCGTTGAGAACACGTTCGGCGACATTCTCACCGACGAGGCTTCCGTGATTACCGGCTCGCTGGGCATGTTGCCCTCGGGAACCGTGGGCGGCAAGATCAATTTGTTTGAGCCGGCGCACGGCTCGGCGCCCAAGCACGCCAACAAGAACATCGCCAATCCGCTGGCCACCATTCTGACCGGCGCCATGCTTCTGCGCCACTCCTTTGGGCTCGATGCCGAGGCCGATGCGATTGTGAAGGCGGTGCGCAAGGTGCTCGAAGCGGGCTTCCGCACGCAAGACCTGGCGCGCACCAACCCGGAGGGATTGACCGTGCTGGGAACCCGCGAGATGGGCGCGAAGGTCAGAGAGACGGTCAAAACTTTGCTGGTCAACGCATAGAACCTGGGCATAGAACCTGGGTGCCCCATCCCAACCGCGTTTTGTGCGGTTAGGGTGGGAGAGCAAGAACCCTAGTTCGGAACAAAGGGAATATTCAATGACTTCAGATCCAAAAACATTATTCGAAAAGGTCTGGGAGCAGCACGTGGTTGTCGAGCCCAAGGGCGAGCCGACGCTGCTCTACATTGACCTGCAACTCGTGCACGAGGTCACTTCGCCGCAGGCGTTTGAGGGGCTGCGGCTGGCCGGGCGCAAGGTGCGCCGTCCCGATCGCACGGTGGCGACAGTGGACCACAACGTGCCCACCACGAAAGAGGGGCGGCTGAACATCGTCGATCCTATCTCCGCCACGCAAATCAAAACCCTGCGCAAGAACTGCGCCGACTTTGGCATTGAGCTTTTCGATGTCGATTCGCCGAACCAGGGCGTGGTGCATGTGGTCGGTCCCGAACTCGGCCTTACCAAGCCGGGCATGACGATTGTCTGCGGCGACTCGCACACGGCGACGCACGGCGCATTCGGGGCATTAGCCTTCGGCATCGGCACCAGTGAAGTGGAGCACGTGCTGGCCACGCAGACGCTGCCGCAGCAAAAGCCCAAAACTTTCCGCATCGCCGTTGAAGGCAAGCTGCCGCTCGGCGTCACGGCCAAGGACATCATTCTCGCCATCATCGGCAAGATCGGCACCGATGGCGCGACAGGTTGTGTGATCGAGTACGCGGGCTCGGCCGTTCGATCGTTGTCGATGGAAGGCCGCATGACGATCTGCAACATGAGCATCGAGGCGGGCGCGCGCGCCGGCATGATCGAGCCGGACGAGACGACGTTTGCGTACCTGGAGGGCCGCGAACATAGTCCAAAAGGAGAAGCCTGGAAGGCCGCAGTCGCCGAGTGGTCGAAGCTCAAGAGCGACGAGGGCGCGAAGTTCGATCGCGAGTTGACGATCGACGCCGCGACGCTCGAGCCCTACGTGAGTTGGGGCACGAGTCCTGGCATGGTGGCGCCGATCTCCGCGGCCGTTCCCGAGCCAAAGAGCGCCAAGACCGAGATTGAGCAGAAGGGCTACGAGCGGGCTCTGGAATACATGGGACTCAAGTCCGGAACTCCGCTGGATGCAATCCAGATCGATCGCGTCTTTATCGGTTCCTGCACCAACGGCCGCATTGAAGATCTGCGCGCGGCAGCGAAGATTGCCGCGGGCCGAAAGGTGTCGAGCCACGTCAACGCCATGGTGGTTCCTGGTTCGCAGTTGGTCAAGGTCGAGGCCGAGAAAGAAGGCCTGGACAAGATCTTCCGCGAAGCCGGATTTGAGTGGCGCGAGCCGGGCTGCTCGATGTGCCTGGCCATGAATCCCGATATTCTTTTGCCGGGCGAGCGCTGCGCCTCGACCTCGAACCGCAACTTCGAAGGCCGCCAGGGACGCGGTAGCCGCACGCATCTGGTTTCGCCGGAGATGGCCGCGGCGGCGGCGATTGAAGGTCATTTTGTCGACATTCGCAATTGGGAGGTGAAGGCCTGATGGAAAAGTTCACGACGCTCACCGCATTGGCGGCGCCGCTGGATCGCGCCAACGTCGACACCGACCAGATTATTCCCAAGCAGTTTTTGAAGCGCATCGAGCGCACGGGCTACGGGGATTTTCTCTTCTTCGACTGGCGGCAGACGCCGGATGGCAAGCCCGTCGCCGATTTCGTCCTCAACGATCCGCGCTACAAGGGCGCGAAGATTCTTGTGGCCGGCAAAAACTTCGGCTGCGGATCGAGCCGCGAGCATGACGCCTGGGCGTTAAGCGATTTTGGTTTCCGCGCCGTCATCGCGCCCAGCTTTGCCGACATTTTCTTTTCGAATGCGGGCAAAAACGGTATTGTTTTGGTTCGCCTCTCTGAATCGGAGGTGAATACGCTCCTCCAAAACGCACAAAACATTCCAAACTATCAGTTGAGTGTCTCGCTCGAAGCGCAGACCGTCACGGACGGCCGCGGCTTCAGCGCGAAGTTCGAGATCGATCCTTTCCGCAAGTTCTGTCTGCTCGAAGGGCTCGACGATATCGGGCTGACGCTGCGCCACGCCGCGGAACTGGACAAGTTCGAAAAGCAGCACGAGGCGGCAGCGTGGCTTAGGGCGAAGTGAAGCAGCTATCAGCTCTTAGCTTTCAGCTTTTAGCTCATCTTGATTGAACTGGCGGAATCGGCCGGACGACGATGGTGGATTTGAAACGGATTCTTTCCGTTGAATGAAGAAGTGAACTGCGGCACGAACCAGCTAAAAGCTAATAGCTAAAAGCTAGAAGCTGGCGGCGAAAGAAGAGAGCCCATGACTATCGAAGGCAAGCGACAAAGCATCCCGATGACCGAAGGCCCCAGCCGGGCTGCGGCGCGGTCGTATCTGCGCGGCGTCGGTTTCAGCAAAGAAGACCTGCACAAGCCGATTATTGGTGTTGCGAATACCTGGACCGAGATTGGCACCTGCAACGTGCACCTGCGCGAGATTGCGGAGGCGCTGAAGCAGGGTATTCGCGAGGCGGGCGGCACGCCGATGGAGTTCAACACCATCACCATCTCCGACGGAATCACCATGGGCACGCAGGGAATGAAGGCCTCGCTGGTTTCGCGCGAAGTGATCGCCGACTCCATCGAGCTCGTGGCCCGCGGCAACCTCTTCGACGGCCTGGTGGGCATCGGCGGCTGCGATAAGAACATGCCGGGCATCATCATGGCGCTGTGCCGGCTCGACATTCCCGGCATGATGCTCTACGGCGGATCGATCGCGCCCGGCAAGATCGACGGCCCCAACGGCGAAAAAATCGACATCACGATTCAGAACGTCTTCGAGGGCATTGGCGCGCACGCCGCGGGACGCATCGACGATGCGGGACTGGAGGCGCTGGAAGCCAATGCCTGTCCCGGCGCGGGCGCATGCGGCGGCCAGTTCACGGCCAACACTATGGCCATGAGCGGCGAGATTCTGGGCATTTCGCCCATCGAGCTCTCAGGGGTTCCCGCCACCGACCCCAACAAGTTCGAAGCCACGCGCAAGGCCGGCCACATGTTGATGGACGCCGTGCGCGCCAACCGCAGACCCTCCCAGATCATCACCCGCAAGTCCCTTGAAAACACCATCGCCAGCGTAGCCGCGAGCGGCGGCTCGACCAACGCCGTGCTGCATCTGCTCGCCATCGCGAAGGAGATGGGCATTTCTCTCTCGATCGACGATTTCGATGCGATCTCCGCGCGCACGCCTTACATTTGTTCGCTCACGCCCGCGGGCAAGTACGTGGCTTCGGACTACCAGGCGGCGGGCGGCTCGAGGCTGCTGGCCAAGCGCATGATCGACGCGGGATTTGCCGACGGCTCGGCGCTGACCATCAGCGGCAAAACCCTGGCCGAAGAGGCCGCGCTTGCGAAGGAGACTCCTGGCCAGGACGTGATTCATACGTTTGAAAAGCCCATCAAGCCCAACGGCGGTTTGGTGATTCTCAAGGGCAATCTCGCGCCCGAGGGTTGCGTGATGAAGATTGCCGCAGCGGGCAAGTACGGGCATCGCGGGCCGGCGCGCGTCTTTGATTGCGAAGACGATTGCTTCAAAGTTGTGCAAGCGGGCGGCATCAAGCCCGGCGACGTGGTGGTGATTCGCTATGAAGGCCCCAAGGGGGGCCCCGGCATGCGCGAGATGCTGCAGGTGACGGCGGCGATTTCGTCGAACGCGGAACTGAGCGCGCATGTCGCGCTGCTCACCGACGGCCGCTTCAGCGGCGCCACGCGCGGATTCACCGCGGGCCACGTAGCCCCGGAAGCGTTTGTCGGCGGACCCATTGCCGCGGTGCGCGAAGGCGACATCATTCATTTTGACGTTGCCAAACGGACGCTCGACGTCGAGATCAGCAAAGAAGAGATGGCCGTGCGGCTCAAGAACTTCA
>Ga0187852_1003350_pt1 | contig 11773 bp, 11 predicted proteins | sample June2016WEW_6_40_FD_134511 | JGI IMG/M metagenome (GOLD analysis project Ga0187852, IMG submission 134511) | Peatland microbial communities from SPRUCE experiment site at the Marcell Experimental Forest, Minnesota, USA - June2016WEW_6_40 | ecosystem: Environmental > Terrestrial > Soil > Wetlands...
CACGTTGCTGGAAGCGTGGGCGGGGATCAAGAGCTTTCAGCGGAAGGACGGAAAGCCGCCGTCGGGAGATGTAATAGTCTGAACTCGACCCTACGGACAGTGCCGACGAGTCGCCAGTTGTCGTACACCGAGAAGCATTCTGGGCCACAACCAGCGATGACTTCCCAGAACGCGGTATGGGCCGCCCCAATACTCGACGTAGCTATCTCTTGTAACCGAACTTGCGCAGAAGGTCATGGCGTGCGGTGATGTCCGCGGGACCCTCGACACCTTTCGGCGAGCTGCCATCGATCACACCCATGATGCCACGGCCTTGCTCGTTGCGGGCAATCACTACCTCAACCGGATTGGCGGTGGCGCAGAAGATAGCGCAGACCTCCGGCACATTGCGCAGGGCGTTTAGCAGGTTGATCGGGTAGGCATTACGGACAATCAACACAAAGGCGTGTCCTGCGCCTAGCGCCTGGGCGTTGCGGATAGCTGCCGCGCGGAGTTCATCGTCGTTCCCGTCGACGCGCGTTAGGCAGGGTCCGGAACTTTCGTTAAATGCCAACCCAAACTTCGCCTGGGGAACCGTGCCCACTACGGCTTCATATAAGTCTTCTACAGTCTTGATGAAGTGCGACTGGCCGATGACGATGTTGGTGTCGGCGGGAAATTGCATCTGCACCGATTCGAATTCAAGCATGAGACTCCTCCTTACCTTAATACGGGGCTCGTCTCTGTAGTCTGACCGTGTAAGCAGCGCCGACCCATCGCTCGCCACTCGCTCGATTACGTCACGGGTGGGTTGCGCAGGCAACATCCGGTGAACGGGGCCGACCACACCTTCGGCCCGAGGCACTCAGGACCCAATCATTGCAAACCGCTCATTCGACTCTAACTCTCGTGCCCTGCGGGCCCTTGCTCGACAGCTGCGTGATACGATGATCGATCACTTCGCGGATCGCCTTGAGGAACTCGATGCGGGAATTCGCAAGGTGCTCCCGCACGGCTGGGGAAACCCCCAGGCAATCCTGTACACGATCCAATACCTCACGGCACAGGCAGCGCTCGTGGGTAACGCGCTCGTCTCCAGCGTGCTGGTTTGTCTGCTGCTCGTTCATTGAGCCTCCTTCATTTCGACCGTGAGTAGCCGATTTTCAAGCCGTGCCCGGGCCGGAATGAGCGTCGCCATCATCCGGGGCAGCCCGATGTGACGGCGCAGCGTCCCGATCTCAACCACGAGTTCGTCGCCCTTCTTGAACAATCCGACTTCGCCCTTCGTGGCAAACGGCAGAAAAATCCGCACCTCGTAATGCCCGTCCTGTTTAACAAAAGTATAGGGCTTCTCCGTTCGGGTCACGGCCGACGGATCTTCCCCATCAGCATACAGCACGTTCGCAAGGTCCTCTAGTCGTCCTTTGCCCAAAACTTCGTGAGAGAACAGCGGGACGCGCTTCACCGGGACGGGCGCAAAGTACTCTTCGATCTGTTCCAGCACCTTACTCTGCGAGGTATGCCATTCGTTAAACCAGCCGTCCGTGACCTGCGCCGGCAAAACGCGGTTGACGATGACGTTGTCCACGGTGAGCCCATGCAGAGAGAAATAGACGAACGCCCGCTGTGTTTCCCGCAGCACCATCTTCTCCGGGTTGGTGACGAGGCGGACGCTCGTTGTGTATGGGTCCTCCATGATGTCGTCGACCCCTTCCAGCTTTTCGAACAGCGCACTGACATTGGCGAAATAGCTGTCGGGCGGCAGTTCGAAGGGCGCAACGCGGTTCGCGATTGGCCGCACTGCCTTCAGCAAATTCCGCTGAAATGGGAAGATGTGCTTCATGTACCAGTCCAGCGTCGTGGGCATGCTAATAAACCGCAGCGATTCGGCCGTGGGCGCCGCGTCCAGCACAACCACGTCATAACGCTGCTCGCGCCGGTACTGGTTGATGTACATCATGGCGCTGAGTTCTTCCATCCCGGGCAGGATGGCTAACTCCTCGGCCTCCACCCCACTGATTCCGGTGGTACGCAGCACCGAACTGACGTACGAGGAAATCTGCTGCCAATGGCGCCCGATCTCTTTCTGAATGTTCAACTCGAGAATTGCTAGACGGTCGCTGATCGGGAGCGGGTCCCAGGTGCTGAGGTGGAAGAGTTCGGTTTCCAGGTCGAACGCATCCGCTAGGCTGTGCGCGGGATCTATGCTCATCACCAGCGTGCGGTAATTCAGCGCGGCAAGTTTCACCCCGGTGGCAGCGGCCAGGCTGGTCTTACCCACGCCGCCTTTACCACTGAATAACAAAATTCGCATGGAATATTGTAGTGCCTGAACGGCTGGATCCCCCCGGTATTACGTGAGGCATAGGCGTGCTCGCGCGCTCGCGAATTTTGAACCATGTTTTTGAGCAGGATTTTTTGACTCCGATTTTGAAACGAGGTTTTTTATCTGGTTTTTGGGGGCGTTTTCCAGCCTGCCTGCAAGGCGGTCCACCAACGGGTCTTGTGTCGAAGCCGCTGGCCGGCCAGAGCACTTGACAGGCAAACGATTGAAATCAGAGGCGTTAGTAATCGAACGTTATCGATTTACCTGTTCTTAGTGGCCATTTCCCATCGCTTTTCTCCGCGCTACTGGCACGTCTATCGACCCGCTAGTAGCACCATTAAATCGATATTTGTTGCCTATCTAGTAACGCAAAAGGTGACTCCAAAGCAGCAAAAAGGCAAGTTTTTGGTGGGGCTAAATGAAGGAAAATGGGCGCAAAAGGGAGGGCTAAAGGTCGCTTAAAGCGCCTTTTTGGCGACTCTAAAGTGCATTCAAATTTGCAATCGCTACTTCAATCCCCGGTGGTGCTTCAGTCCAGGTGCCTGGACTCAGGGCCGGGGTTGGTGCAGTCCAGGTGCTGGACTCCGGCAAACAGTAATTAACCTTCTATGGGCAGCGCCAGCGACTCGCGGGTTGTCGCACACCGAGAAGCATTCTGGCCCGAAGTCCTAACTTCCCAATTGCCGACCATCTGGACACAATTGCGCGCGGCGGCGGGTGGTTGTTCCGAACGTGGTGCTATCCAGGGAAGTCGCGCCTCATGATTCCGCACCAATTTGTCGCCCACTGCTCAAAACCTCGCGGGCGCAACGTCCGGACCATTCGACGTGAAAGAGTAACATCGCGGCCACTCGATGAGGATACTCAATACGGCATCCGCCAGTCTGCTCGCAGCAGCAACCAAAAGCATAAGTTTTGACAGAATGTCACATTAGATATAGTCTAATTATTAATGGATGCCGAGGCGATTAAACGGTTTTTGAAAGGCAGCGGGTTGCGGTGCACTCCGCAGCGCTACGCCGTGATGGCATTCTTGATGGAACACAACAGGCATCCCACGGCTGAGGAAATCTTCGAAGCCGTGAATCGCGTGGATCCGTGCTCTTCAAGGGCCACGACTTATAACAATCTGCGGGACTTGGTGCAGGCGGGGTTGGTGCGTGAAGTGGCCGTCGAGGGCCGCGCCGCGCGATTCGATGCGAAAGGCATGCGGCATCACCACTTCATCTGCGACCGCTGCGGCAATGTTGAGGACATTGAGTGGTACCACGTGCCCAAGCCTGCCTCGGGCTCCCTCGGTAAACGGATTCTTCGCGAATACGAACTCATTTTCCGGGGGCTCTGCACGAAGTGCGCTCCGCGGCGCGCTTCCGGTTAAGTGTCGTAGGCGTGTGGATACCGGATGAATGGCGCGTGTCAGCGAGCGCGGCCGGCGGCGATTGCGCGAAGGGGAAAGCCAGGATCGGTTCGTAGTTCGGCCCAGTTTTTTCACTAATTCGAAGGAAGGTAAACAAATGGATAAACCACTCACCTCGGTAGCTCCGCCGCCCGTTCCCACTGAGCAGGAGCAAAAGCTGGCAGGCGAAGCCAAGTGCCCGTTCTCGGGCGGCGCTCGCAAACACACAATAGGTGGGGCCCCAACAAACGCAGACTGGTGGCCCAATCAACTGAACCTGAAGCCCTTGCACCAGCACTGCCCACTGTCCAATCCCATGGGCGAGGCGTTCAATTACGCCGAGGAGTTCAAGAGCCTCGACCTGGATGCCGTGATCAAGGATCTCCGTGCCTTGATGACGGACTCGCAGGACTGGTGGCCTGCCGACTTTGGCAACTATGGGCCGTTCTTCATCCGCATGGCGTGGCATAGCGCAGGAACCTATCGTATCGCCGATGGCCGCGGCGGCGCGGGCTCCGGAGCGCAGCGATTTGCGCCCCTTAACAGTTGGCCGGACAACGTGCTCCTCGACAAAGCGCGCCGGTTGGTCTGGCCGATCAAGCAGAAGTATGGCCGCAAGCTCTCCTGGGCCGACCTGATCGTTCTCGCCGGTACCGTGGCGCTGGACTCGATGGGGTTCAAGACCTTCGGTTTCGCCGGTGGGCGCGAAGACATCTGGGAGCCAGAAGAAGACATCTACTGGGGGCCTGAGGGCAAGTGGCTGGCAGACGAGCGCTACAGCGGCGACCGCCAGCTCGACAACCCTCTCGGCGCTGTTCAAATGGGCCTGATCTACGTGAATCCGGAAGGGCCGAACGGCAATCCGGATCCCCTCGCGGCGGCCAAGGATATTCGCGAAACGTTCGCTCGCATGGCGATGAATGACGAGGAAACGGTCGCGCTGATTGCTGGCGGTCACACCTTCGGCAAAACCCACGGCGCTGGCGATGCGTCACTGGTGGGTCCAGAGCCGGAAGCCGCCAGCATCGAGGAGCAGGGCCTCGGCTGGAAGAGCAGCTTTGGCACAGGCAAAGGTGGTGACACGATCGGCAGCGGCCTGGAAGTCATCTGGTCCACGACGCCGACGAAGTGGAGCAGCAACTTCTTCTGGAACCTGTTCGGCTACGAATGGGAACTGACCAAGAGCCCGGCCGGTGCGCATCAGTGGAAACCGAAGCATGGCGCAGGCGCCGGTACGGTGCCGGATGCGCACGACCCGTCAAAGCGCCACGCTCCATCCATGCTGACCACTGACCTCGCCTTGCGGTTCGACCCTGTTTACGAAAAGATTTCAAGGCGCTTCTACGAGAATCCGGATCAGTTCGCAGACGCGTTTGCCAGGGCGTGGTTCAAGCTGACGCACCGCGACATGGGGCCGCTGTCCCGTTATCTTGGCCCGCTCGTTCCTGCGCAGCCGCTGCTGTGGCAGGACCCCATCCCCGCTGTGGATCATAAATTGATCGGGGAACAGGACATTGCTGCTCTGAAGGCGAAAATCCTCGCATCCGGACTTTCCATCTCCCAACTGGTCACGACGGCCTGGGCGTCGGCGGCAACGTTCCGCGGCAGTGACAAGCGCGGCGGGGCTAACGGGGCGCGCATTCGCCTCGCGCCGCAAAAGGATTGGGAGGTCAACCAGCCGGCCGAGCTGGCGAAGGTTCTTCGGACGCTGGAGGCGATCCAGAAGGATTTCAACGGCGCGCAGTCCGGTGGGAAGAAGGTCTCACTTGCTGACCTGATCGTTCTGGGCGGCTGTGGAGCCGTCGAGGCAGCTGCGAAGAAGGCCGGCCACGACGTGAAGGTTCCCTTCTCGCCGGGGTGCATGGACGCGTCGCAGGAGCAGACCGATGTGCATTCGTTCGCCGTGCTGGAGCCGACCGCAGACGGGTTCCGCAACTATCTCCGGAAGGGACACGAGGGATCGGCGGCTGAGCTGCTGGTGGATCGAGCGAACCTGATGACCCTGACCGCTCCCGAGATGACGGTTCTGCTTGGTGGCATGCGCGCCCTGAATGCAAACTTCGGGCAGTCCAACCACGGTGTTTTCACCAGGCGGCCCGAGACGTTGACGAATGATTTCTTCGTCAACCTGCTCGACATGAACACGAAGTGGCAGAAGTCCGCCACATCTGAAGGCGTGTTGGAGGGGCGCGATCGGGCGACGGGCGAACTCAAGTGGACGGGCACTGTCGTTGATCTTGTCTTCGGTTCCAACTCCCAGCTCCGAGCCCTCGCGGAAGTCTATGCGTGCAGCGACTCGAAGGAGGCGTTTGTAAAGGACTTCGTGGCTGCGTGGAACAAGGTGATGAACCTTGATCGCTTCGACCTTACCTGAGCTCGGCGGAAAAGAGAGCTGTCAACTTGGTACTAACCCCCGTTCCTGTTGTTTGGATCGGCAATAACGGAGGTGGCGCTTTTCTTGGCTCGCGCGGGCCGGATCGCGCCCCCTCTGATTCTGCTAGGGTCTTTAATGGGGTCCGAGTTTGGCGCCCACGGTAATTAAGTCCTGGATCACGGGCAATCCGGAAATTGGCGACCCGAACGGCCTAACCTTGGCGAAAAGTTGTCCAGACGCCTGGACTGCTGTTTGAGTGGCTAATGCGACTGCATGCTTTTGAAGATCTGCATGTTGCCCGCGGGGCTAAGCGCACGGAACACGGTGCCGACCGAAAGGCCAGTTTCCTTCGAGATTGCCGCAAACGTAGAGCCTTTGTCCCGAAGCTTCGCCAGACGCCCGGCGTCGACTTCGACCCTTGGACGACCGAATTTCACGCCACGCCGGCGCGCCGCCTGTTGGCCAGACCTCACACGGTCGGTGATCAGGCTGCGCTCGAATTCCGCGATCGACGCGAAGATGCCGAAAGTTAGACGGCCAGTCGGCGTGCTGGTGTCAACGCCTTCGTAGAGCGAAATGAAATCGATTCCGAGGGAATCAAATTCTGCCAGTGCATTCACCAGTTGTCGGAGCGAACGCGCGAAGCGGTCGTATCTGTAAACCACAACCGCGTCGAACTTCCGGCGTCGTGCATCGGCCATCATCCGGTTCAGCCCGGGGCGAGACTCTTTGCGACCGCTGATACCTGAGTCAGAATATTCTCCAACGATCGTAAACCCCCGGCGTTCGCAGTAAGCGTGGAGCTCTTCAAGCTGCATGCGGACAGTTTGGTCCGTGGTAGAAACTCGGCTGTAAATCGCGCATTTCATTTTGTGCCTTCACGTTTCTTTGGTGGCCGACCACCAAGTTTTCCGTTGATCCTTGATGCCTTGGCCTTGGCTTTTGACCGCTTGGCGCCCAAGCAGGCCGGGCAAATCATTTCAACATTATGGATGGAGCATTTGTATTTCATAACCTATCAGATGGGTTTATATAACCGAACTGATAGGTTTGTCAAGCACAGAAATCACCCGTTCCAAAAGTATCCTTGCGAAGCCCCTTGTAAGTTGCTGATTTGGCTGGGCCACTTTTGAGCCGATTTACGTTTCAGAAGTTAAAACCTTTGGAACGCGCCTCGGCTATGTAGCGGTACGATGCACAATCGTGGAAAGCGAAGAGCTCAGCCCCTCGCCATGCTGCGCGCCGGGGCCGAGTTTATGGCAAAGGTTTCGCTATTTCGCGTGACCGATTGGCACCAGGTAGATCGCGCTGTACTGCGCGGGTAGGGAGGCCGCTTTCTGTACCTCCTTGGGATCGATTCCGCCCACCGGGACGGCGCTCAATCCTATTGCCGTCGCCTGCAGCAGCACGTTCTGGGCAACGTGCCCGGTCTCGATGTTGACGAATCGCGGACCCTTTTCCGGGCCGTACTTCTGGGCCGTACGCTCGTACTCGCCGGTGATCAGCAGCACGGTAGGTGCCTGGTTCACCGACTGCTGCGCGGATAACTTGCTGCGCAAGTCCTGGTCGGCGAGCTTCTGCAGTTGATGACCTTTGGGGAGGTATTCGAAGAAGCCGTTGGCGTTTGCCACGTAGACGTGCAGGTAGTATTGCGCCCCCGCTGAAGGCGCCGTGCGGTGTCCGGCCTGGTCGATAATGCCTTGTGCAGCCCACAGGATCTGCGAGAGCTCGGCTTGGGTCAATGGTGTTGGGGCATATGCCCGTACCGAACGACGAGTGGCCAGCGCCTGAGTCAACGACATCCCGCCCGACTGGCTTGGCGCCGGCAGTGCGATTTTAATCGCATCGGCAGCCGGCGCAGCAGCGGCATTGTTTGAACCCTGCGCCACCGCGGTCGAAACCGACAGAACCAGCAGAGCCAGGCAGAGAACAAAAGATTTGCGCATAACACCCTCTCTTAAATCATGCGAACAGAGTTGCAGAATAAATTCACCGGAAGTGTACTCCTGGGCGACACCTTTCGCGCAACATTAACCACGAACGCCGGCACCGGGCCTCAGCAATAGTGTGAATGGGTTGTTGCTCACCACTTGTGCAGCGCGCAGTATGCCCGTGCAAGGCCGACCGACGGCCGGTTTTTCTGAAAGGCTTTTCCTGCTCCTGTGCAATTAGGGTCCCCTTCGGACCAAACGCCCACCCCCGGGGAGGCCCCCTCGACTGGCTCCGATGCCCCGAGGATGACCTGGCAAACGGCGTCGGGGCATCTTGGGAAAAAAAATTTAGGACACGAAAAACTCCGAATTTGACACCCGCAACCTGCTTGAGCTTTGCGCTCTCGCCCTGACTATACGCAAATCGCCGAGATTGTCTGGAATCCGGACTCCTAGCTTCGCGACCTGCGAGAACGGTGCGAGCCCGCGGGCCTGCGGCCTACCCATCCAGGAGATTGAGAGAAACCTCGACAAACGTAACGTATTGGGGTACATTGCCGAAAAACCGGGAAGAGGCCACCTTGGCACCAGTCGTAGAGGAGAGACCGACATCCTTTCAAGAATATGTCGCGTTGATCGAGAAGTATCAGGCGACAGCCGATCGATCGCTGTGGTACCGCGGGTGCGGAAACGTCGGGCACGCATTGCTGCCGAGCTTGTATCGTCACCGGACAATCAAAAAGCCCGACGAGTTTGCGCAGCTTGAACAACAGCTAATGCTCAGGTTTCGGCAACGGAGCCTACCCTTCGTGGCGCGACCGCTGGGCGATGATTGGGAAACTCTTTTCATTATGCAGCACTACGGGGTTCCCACTAGGCTGTTGGACTGGAGGATTCTGCGCCGCACATTGCCGGTGTCGGACAGCGGAGCGTGCTGGTTTGGTGCTCACTGGATAGCCTTTGATTTCAGTTGACATTCGAATTCCGATATAGATCGTCATCGGAGAGGCCGACAACCGGGACCGCTGGCCGGTTTTCTGGAATCATTTTCCGGCCCGGTGCAATCGGGGGTCCTCTTTCGGCCAAACCCCCACCCCCGGGGAGGCCCCCCTTGACTGGCTCCGCTGCCCCCAGGGTGTCCGAGCGGTTCGAGGTGAGCCTGCCGTATGGATCGCATCCTCAAAGCCCTGCACCTTACGGTTGCAGACCTCTTCGATCCGGCTGAGAGCAAGGCTAAAGCCTACGTTTCTTCACCGTCAGAGGACTACGAGAACATTCCGCTCGTTAACCCTACGGCTACACCTTTTCGGCACGTACCGCACTCCGCAGTTCTCGAACACATAGCATTCAAAAAGAGCTTCCTGCATCGACTACGCTCAGATATGGCCAGTCCCCGAGAAGAATGGCCACGTTTTTTGTGTATCAAGGTTGATGCTGAAAACGGAAAAGCAATGGCACCCTATATTTCACCCGGTGCGATCCTGCTTATCGACCGCCACTACAACTCGCTCCGACCTTACCGCCGCAGACACAGTAATGTCTATGCCGTCCACGAAGCCGGATGGGTGCTGATCCGCTATATCGAGCCGCAGGACGGGACACTACTTCTCCGTCCGCAGAGCCAGCAGTCTTCCCTGATCTTACTCGGCACTGGGAGCGATGGCAGTTCCGCTGCCGACCAGATCATTGGCCGCATTTGCCATGTCAGTCGTGAATTGTAAGGTCTGTTCTGTTCGTGTGAAACCGGGGTTATCTTAAACAGGAGCCCCCGAAGCCCTTGTGCCTGATGAGCGTAAGTTCTAGGATTGGATTACCTTGTTGCTAAACGTCACAATAGGAAAATCGATGGATACTCGCACGATACTTGCTGACCTGAAGGCAGAGCTAAACCGCATAAACCAAGCCATCGCCGCCCTTGAAACGCTGGATGGAACCGTAACAGCGACCACTCCCGCCGCCAAAGCCGCCCCGCCGAAGGCCAAGAAACGCCGTCTAACCCCCGCTGGCCGCAAGCGCCTATCGGAGATGATGAAAAAGAGGTGGGCTGCACGGCGCAAGCAGGCTGCGAAACCTGCCCCAAAGCAAGCCCTTGGTCACCGCCGTATCAGTGCCGCTGGCCGCAGACGTATATCCGAGGCTTCAAAGGCAAGGTGGGCGGCAAGACGCAAGGCAGCAGCAAAACCCGCGCCGAAAAAGACCAGTGTCCGGCGCACCATGAGTCCAGTCGCCCGGAAGCGCATATCGGAGATGGTGAAGAAAAGGTGGGCGGCGAGGCGTAAGGCAGCAGTAAAACCAGCGACGAAAAAGACCAGTGGTCGCCGTACCATGAGCGCAGCAGCCCGAAAGAAGATTGCAGAAGCCCAGAAGAAACGGTGGGCAGCCCAGAAAAAGGCAGCGGCAAGAAAACCAGCCAAAAAGATTACAGCAGTAAAGACGACTGTGGAGACTCCAGCCGAGGCAGCAGCAGCCACGGCGGAATAGCATTGATCCCAACGATTTTTCTTGCCACAGCAGGGCAACCTTGGCAATCTTCCAATCGTGTGATTCACGGGCTGCCACTCAGCGGCCCATTTTTATTTTCCCGTAATCAACGTGCTGACTATCGTGCCAAGTTCAGAGCGGAGGAGCCGCAAGACTCTGGATCGTTTCCGGTTTGCTGATAACTGAAATTTTTGCACGAGGTCCGGACATTGGAGTGGACCCCTGGGCTGACTTCACGTGGCTGTCTTCGCCGCAAACGTTGGCATCATTCTTCTGCCGCTGTAGCTTCCTGCTGCCGAGAAACTTGGCAAGACCTGCGGCCACTCCAGTCCTGACGCCTGACATCTTCCGTTTGACTTGCTGGACGGTCTCGGTAGCCTCCTCCACCCGATTGAGCATACGCGTGACCAACTCGTCGGCTCGCACAACGTGCGCGCAAACCCGATCAGTGATCTCGTTTGCCGTCGAGCTGATTCGTTCTGCATCCTGGCGGACGGTCGCGCTCAGGACGACAAGATTATCCAAAACCTCCCGCACTTTAGGCATCGCTTCGGCCAGCAGAATCTTTGTGTCGCGAATCCTCGGAAGCAGGCTCTGCAATCGCTCACTGGCCTTTTTGGAAAAGACAAAAAGTGCGATAAGTATCCCCATCTGGATGACAACGGCGAGAGCCGTCACCCCCATGAACACCGTCAACAGGGTTTCGGTCATATAAGTTCACTCCCGTCCAGTGCTGCCGTCTGACGGTTTTGGATCTTCAAGTGCCAATTCCATGGTCTGCAATCGCAGTCTTCGCGGCACTCTGGCTGTCGGGTTCTTCATGTTTACAGATTACGCCTTGGGCGCGCCACCTTCCGGCTCAGGATTACTCGTCGCCTTGTGCAAGGCCTGACGGCCCGCTTCAAAAGCGGAGCGGATCTGATCCTTCTGCTGACTAACATACTCACGCCCGCGGTTCACGACGTCCTGAGCCTGATCGCGGTATTGCTTGGCGTGGTCCTTTACGGTGCTGGTGCCTTCTTCCGCCGCGCTTAAGATCGAGTCACGGATTTCGCGGCCAGGCTTCGGTGCATACAAGACGCCCAAAACGGCGCCAAGTCCTAAGCCTGCCAAGAACCACAAAATGCCATTGCCGGTTTCGTCAGCCATGATTTTCCTCCTAAAATTTCCACTTCATAATAGATTTTAATACTGAAACTGCTGATCAACTTTAATGTTCCGTACCAGTCGAAGGGCATTTCCAGGATTAATTCCAAGGCTTCCGAAGGGTGTCAGCGTGTCGACAG
>Ga0187852_1003354_pt1 | contig 11759 bp, 13 predicted proteins | sample June2016WEW_6_40_FD_134511 | JGI IMG/M metagenome (GOLD analysis project Ga0187852, IMG submission 134511) | Peatland microbial communities from SPRUCE experiment site at the Marcell Experimental Forest, Minnesota, USA - June2016WEW_6_40 | ecosystem: Environmental > Terrestrial > Soil > Wetlands...
CGATTGCGGTGAAGGAAGCGCGCAAGCTGGGCATTCCCGTGGTGGCGGTGGTGGATACCAACTGCGATCCCACGGTGGTGGATTACGTGATTCCGGGCAACGACGATGCGCTGCGCGCCATTCGCCTGTTCACCTCGAAGATTGCCGATTCGGCTGCCGAGGGCGTGAACCTGCTTGGCGACAAGGCCTTTGAAGAAGCGCCTGCCGCGCCGGCGGCCGAAGAGGGCGGCGAAGTTGCTGCCGAAGCCGCGCCAGCCGAAGAGGTCGATCTGGAAGCGGCGCTGGGTGGCGGCATTCGCAAGGCGCCTGCCGCCGTGGCGGCTTTGGTGGCGGACGAGGACGAGGCTGCCGAGGGCGGGATTTAGTTTTACCGGCGCGGAACCACGCGCATCCTGAGATCAGCGTGGCCGTTTCAGCAAAACCAGAGTTAGTGCGTTCTTTTTGGCTTGCGTACAGAGTCGCCGCTCCCTTTTGCTCCCACCCCAAGAAACAAAGATCGTTTCTTGGGGACCCGGGTTGGTCGCGTCGACTTGAGTGCAGTGGCCCGGGGATGCGGAGACTCTGGTTTTGCGATAGCGGTCTGGCGAAAGCGGACCTTGCATTAAGCGCCACGCTTTTCTTTTGCCGGAAACATTGCCGGAGTAGAGTCGGATCGTGAGTTGAAGTTGGATCGTAAATTTATTGCCGCGACGCGTTCGCGGGGCCGGCCGCAGCCGGGGAAAAATGAGAGAGATGACGACAGTGAGCGAAAAGATCGATGCGAAATTGGTGAAAGCGTTGCGCGAGATGACCGGCGCGCCCATGGGCGACTGCCTGAAGGCGTTGCAGGAGACCAAGGGGAATATCGAAGAGGCCTTTGTGGTACTGCGCAAGCGGGGAATGGCTTCGGCGCAAAAGAAGGCCTCCCGCACCACCAACGAAGGCGCGGTAGGAACATATATTCACGCCGGCGGCAAAATCGGCGTGCTGCTGGAATTGAATTGCGAGAGCGATTTCGTGGCCCGCACCGAGGATTTTCAGGAGCTGCTCAAGGAGATCTCGATGCACATCGCGGCCAGCGATCCGCGCTATGTGAAGCCGGAGGATGTGACCACGGAGGACCTGGAGCGCGAGAAGGAGATCTATCGCGCGCAGGCGGCCGCGACCGGCAAGCCGGCTCCCGTGATCGAGAAGATCGTGGACGGCAAGATGGCGAAGTTCTACGAAGAGGTCTGCCTGCTGGAACAGCCCTTCATCAAGGACCAGGCCGTGAGCATCAAGGAACTGATTGCGCAGAAGGTGGGCAAGCTGGGCGAGAACATCACGGTGCGGCGCTTTGCGCGCTTCAAAGTGGGCGCGCCCGACTGGACCGTGGCGCAGACCAAGGCCGTGGAAGCGGCGGAGTAGCATTTTCCGGACGAACGTGGACGCCCGAGGGGGATTCCCTTCGGGCGTTTTGCTTTTGGAACCTGTCCACAACCTTGCGGATTTGCTAGGCGGACGAGGCGCGATGCCAGACGGCGGCATCGAAGCTGTGGGCGCGTTGGTAGCCTTCGTTGTTGTAGAGCTGGATGGCGTCGGTGTTGGCTTCGGTGACGGTGAGGGAGATCTCCGAGGCGCCCACGCGCATGAAGCTGAAGGCCGCCTGGTCGAGCAGAAAGCGGGCCAGTCCGCGGCGGCGATATGCGGGATGAACGCAGACCTGGGTCAGGTGGCCGCTTTGCTCGCTGACGCGTGAGCTGAGCACCAGCGCGACCAGTTCGCGGGTGGCGCGCTCCACGACGACAAACGAGGCCTGCGTAGCAAAGGTGCCGCAGCCGGCGTAGCGCACGATGTTGTTGAGGAAGCGCATGGAGCCATGCACGGTACGGTACTGGTCGTTGATCGAGCTGTCGGGGTGGTCGCGATAGGCCTCGCAGATGAGCCGCGCGGCCGGGGCCAGATCGGCTTCGCGCCAGGCACGGAACTCGAGATTCTCGGGCAGATCCATCTGCGGCCGGCTCCAGCGGCCTGCCAAAGGCTGCACCAGGAAAAGGCGGCGATAGACTTCAAAACCGGCGGCGCGAAAAGCCGGAGCGAAGCGGCCGGAGGGATGGAGCAGCAACTGCGACTCGATGCGGTCGACGTGCGGCGAGTTGAGCAGCAGTTCGAAGAGGTGCCGCAACAGGGTTTCTTCGCGGGCGTGGGCTGGGCCGGAGGTTCCGTTGCCGCTTTCGTGGGCGCCGGGGAGAGCGAAGACGTCGCCGATCACCGCCTTGGCCTCCTCGTAGACGCAGAAGACGTAACCGGTCACATGGCCGGCCTCGATGGCGGCGTAGCCGGGCAACATGCGGTTGTCCAGGTACTGCATCAGCAGCCGGGATGAGGCGCGATAGTCCCAGTGCAGGCGCTCAGCCCAGATCTCGCTCTCCGCGTCGAGCAGGGGGCGCAGCACGGGCGCCGCGAAGTGGCGCAGGTCGAGGATTTCGATGGACGCGTTCGATGCGTGCATGCTTCTCCGATTGCCTCGCAGCGGGGCTGCCGCGCATCGCGATGGCCGCTTGGCGGCGGCGGCGCGATGCAGCCTCGATTTTACCCTTCCGGCCACTTTGCCACGGTTGTGTATTGACCCGCAAGTCAGTTCCACACCAGAGTTCGAGACCCATGGCGAATGGAACAGGCTTTTCGCGGGTTGGCGTCGCTTCGCGATCCGCCGCGGCGGACGAGTTCGCAGGTTCGCCCTGTATTTCCTTTCGGAAGCCGGCTAGCGCGCGCCCACTTGATAAATCTCGAGGCCTTGCTCAGGCCAACTGAAGAGTTGCTGATACTGGCGGCCTTCGAGCAGTTCCTGGAGCGCCATCTGGGTATCGAGATCGACGCCATGACGGCCCTGCACGCGCGCCACCAGCAAGTGCTGCTCGTCGGGAACGCCATCTTCGTCGTAGTTGGCGACTTCGTGGTTGCGATAGAACGAGAGGCCGTATTCAACGTCGCGGCGCACGTGAAATACCGCGACGGTCTCGCCAACGGGCGCTGCCTCGGCCAGTTTTTCGGCCAAAGGCCGCGCCGAGTAGGTGCGATCGAGGAGACGAATGACGCGCTTGGTGGCGGAGACCTCGGGAATCCCGCAGAAGGGCCCGACGCCGTAAACAAACAGCACCAGGACCACGAGCGTCCAGCAGGTGGCGGGCCGCAGCCAGGCCACGCCAAAGCCCTTGGTGACGATGAGGATCAGAAGGCCCGCGCCGATGGCCGCCAGTGTGGCGGCGACGATGGCGGGCGTGGGCGGCATGGCGAGACTGTGCGCGACGAACCACGGCAGCAGCAGGACAATGATGGTCATGGTGCCGCAAACCGCGGCGTGACCGAAAAGAATCCAGCGGTTAAGACCCGGCTTGCGGCGGCGGTAGAGGTAGTCGCCGGTGAGAATGGTGATGGGCGGAATGGCGGGAAGAATGTAACCGGGGAGCTTGGATTGGGAGAAGGAGAAAAAGGCCACGGGGATGAGAGCCCAGAGGACGAGAAACTCGGGGAATGCGTCGCCGGGGCGCGTGGGCAGGGGCTTGCCGGGGCGGGAGTAACGCAGCCTCCACTCCGCCACCGAGGTCAGGATGCCGTCGATCAAGGCGCGCACCGCGACTACGGTCCAGGGCATGAGCGCCAGCAACATGACCACCAGGTAGTACCAGAAGGGCTGGTTGTGCTGATAGCGGTCGGTGGCGAAGCGCTCCAGGTTGTGCTCCAGGAAGAACTCGCGGAAGAAGGTGGGATTCTGATGCTGCACGGCAATGAACCAGGGCAGCACCATGGCGAAATAGAGCACGATGCCCGGCCACCACAGGGAGCGGCGAAGGATGCTCCAGTCCTTGCGCAGAAAGGCAAAGGCAGTAATGATGAGCATGGCGAGAAGCGGCGCGACGGGGCCCTTGGCCAGCGTGGCGAGGCCGGTAAAAAAGTAGATGTCGTAGAGCCAGAACTTGGAGTCAGTCTCGTACCACGCATACCAGCCGAGCAGCCCGATGGCCAGGGGAGCGGCCATCTGCATGTCGGTGGAAGCGCCGCGCGCGAAGCCCATGATGCCGGCGCAGGCCACGGTAATCAGAGCGGCGTCAAGATGCCCGCCGGGGCGGAAGCGCCGCATGTGCAGGTAGATGAGCGCTGCCATGATGAAGGCAAAGGTGGTGGAGGGAAGACGGGAGGTCCAGTCGTGCATGCCGAAGTCCTGAAAGAGAAACATGGCGCGCCAATAGTAGAGCGCGGGTTTCTCCAGCCACGGATGCCCGTAGAGATAGGGCGTGACGCAGGCGTCCAGGCGCCCTTTGAGCGTGTGCGCCGAGTCGAAGCGCACCAGCATTTCGTGCGCGATCTGGGCATAGCGCGGCTCGTCGGCTCCCACCAGGCCCAGGCCGTCGCCGCCCAGCATGGGCGTGAGCCCGTAGGCAAGGAAGAAGATGGTGAAGACAAGAAAGACAGCCGCTTCGCTGAGGGTGCACCAGCGCGGCATGCGCCAGCGCCAGCCTGCGGGTCGATCGGGAGCCGAGGGGTCCACGGGATTTCCTGTCTCCGCCATTTCTCCGGATGCGCGCAGCCGCGCACCTCACTCAGACGTAATTCTCATATTGACATAGGACAGATGGGGGAAACGCCCTAGCCCGCACGCCGCTCGCGCCGCACCAGGCGCGGACATATTGCCGTATTGCGACAGGGACAAGGCTAACAGATTTCCCCTGGGTTCCCTAGTTCGCTCCGGAGTGAGGCTGGGTGGGAGGATCATTGCTTGCCTCTTGCCCATCGCGCGCCTGATTCGGCAAAGCGGCCTGTTCCTATGCGGGCTTTGCGTCGATTGGACCCGTTTGGGTTTGCGAGGCGGCAGGATCGGCGGTGCCGCGGCGCGAGGCCGCGTTCTTGCGCGACCGGCCCATCAGCTCGTCGATGCGCGCCTGGAAGCGGCCGGAGCGGTCGGCAAGAAAGTTCAAGTCGGGCACGCGGCGAACCCCCATGCTCTCCTGCAATGCATGGCGGATGTAACCCTTGGCGGCTTCGAGTCCGGCGACGGTTTCGATCTCGGCTTTGGCGATATCTTTCACAGCGCTGTCAATGGCTATGTAGACGCGCGCCGATTTTCCGCCGGGATTGAACGCGACCTCGCTGACGTGGCAGATGTCGATGCGCGGGTCGGAGAGCTCGCCCTCGATGAGGATGTCGATCTCCAGGCGCAACGTCTCCGCCACGCGGTCCTGATGATGCTTGCGCGCTCTCTGCTCCGGCATGGCTTCCTCCATCCTGCCAACCGGGACCGGCCGCTTGCCGCAAGGTCCCTGGGCAGGTAAACCATTCAGGATAGCAGAGGAGAGAGTCGTGCGCAGGAATGCCCGGCTGGACGGGATCTGCGCAACCTCACGCGCCGAATTGCCGCAGGTGATGGTCGAGATGCTTGTACATCAGGACCCCCCATTCGTCAGGAGTGAGGGAACCAAAGAACGCATGCGGATGCGCCGTGCAGCCGGCTGGCCCCAGTGCGGCAAAGCGATCGATCAGCCCGCTTAGCCGCTTGCGCTCGGTTTCGAAATCCCTGTCACCTTTGATCACGAGTTCTTTCGAAGTGGGGGAATTCCGGCGCATCGGCTCTTCTTCGCGAAAGGCGATCGGTTTGACGGCTGGCCCCAGTATGCGCCCAAGCAGCGCGCGCGGTGGCCGAATGTCTCCTGCCGCCATCTCCAATCCCAGAGAACAATGCGCCAGCATCTGCGCGAGATTCATCTTGCCCCACTGGCGGGGCCGATCGGGCTGCAGCCGGGACAAACGCTGCTGCACTTCCTCCACACATCCGCTTTCAAACAAACTCTTCATCCGGAACCGTTCCTTGCCGGAGCTGGCAATTGCTCCCTGTCTTTGCTCAGATTTCAATCGTTTCGTGAGTGGGGGTTTTCAGTTTTGCGCGGCGCGCTCGAGTTCCGCGATGTCGAACTTCTTCATCTTCATCATGGCCTGCATTGCCTTTGGATGCTTTAGGAGTTCGAAAATATGAGCGGGCACGATCTGCCAGCTCAGACCGAACTTGTCTCTGAGCCAACCGCATGCCACTTCCGTGCCGCCCTCGGTGAGCCGCGACCAGTAATGGTCGATCTCCAGCTGCGTTTCACAGCGCACGACAAAGGAAATCGCGTCCGTGAACGGGTGGTGCGGGCCGCCGTTGAGCGCGGTGAAATGCAGGCCGTTCAGCTCGAAGGAGACGGTGAGCACCATGCCGGCGGGGCCGCTCGGCGTATCGATAGTGCTCCTGAGTTCGCCCAGCTTGCGCGAGTTGGGGAAGACGCTCAAATAGAACGCGACGGCCTCTTCGGCATTGTTATCGAACCAGAGAAAGGGCGTAATGCGCGAGGATTCGCCAACGACGCTCATGGGACCTCCGTTGGGTTTTGAAGTTGTGCCGCAAGGGTTGGGGAAGCGGCTAGAGCCTTCTTATCATTTGTAGGTTGCAAAGTGCAAGTGAAATGGATAGGATGCATTCGTGGCCCGGCAATCCAAGGTGAAATCGCGCTCCGGCTGCCCGGTAGCCGTATCGCTCGACCTGGTGGGCGACCGCTGGTCGCTGCTCATCGTGCGCGACATGATGGTGCGCGGCTACCGCACCTTTCGCGAGTTCCAGCATTCCGGCGAGGGCATAGCCACGAACATCCTCGCCGACCGGCTGGAAAGGCTCGAGGAGGGCGGCATCCTGAAGCGCGAGCCGGCGGCCGAAGACGGGCGGAGCACGCACTACCGGCTCACGGCGAAGGGCATTGCGCTGGCTCCGATGCTGCTGGAGCTGCTGATCTGGGGCGCGCACCACGAGAAGACCGATGCGCCCTGCGCGGCGATCGAAGTGATGGAGCGCAACCGCGCCGCCGTGCTCGCCGAGACCTACCGGCGCTGGGAGCAGCACGATCCCACGCCGCTGCTACCGCCATTCACTGCAAGTGTGCAAGCGAAGACCAAATCCAATTCCCCGAAAGGACGGTCGAAACCATGAAACTGAATACGTATCTCAACTTCCCCGGCACGTGCGCAGAGGCGCTCGATTTTTACGTCAAGCACCTCGGCGCGAAGGTACTGATAAAAGGGACATACGGAGCGATGGCCGGTCAGGGCGGCCCGCAGAACCTTCCTCCTGGACTTAAACCTGAAAGTATCCTCCACTGCCGCTTCCAGATTGGCGACACGCTCGTGATGGCCAGCGATGGCCCTCCGGAGCGCTGCCAGCCGATGCGCAGCGCGTATCTTGCGCTGTCGGTGGAGAGCAATGAAGAGGCCGAGCGCATTTACGCGGCTCTCACCGAGGGCGGCGAGGTCTTCATGAAGATGGGCGAGACCTTCTTCGCGCACCGTTTCGGCCAGTTCCGCGACAAGTTCGGCGTGAACTGGATGGTGATTCACGAAAGGCCGATGCCGCGCGGCTGAACAGCACAAGGCAGTGGGCAGGATCGAGGCGCATTGACATCGGCGCTCGAGTGGCCATGGCATCGACAAGCCTGCAGCGATGGGGCATAGTTTAGTCATGCTGAAGCTGCGAAATTGCTTCCGTTTCTGCCGCGATACGTTGCGGACGTGTTGCTGGTGCGTACCGTTTGCAGCTGGTTGTGCGGTTTCTGCCGCCGCCCAGCAACCGGCGACGGTCCCCATCGTGCTGCACGCGGCGCGGTTGCTTGAGGTCGACACCGGAAACGTGCTGCGGCCGGGCGAGATTCTGGTCGAAGGCGAGCGGATCAAGGCCGTGGGAACAGCGGTGGACCATCCGCAGGGCGCGAGAATTATCGATCTCGGCGATGCCACGCTGCTGCCTGGCCTAATCGATGCGCACGTACACCTGTTTCTGCATCCCGGCGCGGAGGATCTGCAGACGGTCAAGGAGTCCGTGCCGTGGCGCACGATTCTGGCCGAGCAGGCAGCCAAGGCCGACCTGATGGCCGGCTTCACCGCCGAGCGCGACATGGGCACCGAGGGCGCGGGCTCGGCCGACACGGCTGTGCGCAATGCGATCAACCAGGGGCTTATCCCGGGTCCGCGGTTGCGCATCAGCGGCAACGCGATCGACATTCTGGGCGGGCACGAAGACGCCAACCGCTTCAATCCCGCGCTGCACGTGCTTTCAAACGCCGATTGCGCCAACACGGCCGACGAGATCGTCGCCGCGATGCGCGAGCAGCACAAAGAGGGTTCGGACTTCGCGAAGATTTACGAGACCGGGCCGGACAAAATGATTGATGGAGTGCTGCACACACCGTACCAATACACCGAAGCGCAATTGGCCGCGGCGGTCGAGGAAGCGAATCGGCTGGGCACGTTTGTGGGCGTGCACGCGCAGGGCGAGCCGGGCACGCTCTATGCCGCCGAGGCCGGCGTGGCATCGATCGATCACGCCACGCAACTCAGCGGCGAGACCATGCGCCTGATGCGCGACAAGGGCATCTTCGCCGTGCCTACCTTTGCGATCTTTGCGTACTTTGCCGAACACGGCGAATCGCAGGAACAAGCGGCGCGGGAATCAGCGCTGCTCGATTACAAAATTGCCGAGTTCAAAAAGCAGGTTGCCGCGGGTGTGCCGTTTGCGGTGGGCTCCGACGTGGGGCCGTTCCCGCACGGCACGCAGGCGCGCGAGTTAACGCTCATGGTGCGCTACGGAATGAAGCCGCTGGCGGTACTGCAGGCCGACACGATCAATGGCGCCAAGCTGCTGCGCTGGGACGGGCAGATCGGCGAATTGAAGCCGGGATTTTACGCCGACATCGTCGCCGTTCCCGGCAACCCGCTCGACGACATTTCGGTGGTGGAGCACGTGAGCTTTGTGATGAAGAATGGCGTGGTGGTGCGGCAGTAAGCCGGGAAGCTACGCGTTCAGGACGATTCGCGCGGACCTATTGGCGATTCTTCGCCAGCGCCCACGGCCCGCCCCATAGGCCGATGGCGATGAACAGGCTCGACCACTCGTCGGGATCGCTAATAGCGCCGGGAATGTGGTAGAAGCCGAGGGTGCGCGGAATGTGGAGCGCGATGACCCAGAGGGCGAACATGAAGCCGAGGCCCGCCCAACTCCAATCTTCGCGCCAGCCGAAGCCGATGCCGATGCCGGCGGCGATGAAGGCGACGCCGAAGAAGGCGACCCAGAAGATGTGCCAGGGAATCCAGCCGGGGATGAGCGACGCAATGAAAACCAGTCCCAGGAAATGATCGACGCCGAAGACGATCATGGCGATGGCGATGATGGCGCGGCAGGTGAGGGTGAGCCATTTCGGCGTGACCGCGGGGCCGGGCAGGAGCAACGCAATACAGGCGAGCGACAGCGGCTCAAAGACGATGGTGCGCAGGCCCATGTCGCCGGGATTCGCGATGTATTGCGGCACAACGTGGACGAGTGTCCAGAAGATGTAGGTTGCGCCGAGCGTGTACGCGGACGGGCGCAGCCATCGTTCGATGAGCAGGCCCACGCCGCAGGCAATCCAGAGAATGCCGAAGAGAATGGCCAGCCAGGGAATCGGCGGCAGAAAGGGCAACGCGGGAATGGAGTTCGTATCGTGCGCGCGGACGATGTTTTCCGCGCCGAGGGCGACGACGGCAAAGGAAAAGAGCCAGCGGCCGGAGCGATTCAGGGTCTTCATCGGGCGGCGAGCCTCCTGACGAAACGGAAACTGCGATCAGATGGTGACAACCAAGTCGGAGTAAGGAGCCAGATGCGCGTCGTTGGTGATCAGGTGCAGGAGCTCCGTTTTCGCCTGCGCAACGAGCAAACGGTCGAAGGGGTCACCGTGGTGGAGAGGAAGCTTTGCCACCTCTTTCGCATGCCGAGCGTAGACTGGCAACTCCTCGAATCCATTCTTCTGCGCCTCTCTAATCAATTCATCGAGGTCAACCCTTAGCTTCCCCAGCCGGACCTTGATGGAAGCCTCCCATATGGTCGCTGAAGACACAAATACCCTCTCTGCATCTGTGATCAATTTTCGTGCCTTGGGGGTCAGCCGCGGACTGTTGTCAGCCAGCCATAGCAAAACATGCGTGTCGAGCAGAATCCGCACTGTCAAGCCTCTGGCGTGATCAAAAAGTCTTCAGGTAGCGGCGCATCGAAATCCTTGGCAATCCAGATCTTTCCTTTGAGACCGCCGAAACGGATGGGCTTCTTCGCCGTCTCGAGCTTGGTGAGCCGCACCACAGGCTTGCCAGCCCTGGCGATGATCACGTCCTCGCCATTCTCAGCTTTGGCAATAAGCTTCGAGAGTTTCGTTTTGGCCTCGAAGACGTTGACAGCCTTAGGCATATAACCTCGCTTCGCTAAGTCTAGCTTAGCAGGGATGGTTTCAGACTGCAACCGTAAAGCTCTCCTCGGTGCGCGTGACCGGGCGGTAGAGGGTGTCGCGCTCCACGGGGGTGCGGCCGGCTTCGGTGATGAGGCGGCAAAGTTCGCGGCGCGTGAGGCCCTGCGGAGTTGTAGCGCCGGCGTCGTGGTAAATCTTCTCTTCGATCACGGTGCCGTCGAGGTCGTCGGCGCCGAAGCGCAGCGCAATCTGCGCGATCTTGGGCGTCATCATCTGCCAGTAGGCCTTGATGTGCGGAAAGTTGTCGAGCAAGAGGCGGCTGACGGCAACCTGGCGAATGTCGGTGAGCCCGGTGGTCACGGGCAGGTGGTCGAGCAGCGTGTTTTCCGGATGAAACGCCAGCGGGATGAAGGTCTGAAAGCCGCCGGTCTCGTCCTGCAAGGCGCGCAGCTTGAGCAGGTGATCGACGCGGTCAGAATCGTTTTCAATGTGGCCGTAGAGCATCGTCGCATTCGACTTGAAGCCGAGCTTGTGCGCCGTGCGCGCGGTCTCAAGCCACTCTTCGCCGTCGATCTTGTGATCGCAAATGATCGAACGGACGCGCGCGGCGAAGATCTCCGCGCCGCCGCCGGGCATGGAGTCTACGCCCGCCTCGCGCAGCTTGATGAGGGTTTCTTCGATGCTGAGCTTGGCGCGGCGGGCGAGAAACGCGATCTCCACCATGGTGAAGGCCTTGATGTGCACCTTGGGGAAACGTTCTTTGAGCCCGCGCACGAGGTCGAGAAAGAAATCGAGGGGAAGGTCAGGGTGCAGGCCGCCGACGATGTGAAACTCGGTGACGGCTTCGGAGTAGCCGGAGGCCGCGGTCGCCCACGCCTCTTCGAGGGCCATGGTGTAGCCGGCGGGGTCGCCTTTTTTGCGGCCGAAGGCGCAGAGCTTGCAGGCCGCGACACATACATTGGTGGGGTTGATGTGGCGATTGACGTTGAAGTAGGTCACGTCGCCGTGCAGCCGCTCGCGCACGTGGTTGGCCAGCCAGCCCACGGCCAGAACGTCATGGGAGCGGTAGAGATTGAGGCCATCGTCTGCACTGAGCCGCTGCTCGGCCAGCACCTTGGCGGCGATGGGCTCGAGGCGGGGATCGTAGGTTTGAAATGCGCGGCTTGGGGAAGCGGCCCTCATAGTTCTGATGATACCGAAAACCAGGGGGCTTCGCTGACGGCCTCGGGCGGTCTTTTGGCTGTGGGCTCGGTCACAATGACCGGCCGGGACGGCGTCGTACACTGCCGTTCATCGCTAAAATTGAGGCAGAAGGAAGATGCCTGCAGTTTCCATGAATATTGACGAGCAGATTCGTACCCAGAGCTATGCGCAGGGGCCGGCAAAGCCTCTGCTGGATTTAACGATTGGCGACCTGCTGCAACGGAATGCGGATCGCTGGCCGGAGCGGCCGGCGCTGGTGTCGCGGCACCAGGAGCGGCGGCTGAGCTGGGCGGAGTTGAGCGCCGAGGCGGA
>Ga0187852_1003365_pt1 | contig 11735 bp, 9 predicted proteins | sample June2016WEW_6_40_FD_134511 | JGI IMG/M metagenome (GOLD analysis project Ga0187852, IMG submission 134511) | Peatland microbial communities from SPRUCE experiment site at the Marcell Experimental Forest, Minnesota, USA - June2016WEW_6_40 | ecosystem: Environmental > Terrestrial > Soil > Wetlands...
GCCAGCAGAGGCAGGCTGCGAAGAAGAAGAAGTTTAGAAAGCCCAGCCAGACAGCGGCAATCTTATAGAGCAGCGCAACCGGCCAGTTGGAGAAGCGAAACCCGAGCAGCGCGGCGACGACGAAGCTGATCGACAGCAGGAAGAGCGCGGCCTGGAGCGCATGAGTTGACCCCGGGCTGAGAGGCCACCAGAAGACGACCAAGGTGCGATAGATGAACCAATGGGCAAGAAGCAGAAGGGCTTGGATGAAGCTGATGCCCAGAACTGGCCAAACTTTCAAACCGGGGATCTCCTTCCTTCCATGATGGCATGAAGACGGAAACGCACGTGTAAAGAAAAAGACACCTTTTCGCGTGAAACAATCTTTTTATGGTTGCTTCCGAAGGCGACGCGCTTGGTCTCTACATTTCGATCCCGTTTTGCCGGTCGAAGTGCACGTACTGCAACTTTGCCTCGGGAGTGTACCCGGCGAGCGAGCATGCGCGCTACGTGGAACGGGTGATCCAGGATCTGGCGGCGGTCGGGGAGTGGGCGGCACGGATGGGTCTGGAACTGCCAGGCCGCGTGGACACCGTTTACCTGGGCGGCGGAACGCCCAGTTTGCTGGAGCCGGAGTTGCTGGCGCGGCTGTTTGGGGCGATGCGGGCGGAGTTCGACTTTGAGCCGGACGCGGAGATCACCGTGGAATGCGCGCCGGGGCAGCTTGCGGACGAGACGCTGGAGGCGCTCAAGGCGGCGGGCGTGAATCGGGCAAGCCTGGGCGTGCAGTCGTTCATCGACCGCGAGGTCCAGGTGAGCGGACGGCTGCACAACCGGGCGACGGTCGAGGAGGATTTGCGGCGGCTGCGCTCGGCGGGGATCGCCAACCTGAACGTGGACCTGATTGCGGGCCTGGCCGGGCAGACGTTTGCTTCGTGGGAGGAATCGCTGGCGGCGCTGGTGGAGAACGGCGTTCCCCACGCCAGCGTGTACATGCTGGAGGTGGACGAGGACTCCCGGCTGGGGCGCGAGATGCTGGCCGGCGGGACGCGATACCACGCCGGGCTGGTTCCATCGGATGACGCGATCGCGCAAATGTACTTGGCAGCAATTGAGAGACTCGGAAAAGCGGGGCTGGAGCAGTACGAGATTTCGAATTTTGGGCGGACGGGGTTTGCTTCGCGGCACAATTTGCGTTACTGGCAGCGACGGCCTTACCTGGGACTGGGACTGGATGCGTCGTCGATGCTGCGGGAGGCGTTGTATGGGGTGGATGGCGCCGGACCCAGCTACGTGCTGCGCTCGACGACCACCGAGGACCTGGGAACATTTCTTGAGGGTCCGGGACCGGGGCTCCTGCGGACAGGTCTTCGTCCGCGGGGTGGAGAAGCGGTGGAGACAGCGTGGCTCTCGCCGGCGCGGCAGCACGAGGAGGCCTGGTTTCTGGGGCTGCGGTTGAATGCGGGGGTGGAAGTGGCCGCGCTGGAGCACGAGTTTGGGCGGGAGACCGTGGCGCGGGCAATGGAAGTAGTTGCACGGCTGGCGGAGGATGGGCTGCTGGCCTCCGACGGCAAGAGGGTCCGGCTGACGGCGCGGGGGCAACTGCTCTCGAACGATGTCTTTCAGGAGTTTTTAGGGCTAGCGGATGATACAGCCTCAAAGGCAGAGGGCAGTTAGACTGCGGGAATCGGAAGCCTTCATGTCGCGTTACGCCGTTTTCCGGTTTTATCCGCTAGCCAGTGATCAGCTTCCGCGCTACCAGGCCAGCAGTTCATCGCCAGAGCTGGGCGAGAGGAAGATTACAGGGGCGGCGGAAGAGTACTGGGAGTCGTCGAAGCAGTGGATCGACTCGGGTCCGGCGGCCTTGGCCGATTGCAGCGCCTGTTCGGCGTCGCGCAGGACCACCACCGGGGAGCGGCCCTGGCTGGAGGCGATGCCAAAACATGCCGAGAGGCGGATGGCGTCGCCCGCCACACGGAAGGGCGAGGAAAAGACTTCAAGGCGGACCCGTTCAGCCAGCATGACGGCGTTGGCGGGGATGCAACCGGGCAGCGCCACCAGGAACTCATCCATGCCGGGACGTCCCAGCAGGTCATAGCTGCGCAAGAGGCGCGTGGTGCGGCTCACCACCTGGCAAAGCAGATCATCGCAGGCGTCCGCGCCGAGCCGCGAATTCCAATGACCAAAGTCGTCGATGTCGAACAGAATCAGGCACAGCGAGGATTTCATCCGCTGCACGCGGTCGGTTTCGCGAAACAGCATGGCGAGGAGGGTTTCGCGGTTGTAGACGCCGGTGAGGCGGTCGGTCTGCGCGTTCAGCACCGCGGTCTCGCGGAGGGATTCGAGTTCGCGCGTTCTGTGAAGGGTGCGCATCACCATGTCGAGCCGGAGCCGCCAGTAAGGGGATTCCGCGGCGCGCAGAATCAAGTCGTCGATGACGCCCTCGGCCAGATGGTCGATCCATTCCTGGGCGACAGTGTCCGAAATCAGGACAATGGGGAGGCGCCTGGAGCTGACCTGGGCGCGAACGACCGCGAGCAACTGGCCCATTTCCATGTCTGACAGATTGACGTCGAGCAGGGCCAGGGTGGGCGGATTGGGCGCGGTCAATGCAGCCAGGGCGGCTTGGGCAGAGAGCACGATTTCGACGCGCGCGCCCGATGCGGCGAGGACCGGTTCAATGACAGCGAGAAGAGCAGGCTCGGGCGATGCGAGCAGGAAGATTGGTGTGGAGTCGGCGAGCATCCTGAATGACCTCAATAGTGGATGCATCGGCGATGGTTAGAAATTGTTTAGAAAGCTTGAGAAGATTATGGATGGATTGTAATGACTTTCGGGCGGGGTTCGGGATGCCGAAGGTACCGCATCGGATTTCGACCGATGCTGTTGGAGTCATGTGCATGATTCCAACAAAGGGAACTGTACGAAAGCCCTAGTCGACGAAATCCACCATGGGGGCGATGGGGATGATGCCGCGTTCGTGTCCCATTTCGAGGAGTGTGCGGATGGCCTGGCGGCCGTCGAGGCCGTAGTCCAGGGTGCGGTGGTTGACGTACATGCTGACGAAGCGGTTGGCGAGGCGGGAGTCGAGGTCGCGGGCAAACTGCATGGCGTAGTTGAGGGCCTCCTCGCGGTGGTCGAGGGCGTGCTGAATGCTGTCGCGAACGGCTTTGGTGATGATGCGCATGGATTCGGCGCCCAGGGAACGGCGAATGGCGTTGCCACCCAAGGGCAGGACGAGGCCGGTGGTCTCGCGCCACCAGACGCCGAGATCCAGAACCTTGTGGAGGCCGCTGGAGGAGTAAGTGAGCTGGCCCTCGTGGATGATGAGGCCGGCGTCGAAGTTTCCGGCCAGAATCTCGGGGATGATCCGGTCAAAGGGCACGGTCTCGGTTTGAATGGCCGGATTGAATATCTTGAGGGCCAGATAGGCGGTAGTGAGGGCACCGGGAACGGCAATCTTTATGCGGCCCAGGTCCTCTGGGGCCAGAGGCTTGCTGGAGACGACCATGGGGCCGTAGCCCTCGCCCACGCTGCCGCCGCAGCCCATCAGCGCGTAATTCTGCTGGAGATAGGGGTAGGCGTGGAAGCTGATGGCGGTGACGTCGTAGAAGGCTTCTTCACGGGCGCGGCGGTTGAGTGTCTCGATGTCAGAGAGGATGTGGGTGAAGCGATAGCCGGGAACGCGGACCTTGTTGGTGGCCAGGCCATAGAACATAAAGGCGTCATCGGAGTCGGGACTATGGGCGATGGAGATATCGAGCGTGGCGGCTGGGCTGGCGGCTTCGGAAATCAGGTTGCTCACAGGGAACTAAGGTCCTTTCGACGACAAACAGCAATGGTAATTGGATGAGGCTAGGGCGAAACCAGGGTTACTGTGTCCTGGTGAGTTTTGTGCAGGGTCGCCGCTTCCTGATGGTCGCGTCGACTGGAACGCCGCGGTTTCGGGATACACCTTCCCTGGTTCCGCTATAGCTGGTTTTGCTGCGCAGGCGTTGGAAGCCGGAGGCGGTTGCAGCGGGGACGGCCATCGAGGCGGAGATTGAGGCCGGCATGGAGGCCGATTGTGGCGAGAGTTCTTTGTTCACGCGGATTCTCTCAGGGTTCCAATTCCTGGTCGGTTTCCTCGGCCGGGTCGCGTGCAGGATCAAGGGCCGGACCGGCGCCCGCAGGCGGCTTGCGGCGGAGCTTCGCGCGCTGGCGCCAGATGTGATGCACCACGCCCGCAGCCGCAAACAGCAGCACTCCGAGCGAAACGAGAAAAACCATCATTAACCAGCGCATCGCAGCAAAGAGCGGTTCTCCAATTGATGCGGCCCTGCCGATGTATTGCCCGGTCAAAAGGAATTGGAAAACCGCTGAGAGCTAGAATACCAGACGGCCTCAGACCCGGCCGTAGAACCGGAGCCCGGGATTGTGAGTTCTCTTTCGCGTAGTCTGTCCTGCGGGAGAACCAGCCGGGGAGGCACGGATTGCGCCCGCGGAGTCTTCAAGGGGTTGCGCATCAGCCCTGGCGCCCCAGGGTTCCGCTGGACGGCTTGGGCTGTAAAGATTTGTCGCACACACTCGGGAATACGAACAACAGGAGCGCGCCAATGAGCAGCTTGAAACACGCCTCCAGCAGTGCTGGACCGCTTCGACCGGATGGAAGAGCCAATCCAAGGGCTGCAACGGTGTTCAAGCCAGCATGGAAAAGGATACAGAGCAGGATGCTCTGGGTACGGCCATAGAGCCAAGCCAGGATCAGGGCCGAGCCGACTACCGAAACGACAAACACTGGGAAGTTTGTTCGGTACTGAAGTTGGCCGGGCAGGAAGAATAACGGAAGGTGCCAGAGGGACCAGATGAGGCCGACCAGCACGGCCGCTGCCGGACGGCCGATGCCCTGCTCCATCTCCGGCTGGGCAACCCCGCGCCAGCCGAGTTCTTCCAGGCCGCCGCCAAGGATCATGACGAGAAACAGGGGAAAGAACATGTACCACGGCCGAAGAACCAAACTTGCCGGCAAGCCGGGATCGATCAGAGCGGCAAGACCCAACGGGGCCAGGGCAAGGGCAAAAGGAAGCACCAAAGCAATGACGTACCACCACCAGACAACCCGCCAGCGCAAGAGTCGCAAATTGAACTCCCTGAGGGGCGATTGGTTCGGGGTAGCAAGCACGGCAGCATAGGCGGCAATGGTGGGTCCCAGACCGCCGAGCGCGAAAAGAAGCACGAATAGCGGGTGGCCGTAGACCGTCATTCCTGGGCGTACCAGCAGCACCAAGGTCCACCAACAGATCCAAGTGATGAGAAACGTGACCGCGAGATAAGTCTTGAGACGGCTCATGGAATTCCTTGAATGCTCAAGGCTGACGAAGACTGGCCTGCAACCAGTCGAGGTAAGGCTGACTGGCGGCCTCGACGCGCAGAACCAGGAACTCCGGGGTTTGGTAGCTGTGCAGCTCGTGAAGGCGGGCTTCGAGAGCGGCTAGTTGATCGTGGCCGGTCTTGAGCAGCAGCATGGTTTCCGTCGCGGACTCGACCTGGCCCTTCCAGTGGTAGATGGACTGGACGGCGGGGATCAACGTGGCGCAGGCGGCGAGGCGCTCCTCGACCAGAGTGCGGCCCAGGCGGCCGGCCTCCTCAGGAGTGGCTGCGGTGGTGAGGACGATACAGGCTTGCGAGTTGGCTTCGGGCATGGGGTGGTTCCAGGGTCAGTGTACGAGGGGGGCGCGAACCGGGGGAAGATTTTTTGGAGAGAATAAATTCAGATCTGCTCTTGTGGTTTTTCCACCCTTCCTACAGGAAGGCGTGAAGCAGGTCCCCTTCGACTTCGCTCAGGGCAAGCTTTCGGCAACTTCAGGGCAGGCTATAGGACACCCTCGGCGTTCCTTGATCCCTGGCGAAATGGGCCTCGTGACATAATGTTTTTTGCGCTCTTATTTGTGAATAACCCGAGACCTGTCAACACCGGGTGGAACAAGAAAGGAACACGAAAAATGAAATTCCTCACTTCTGCTTTGCGGCTTGCGGCACTGTGTCCGGTGCTTTGCCTGAGTGTATTGCCGGCTGTTTGCCAGCATGACTCTCCGGCAGCGAAGGATACGCAGGCAACTCCGACGCAGCCGGGAGTTCAACGCATCCAGAACGGAATTCAACTCAGAACCGGCGATCTGAACGTGAAGGTGCAGTTCTATTCGGAGAGCATCGTCCGCGTCGTGAAATGGCCGGCCGACGGGACAGGCGAGAAGTTGAGCCTCTCCGTGATCCAGAAGGATCTGCCTAATCTAGACGTTCAATTCGGCGAGAACAAAGCGGAAGTCACGCTGAGTTCCGGTCAGGTCAAACTTCTCGTGAGCAAGAACGATGGATCTATTCAATATCTGGATAGCGGCAACCGCACGGTTCTCAAAGAGCTGGGGCGCGCTAGCTTCACGCCGGCACAGATCGAGCGCGAAAAGTCAGCCTTCAGCATTCAGCAGAACTTTAAGCTGAGCGCGGATGAAGGCATTTATGGCCTGGGACAACAGCAGTTAGGCGTCATGAACTACCGCGGGCGGACGGTGAAGATCGTACAGGCCAACAAATGGGCTGTTACGCCCGTCCTGGTTTCAACTGCGGGATATGGAATCTTCTGGGATAACTATTCCAAGACGATCTTCGACGACAGCGGGGACAAAACCTCTTTTTGGTCCGAAGTCGCCGACAACATCGATTATTACTTTTTCTACGGCCCCACGATCGATCAGGAGATCGCTGGATACAGGCAGCTCACAGGCGAGGCGCCGATGTACGGCAAGTGGGCCTACGGCTACTGGCAGAGCAAGGAACATTACGCCACGCGCGACGAACTGCTGGGCATCGCGCAGGAGTATCGCAAACGGCAAATTCCGATCGATAACATCGTGCAGGACTGGAATTACTGGGGCAATAACGATAACTGGGGCGGAATGATCTTCGATGAGACGAAGTATCCGCGCCCCAAGGAAATGATCGACGAGTTGCACCGGCAGAACTTCCACCTGATGATTTCGATCTGGGCCGGGCTGGGGCCGTCTGCAGAGATTTACAAGGACATGGACAAGCACGGCTATCTGTTTCCGACCGTGGGCTGGGCCGGATTCAAGTACTTCGATGTGTACAATCCCGGCGCCACGGAGCTGTACTGGAAGTACGTGAACGAGGGACTTTTCTCCAAGGGCATCGACGGCTGGTGGATGGATTCGACCGAGCCGGACATGGTCAACGCGCTGACGCAGGAGGCCGAGGAGTATGAGATGAAGAGAGTGCGGGACAATTATCTCGGCACCTTCGCCAGATATCTCAATACTTACTCACTGTTCGATACCGAGGCCATCTATAAGAATCAGCGAAAAGAGACGGACCGGAAGCGTGTTTATATTCTCACCCGCTCCACCTTTGCCGGCCAACAGAGGGCCGCGGCAACCACCTGGTCCGGCGACATCGGCGCCAGTTGGGAAGTGTACAGGAATCAGATTGCTGCCGGAGTCAACCACAGCATGTCCGGCATTCCCTATTGGACCTTTGATATCGGCGCATATTCGCTTGGATGCCAAGGCGGCGTTTTCATGAATGGCGGCAAGGACCCGGCTTACCAGGAGTTCTACACGCGCATGTTCCAGTTCGGCGCATTTAGTCCCATCTTCCGAGCGCACGGTTCTGAAACTCCGCGCGAGATATGGGAGTTTGGCGAATACACTCCCGTGCTGGAGAAGTTCGATAATCTGCGCTACCGTCTGCTGCCTTACATCTATTCGCTGGGCTGGCAGGTTACGCACGACGGTTACACGATCATGCGCGGCCTGGCGATGGATTTCACCGGCGACCATAAGACGTATTCAATCGACGATCAGTATATGTTCGGCCCGGCTATCCTGGTATCGCCGGTGACGGAGTATATGTACCACCGTCCGCCGGAAGATGGCATTCTGGTTGCGCCGGAGCACTTCAGGACGAAGGACGGCAAACCAGGCCTGAACGCAACCTACTATTGCGACGACGAGTTCAAGAACGTGTGCCATGAGGATGTGGAACCGGATGTGAATCTGGATTGGTACACGGGCTGGGAGAGTTTTATTACCGGCCCGAAATTTTCCGTGCGCTGGGAAGGCAAGCTGATTCCCCCGGAAACCGGGAATTATCGTTTCAACCTGAAGAGCTTCGGATCGAGGCGGGTGTATCTGAACGGAAAGGAAGTTCCGCACAACTACGAATCTATGGAGTCCTGGACCGTGCCCGTGGCGCTGGCGGCAGGAAAGGAATATGACTTCAAGTTCGAGACGGCGAACAGCGCGCTGGGCGCCTTCAGGGCCAAGGTCTACTGGAAGACTCCCGCGATTCACGCGAGGGAAGCGGTCGTTGAGCCCAGGGAGAAGACTAGAAGCGTTTATCTGCCGGCCGGGAGTTCATGGATCGATTTCTGGACGGGAGAGAAGCTGGAAGGCGGCAGGAGAGTGGCCGCGGATGCTCCCATCGAGAAGATCCCGCTCATGATCAAGGCCGGATCCATTGTGCCGATGGGGCCATTTATTCAATACTCCACGGAAAAACCCGCCGACCCCATCGAGCTACGCATCTATCCCGGAGCCGACGGCAGCTTCACCCTGTATGAGGACGAGAACGACAACTACAACTACGAAAAGGGCGTCTATTCTGCGATTGCGTTCCATTGGAACGACGCAAAACGCCAACTCACAATCGATGCCAGAAAGGGCGAATTCCCCGGCATGTTGAAGACGCGGGTTTTCCAGGCCGTGATTGTAGGAAAGGGCCATGGTACGGGGGTGGAAGTTACAAACAATCCCGACCAGGTGATTTCATACCAGGGCGAACAGAAGACCATTCAGTTACCCCGGTGATCGCCGAACCGGCCCATTCAATCGCTCCATGGAATGGAGATAAAAGGCGTCATCATGGACGGCCCCGCTTCCTGTAATGCCGGGAGCGAGGCCGTTGGCCTCCTCAGGAGTGGCGGCGGTGGTGAGGACGATGCAGGGCTGGCGCCGGACATGGGTTGGCTTCCGCGGACAGTGTAGAAGGGGAGTCGAAGAGATCCAGGAATCGATCAAAGCGCGGCTCTGATTACTTTCCGGTAGTTGTCGAGCACTTCTCTGCCGCGTTTCGACAGCCGACAGATGGTGAGCGGATATTTCCCGCGAAAAGTCTTTTCAATGGCCACGTAGCCCGCCTCCTCCAGCTTGGACAAATGAGCGGAGAGATTGCCTTGGGTGAGTCCTGTCGTCTGGCGCAGGTATTGGAAATCCGCCTCCTCGACGGCGGCCAGCAGCGCGACGATCATCAGCCGTGCTGGCTCGTGGATTACCCGGTCGATCTCAGCGAGTCGCTGAATCTTCGCACTCATTTTATTCACCCGTCCCGGTCGGTTGGCGCAGGAAGAGGAGAAATACGACGCACCCTGAAAGGAGAGCGAGAAGGCCCGCAAAGCCGTAGAGGGTCGTAAGGCCCACAGGGAGCGAGACTCTGTTGAAAGCAAGCAGAATGCCCATGACCGCCATAATCACGCCGCCGATTGCATATCGGAGCAAGCGGACGCGGAAAACCATGACTGCTCCGCCGATGATCCCGGTTCCCACAAACGCCCAACCGGCTGGCGGGAAGAAGCCCCAGATGACCCCGCCCCCTCCCCTGTGAGGCGCGATCACCACCTTGAACATCGCGAACGCCGCCAGGGCTGCAATGACAAACGTAAGGCCCAATATGATGCCAAGCCTGATGCCGAGCCGCTTCCGATTGACCGGCTTCAGTTTTACGTAACCCATCTTCCCGATCAAGAACCGCTTGCGCACCTTCTTGATCGCCCACTGTGATCCAAAACCCAGCATTGAAAGAAGCAGCATCATTCCCCAAAACGTTGCCTTGGAGCCGAACGATCCTGGCTTGAATATCACCTCCGAGCCGGTCAGGCCCGCAAACATCAGAATCAATACCCCGATCACGATCTCTCGCAATCCATCGCGGTACTCCGCCTTATTGATGAGGCGGTAGGCGATTACATTCGGATCTTCATCAGTCATGTGACGCGAAATCTCGTTCATATCTCTCCTCGTAAACTAGTCTGTGATACAAACAACATTGCAAAAATCTTCTCCCATTGTCCGCTGCTTGTCAAGCTGATTTGCGAAAATTTTTTTGCTCCCGTGTTCATGCACCGTAAAAGGTGCGAAAGACGGGGGGAGGGCGCATTCTTTGTGACAGGTGCACGGGCTGGCCTCCCAGTACTCGATCAAAGATTCCGGAGGGAACAGGGGGTGTCGAACACAAGGCTCGAAACTTGCCCGATGTGGTCGGCTCAGGCAGTATGAAGTTGGAGCCGATGAAGACGGCGCGGGGAGAAGAACGATGACGACAGCGATCAGATTTGGCACTTCGGGTTGGCGGGCGATAGTGGCCGATGAGTTTACCGTGGCCAACATCCGGCTGGCGGTGGCGGGGATTGCCGCCTACGTGAAGACGCAACCGGAGCCGCATCGGGTGCTGGTGGGGCGCGATCCGCGCTTTCTGGGCGAGACGTTTGTGGACATCGCGGCCAGGGTGCTGGCTGGGGCAGGGGTCACGCCGATTGTGATTCCGGAGGCCGCGCCGACACCGGCCATTGCCTACGCGGTCCGCGAACTGAAGACTTCCGGGGCCATCAACTTTACCGCCTCGCACAATCCGCCGGAGTACAACGGCATCAAGTTTTCAACGCACGACGGGGCGCCGGCGCTGCCTGAGGTGACCAAGCAGATCGAGGCGGCGATAGCGGCGATTCTGGCCAGCGGTAAAGGCGATAATATTCCGAGCGCGAACGCGCCGACGGGAGGGTTTAAGACCGCCGACGTGAAACCCTCATTCGTGAAGAGGCTGGCCGAGCTGGTGGACCTGAAGGCCATCGCCAAGTCGGGGATCAAGGTGGTCTACGATCCGTTCTGGGGCGCGGGGCGCGGCTACAGCTCCGATTTGCTGCGCGAGGCGGGCGTGGCCGTGGAGACGGTTCACGATTATCGCGACGTTCTCTTCGGCGGCCATGCGCCGGAGCCATCCAACGAGTTGCTGGGCGACGCCAAGGCCAAGATGCGGGAGATGGGCGCGGACCTGGGCATTGCGACCGACGGGGATGCGGACCGCTTCGGCATTGTGGACCGGGACGGGACCTTTATTCAGCCCAACTACATCATTGCGCTGCTGTTCGACTACCTGGTAGAGACGCGCGGCTGGCGGAACGGCGTGGCCAAGAGCGTGGCGACAACCAATTTGATCAATGCCTTGGCCGCATACCACAAGGTTCCGCTCTATGAGACGCCGGTGGGGTTCAAGTACATCGGCGAGCTGATTATTGCGGACAAGATCGCAATTGGCGGCGAAGAGTCGGCGGGACTGACTATTCGCGGGCACGTTCCGGAGAAGGACGGCGTGCTGGCCGGCCTGCTGATGGCGGAGATGGTGGCTACGCGCGGCAAGAGCCTCGGCGTGCAACTGAGGGAACTGTTTGGCAAGGTTGGTTCCTTCTATCCGGTGCGGGAGAACTTCCGCTTGACCCCGGAGGTGAAGGCCGCGTTCACTGAGAAGATAAAGGCCGATCCCACAGAGTTGGGCGGGCGCAAGGTAACCGGTGTGGTGCGGACCGACGGGCTCAAGCTGATTTTGGAAGACGGTTCGTGGGTCTGCTACCGGCTCTCCGGGACCGAGCCGGTGGTGCGTGCCTATACGGAAGCGCGCAACGAACAGGATATGGAAGCCCTGAAGGCGGCGGC
>Ga0187852_1003366_pt1 | contig 11732 bp, 7 predicted proteins | sample June2016WEW_6_40_FD_134511 | JGI IMG/M metagenome (GOLD analysis project Ga0187852, IMG submission 134511) | Peatland microbial communities from SPRUCE experiment site at the Marcell Experimental Forest, Minnesota, USA - June2016WEW_6_40 | ecosystem: Environmental > Terrestrial > Soil > Wetlands...
AATCCTTGCCGATCGAGTACAGCATCACCGGTCTCTCAAACTCTGAAGCCACTTCGCGCAGAATGTGCAGGCTCTCCGCTTCGAGCAGGCGCAAGTGGCTCAGCCGCCGCCCTGAGGCAGCGTTCGCAGGGGACGTGGATGAAGGTGATTCGCTTTCAGCAACCGGCATGTGACCTCACTTGGAAATTGGAGGCTGAATGCCGGAGACAAGGGGAGACAAACCCGGCTATTCAGCTACGGGTGTGTCTTCTTGATCAATTGTGCTGGGAGATCAGAGACTAGTTCGTACACCCGTCGAAGATGTTCGACAGGCAACAACAAGAGCGGCTTTGGGAAGCGCGGACCATGTGTGTCCCTATAGTAACAAAAGAACGGGGCGGGCGCAATCCAGACCGCACCACCTGTTTTTCTTCGCTCGATGTCCGCCCTGGAAGAGAAATTTCAAGGCGAACTGGAACTTCCGCGACGTGGTAGCCGTTGCGGTCATTACGCCCGCCGTGGGTGAAAGCGCCGCCGCCGTCGATTTTCTGCGTAAGCGGAGTTGCGTTTCCCAAGAGCGCACGGCCGGAGCCGATGGGCATTTGGCCAAAGTCGCTGGAGTAGCGGCCCAAAATCGATGCAAGGTGGACAAGGCTGGATGCGAACTGCGCGATGGTTCATCACACCAGCCTCGTCCCGGAGTTCCAGTACGGCGTTGGCTACTTCTTTCCGTTGTCTTTGAAGTTCAACGCAAAGTAGTAGTACGTATACGAGTGGCTGGTTGTCACATTCGTCAGGAACTGGCCGCCGCCGAAGTAACCAATGCCGCCGCCCAGGTTGAAGTGCTTATTGAGTTCATACCAGGAGTAGGCATCGATTTCCGCGCCCAGATGGCGGCCGTGGTTGGTCTTGTTAAACACGATTGAACTGCCTGAAGTGTTGTAGATCGAGTCCAGCGCCGAAGCCGCCCAAAAGTCCAGCCCCTGCACCGTGAAGGTGAGCCGCCGGTGGGGCTCAATGGTGGTTCCAGCGCGCACCGCCTCAATATTTTGCCAGCCGAACAGGTCGGTGATGCCAAAGCGGTCGTGGGCTGTCGGGTAGATCGTGTCGAAGGTGGTGTGCGATCCGTTCTGCGCCGGATTGCTGTTGCCCGTGGCGTAGTCGTACTGGGCAAAGACGCGCGGCTTGGCCAACCCATCGAGGAACTGGTATGCCGCGCCTGCCTGCGCTGCCGAGGCTCGAATCGGCTGCGATCCCACGTGGCCGGTTTCGAGGATCGCCTCGCCCCCATAATCTAGCGCCGTGTGGGCTTGCGCCTTGAAGCGCACGCCAAGAGCCTTCTCGTTTTCCTTGCCGGTGGTCTTGCTCACGGCGGCTTCCACGACCTCTGCCGGCTGAACGCGCCACAGGAAGAACGGCTCAAGGTTCGAGTGCGGCACAAGAAAATCATCAATGCGCCCGTAGGCTCCATAGACGTTGTTGCCTTCCTGATGCGGGCTCACGCCAAAGGCCTGCGGCACCACAGCCGAGGCGGCGAAGATGCCCAGGTGCTCGCGCTTCGCATTCAGGTTCAGCACCGCCGCATCGTAGGAACGGGCCTGGTTGCGCCACTCCGAGTTGGCGACGATCGTATTGTTGTAGTTGATGAGCTGGCGACCCACGCGGAGGCTGAACCAGTGTTTCTCCGGGTCGCCAACCTCCACATACGCCAACTTGAGATCCCAGCGAACCGTGTTCGGCGGGCCGATCGGCGGGTTTTGGAAGCCGGCGCGGGCGTCCTGCACCTGCGCTGTAACCCGCAGCCAACTGGGCGTATGCAAATCCACCTGGAACCGGAAGCGGTTCAACAGGTAGGAGTCATTGGCGCCCGTTTTGAAGTTTGAATTGTCATACGCCTCGTAACGGAACCGCTCCTCGGCCTGCACATCGATCCAATTGGGCAGCTTTGCGTCAAGGTAGGTCGCCGGGGCAAAGTCGTGAAAGTCGTAGGGCGCCGGGTTGCCGGTAGTACGCCAGGCCGCGCCATTCAGGAAGCTCAACGGGTTCGAGGCCGGCCCGGTGATGAATAAGCCGTTGTACCCGGACGTCGCGTTTTGCGTGGTGATGTCGTCCTGCGCGGCCAAGGGCAGGCCGGCCGCAAGCCATGTAATGAGAACCAGGAAAAGGCGTAAACGAGCGGAGAGATGGGGAAGTCGCATGACTGGGCTCCTAAAGAATGGGTTGCGATGAATGTCTGAGATCAGGGGCGTTGGGCGGCGTGATCAGCGGCAACAACAACAGATCGCGGCGCTGGACTTGAGGGGCCAGGCGCGTTCAGACAATCCGGGCATGTGCGGAAAGTGGGTCAAATTCCGAAGCTCCAGAAAGCATTCTTGTGGGTGGGGTTCTTCTATCGGAGGGATGGCCGATATCGAATCATCGCGAAATCCAGCGCGGACAACAACAGACCGCGTGCGCCGGGAAGGCGCAACAACAGGTCGAGGCTTGGCTGGATGCAACGATCACGAATTGAAAGTAACATAGGACAAGTTGAGGTGCAAGAGCTTGCGTGGCCAACTTGACTTTTGCATGGCCCGCCCCTACTATCTCTCTATGCACGGTCAGCCCTGTTGTCGCCGCTGTACGCCGCTTCGCGCGCACAGGTGACCTGGGCTTAAAAGACAGATCGAAATCCAAGGTTTCCAAATGCCCGCGATACAGCCATAGCTGCCGCGGGTTTTCTGTATCTGTTGAAAAGGGAAAAATGGATCAAGCTATTCGAGAAAAAGAGACAAAGGCCCAGCGCGCCGAGCGCCTGAAGCGCGAGAAAAACCCGTGGGCAGCCTTCGACGAAGTTCGCGCCTTTGCCCGCCAGGGCCGCTCGAGCGTCGTCCCCGAGTGGGCCTCCTACTACTTCAAATGGTGGGGCATTTACACCCAGGGCGACGGCGTTGGCGCCACCGGCGGCAAGGGCGGCGAAGGCCTGGCCACCGACTATTTCATGATGCGTATCGCCGTCCCCAATGGCATTCTCTCCGCCGCCCAGCTTCACGTCGTCGGCGGGCTGGCGCGAAAATATGCACGCAACCTTGCCGACATCACCGTCCGCCAAGCCATCCAGCTTCACTGGCTCACCATCGAATCGTTGCCCGAAGTGGTTGACGCGCTTAACGCCGTTGGACTTTCGCCCAGGGGAGCCTGCGGCGACGTGGTGCGCAACGTAACCGGCTGCCCGCTGGCCGGAGTGGCCGCCGACGAGATCGTCGACGCCTCACCGCTCGCCCTTGATGTTGCACATCTGCTCAATGCAAATCCTGAGTTCTATAATCTGCCCCGCAAATTCAAGATCTCCGTCACCGGCTGCCCCTCATGGTGCACCAATCCGGAGATCAACGACATCGGCCTCACGGCCGTGAAACACAACGGCGAAATCGGTTACTCACTGCGCGTGGGAGGCGGTCTTTCCGCCGATCCGCATCTCGCCGTTCGCCTGGATGCCTTCGTTCTGCCTCACCAGGCCCTCCGCGTGGTTCGCGCCGTCACCGAAATCTTTCGTGATCAGCAGGGTCTGCGCGAAAGCCGCGACCGCGCCCGCCTCAAGCATCTCTTCCTCAAAGAGGGTTGGACCGGCGAGAGCTTCCTGGCCGAACTCCAGTCCCGGCTTGACTTCACCCTCCAGTCCGGCGTGCCCGAACAAGTGCCCGGCGACATCCTCCGCGACCACGCCGGCATCCAACCGCAGCGCCAGCCCGGCCTCAGTTCCGTCGGAGCCTCCGTCCTCCGTGGCCGGGTGACTGGAGAGCAGTTGGAAGCCGCTGCGGATCTGGCCGAGCGTTTCGGCAGCGGAGCCCTGCGGACCACCGTCTCACAAAACCTGCTGTTCATCGATATCCCCAACGGAAAGGCCGCGGAACTGGTTGGCGAACTTGGCAAAATCGGTCTTCGGGTCGAAGGATCGATGTTCTGGCGCGGCGCCATCGCCTGCACAGGAACCGAGTTCTGCAAACTGGCCATATCTGAGACCAAGGGATTCACCCGCTGGCTGGTCGACGAACTCGAAGAGCGCCTTCCCGGATTCGACCAGCAGCTCAAGCTCAACGTGACTGGCTGCCCCAACAGTTGCGGCCAACACTGGGTTGCCGACATCGGCATCGAGGGCAAGAAGATCAAGCACGAGGGCAAGCTGACCGACGCCTTCTACTTCTGCCTGGGTGGAGCGGTGGGTCAGCACGCTGCAATCGCGCGCCCGGTCGGCTATCGCTGCCCTGCGCCGCTTGTGCCCGATGCCATTGAGCGGCTCCTCCGCCACTACCTGGCCGATCGCCTGCCCGATGAGAACCTGCGCGCCTGGTTCGGCCGCCACTCCAACGACGAACTCCGCGCCCATCTCGCCGGCGAAGTTCTATCAGCCGTTGAACGCGATACGCCCGCCGGTCCCGTCCCTCACGGGGTCGCCGATTGAGGATCAAGCCATGAGCCTGTTGCCCATCTTTCTTAAACTCGAAGGCCGCCGCTGCCTTCTCGTAGGCGCGGGCAAAGTTGCGCTTGACAAAATCGGCAGCTTGCTCAAGACCGGCCTCCAACTCCGCGTCGTCGCACCCTATGCGCAACCAGAAGTCCGGCAGATGGCTCAAGACGGCAAACTCGAATGGGTTCAGCGCACGTTTGAACTTTCCGACCTCGACGGCAGCTTCCTGGTCATTGCCGCCACCAATTCCGCCGAGGTCAACGCCGCCGTTTACCGGGGATCGGTCGAGCGGGGCATCCTTTGCAACAGTGTGGACGACATTCCCAACTGCGATTTCTTTTTCGGCTCGGTGGTCAGCCGCGGCGACCTGCAGATCGCCATCTCCACTGCCGGTGAAAGCCCCGCCTTTGCCCAGCGCCTCCGCCGCGAGATCGACGAACAACTCCCCGAAGACCTCGGTCCGTGGCTTGAAAATCTGGGCCAGCTCCGCCGCGAGGTTCTCCAAACCCATCCCCGCGGCGAGGCCCGCAGACTGCTCCTGCATCAACTGGCGCAGCGTCCGGTGTGCGAAGCGGCCTCCTGTCCCTCGCGTCAGTTGGCCCTCGCGCCGCAGTTGCTCAATCCTGTAGAAAATCCCCGCGCTTCCGCAGGCCATGTTTATCTGGTGGGAGCAGGCCCTGGAGACCCTGATCTGCTCACCGTCAAGGCCCTGCGCCTCATCCAGACCGCCGACGTAATCCTCCACGACGACCTTGTTCCGCAGGCGATCATCGATCTGGCCTCGCCCGGAGCCGAAATCCTCAATGTAGGCAAGCGCTGCGGCAGCAGGACCATCACACAGGACGAAATCAACCAGTTGATGATCGAGTACGCGCACGCAAATCGCAGCGTCGTACGCCTCAAGAGCGGCGACCCGCTGATCTTCGGCCGCGCCGGCGAAGAGATGACCGCCCTCGCCCAAGCGGACGTGCCCTTCCAGGTCGTCCCTGGAATTACCGCCGCCTTCGCTGCCGCCGCTGCCATCGGTTGCTCTCTCACCAGCCGCAACAGCGCCTCCAATGTGATCTTCTCCACCGGCCACCACGCGCAGTCGCACAACCAGTCGCCGCTGCCGGAACTGGAGGATGCAACCCGCGTCGTTTACATGCCCGGCCGCGACCTCACTCTGCTGGCCCAGGAATGGCTCCAGCAAGGCCTCCCGCCGGACTTCCCCTGCGCCGTCGTCTCGCAAGCCTCTCAGCCCGGCCAGCAGGTTCGATGCACCACGCTTGCCGCGCTCGGAGACGCCGAACCCACCGTCGCGCCCAGTCTGCTCATCGCCGGCTGGGCCGTTCGGGAAACCGCTGACGCTATTTATATGGCAACCGGCTGCGTTCCAGTTCCAGCCTGAAATTCAAATCATTTCCCGCAGCACCCAATCAAAATCGATGGCGCAACGCGAGTTGCATCAGCCGCGGCGGCATGGCGCTGACCGCCTGGCCGAAGCTGCCGCTGAAAATGTTGCCTTCGACCGCCGCGCCTCCGAAGAACTGCGCAGGGTTTACCAGATTGAAAGCCTCGGCGCGCACTTCCAGTGTTTTTTCTCCCTGGAGGGGATCGACCGGGAGAGAGTGGCGTCCAGGTTCTCCATGCCGCGGCCGGAGAAGAAGCGCCGGCGCGCATGGCCCATGGTTACCAGCGCGGGCATGATGAACCGCGTGGTGTCAAAGACAGGCTGGCCGCCGCGTGGATTCCGGTTGAGGCGAATTACCGGAGAGGGCGTGGCCTGGTGGAGCTTCGGAATGCTGCTGGCCATCGGTCACATCGGCTTTGTGTACGGCAAACCCCGCGGTAAGGTGGACCTGCGCGCAAGCGGCCACTGAACATTTCCAGGAACTCGCTTGAGCGATTAGGCGGGACTTCAGTCCCGGCATCAACTGTTAATGTTTTCGTGTTGTTGCTGCCGGTCACAAACCTAGAACTTAAGGTGCCCCGCGCCAAAATACCGATCTGCTATTGAATCAAACAGATGAGTAGCGTATCCAGCCAGGCTGCCTGCGTGTAAAACTGAATCATCTCTTTCGACTGTAGATGTTCCTGTAGATGGTCTTGCATTGGAGACTCCGCGAGAAGCCCAATATTGACGCACCTTCCGCCACTAAGGCCCCTGGGCCAATCCCAGGGGGTCTACTTTCGAGTACGTTATGAGTCTGTAAGTGCTTGAAAAAATTGGTCGGGGAGAGAGGATTTGAACCTCCGACCCCCTGGTCCCGAACCAGTTTTCGGCACTTGTTGAAAGCTGTTGAAATTGCGTGAAATTAACTGGTTTAGAATGAATGCGTTGCGGTTATGTTGTTGAAAGTTGTGGTTCTGAATTGCTTCAGGGTGCTTTGACCGCTACAATTTCGACTACAACGATGAATTCGCCCGCGTTTTTGTGCAGCGGAACAAGAAGAAAAGCGCGTCAGTTGCCGTAGGCTAATACTGCATCCCCTTGTCGGACATTTGGCGCTCTTGCTCCGCACTGTTGGGCTGAAAAATCGATCAATCCTGGACGTTCTCAAGCAAAAACAAGGCGGTCCTCGGTCCGGATAAAATTTGGCGAGGCACAAGTCGTATCCTGATAACAAAAATTGATAGCACAGCTCAAAACTTTTTGCCCGGAATGGAGTCTACATTCAGGTGAGTCTAATGACGGCAGAAGGAGTTGTTCGACGAATTGTCGGTCCGGAGCCCATTCACGATCATCGCCAACGCCGCGCGGCGGCGCATCCACCGGGTGAGAACTCAGGTGCAATACGGCTATCCCTCATGGAGGCCGATATTTAGACCCTGTGCTCTTGGGATCATCGGACTGGCAATTGCGGTCGTTCTGTGGGGGTTCGGTTACAAGCTTTCCCTTTATTATCGCCATTCGGCCCCTTCGTCGCGGGTCCCGGTTGCTAAACTGTGGATCGAGTCGCGTGACGCATCCGAGGCAGCGGCTTCAAGACTCAAGGCCAAGTCGCATTACGTCTCCGGATCACATGCATTTTCCGTCCCCATTCAGCCACTTCCCCGCCTCAGCCGTGCTGTCGCCTGCATTCTCCCAGTATGCACGCGCCACGTTGTCTACTTCGATTCCCTGATCCCATTCCGCTCTCCCCCTCCACATCGCGTCTTCTTGGCATAGTTGGCACTGCGGTTTCGCGTCTGAGTTTACGCCGTTGCCGCGTGCTTTGAAATGACCTGTATCTCGAAGCGTTTTCTCAGTGGAGGAACTTACTATGTATTCCCTCTGGCTCCTGCCCGCATTTCTGCTGGCAGTTCCGTTGTTTGCCGTATGGCGGATTAGGCGATCTCGAAGGCGCGAATTCTGCAACAGATTACAATCCGTTATCCAACCATCTGTCCCTTATGAGGTCGTCCCCGAGTCTGCCGGCATCCAAACCCGGCCGGTGAAATGGATCTCAATCAACGAGTTCATGAAAGTTCTCAAGAAATGCAGTGATTTGATCGTGGTCGATCTCAGGCCGGACGCTCATCAGGTCCCATTTCCGGTCCCAACTGCATTCGTGCTTCCCGTCTCGCCGAACGAACTGGACACGGTATTGGAGTTGCTGCCCGCGGACAAAAGCGTGGCCTTCTGCGGCGCTTCCAACCTCTGCATCTTCCTGATCGAGACGAGCCCATGTATGGAAGGTTCGGCGCCTCTTTATCTTCTGGAAGGCGATCTTAACTTCGCGGAGGTTGCATGAACAGCCTTGCTGATGTCACTGTAAACGCAAACAAAAACGCTATCGGAACACTGGAACATGGGCATTTTCGGATGCCTGCCGCGATCCACGTGCTCTCCGTGGGCCCGGTGGATCTCGGCAGCTTGGTTCACGATGCGCTGCTGGATGGAACAAGCTTCCGTCTCACCATTGCAACGGACTATAAACGGTTGTGGGGAATGCCGACGCAAGAATCCATTCAGGTAGCGATTCTCCACAACACACTCTCCTCGTTCGAGCTTGAGGCTGTCTGCCGGTTGATTCGCCGGCGGTGGCCTCACACCAGAATTCTTGTGGTATCGGGCGGAGAGAGCTTTCTTGATGATCCTCTGTACGACGACCGCGTGGCACCCGCTGTGGCCCCGGGAGTTCTGCGTAGAACAATTGATCGCCTAACAGGAAGGTGGCAAGAGGGGAAGCCATAAGAGTGTACGGACCAGGCGATCAACCGTATTACCAAAGAATGCAATATTCAGCCCGAATGCCGTGCTGACCGCGTTGTTGCCGCACTTGCACAAAGAAGCTGAGGGGCTGATGCCTCCATTGCGTTGGGAACGGGGCTCGCTTCGGCTCCCTGTCAAGCCAGCATGAGCCTGGGAATTTGGTTGCTGAATTCGGTCGCATATGCGAGTAGGCTCTTAATGTTCGCTCTGCCTCTCCAGCGCCGAGGCTCGTGCATACTGGAAAGGGGGATGGCCGTAGCGCAATCAGCATTTCTTATGAACGATAAAAGTGAATATGCAACCTTCCGCTTGGTTGTGGTATCAAAGGAAATGAGGCCGGGTGTGAATTGGCGCCGCAGTGGCTTCCGGTAACGATTCGTTTAGAATTCAGTTTGGGTGCCAATTGACTATGCATTGTTGGAGTAAAAGCCGGCTAATCAACTCCTTAGTGACTCAAGCGTTCCTGGGGCTGGCCTTTTGTGTCTTTGCATGGGGCTTGCAATACAAGCTTTCCCTATATGATCCTCCGCGGGCTGCTTCCCATCAGATTCAAAAGGCCAAGCTTCTATCCAGAGATGAGCAATCCAGTACTGCGGGAAGGCCTTTGGTAATTCGGACGAAAACATCCACCAGAGTTATCTACGTCGCACCTACAGCCGTTTTCTTGATACTGTTGCTGGCCATCAGCCTGTTGAACCCGCCAGTATCAAGAAGAGTGGGGAAGCGGGCTCATAGGTTATTGCATCTACATCGCGCTGTCTTGAACACCCTCTTCGTTCGTCCCCCTCCCATTCTCGTCTAGACAATCCTACATCGCCAACTCTCAAGCATTCGGCCTGGTTCAATGTTCGGATGCAATAAGGCATATTCTCCGTTGGAGAACTTGCCCGTCGTTGTGAACTCAGCAGTCACAATCACATCTGAGAGGTGCATTCGACCTATGCGAAAGCGAACCTACTCGATACTCGCCGCAGGATTGACGCTTCCTGTTCTGGCCGGTATCGTTGCGTGCAAAATCACGAATCAACATTCAGGCGCGAGTGCCGCAGAGATTCCATCGGCGAAGGTGGCCGCGGCAGCGCGGGGAGACATTGCGCACACCTTGAGTCTGGCCGGGCAGTTCCAGCCCTACCAGGTGGTGGACGTTCATCCGAAGGTCACCGGCTTCATGGTGAAGATCAACGTGGATATCGGCGACAAGGTGCGTAAGGGCCAGACTCTGGCGGTATTGGAAGTTCCAGAATTGAATGCGCAGTTGAAGGGAACTGAATTCGAGGTGCAGCGCGCCAAGGACGATCTGCTGCGCGCGCAACATGAGATCAAGCGGGCAGAGGCCGTCCATTCGGCGCTTCATGCCGACTATGAGAGATTGCTCGAAACGTCCAAGGCGCAGCCGGGCCTGATCGCGCAACAGGAACTGGATGACGCCGAGAGCAAGGATCTCTCTTCGGAGTCGCAAGTGGATGCGGCTAAAGCTGCCGCAGCAGCAGCCGAGCAGCATGCCGAGGTGGCCCGCACCGACAACGACCGGGTCCAGGCTATCAAGAACTACACCAACGTGGTAGCCCCACTGGACGGCGTGATTGTCTGGCGCTACGCCGACACGGGCGCGCTGATCCAGAGCGGCACAAATTCAAACGAGCAGGACATTCCGATCATAAGACTATCGCAGAGTGGTCTGTTGCGTCTGCGCATGCCGATTCCCGAGAACGATGTGCAGTTTGTGCATATCGGCGATCCGATCCAGGTTCGCGTTGACGCCATTGGCCGTTCATTCACCGGGAAGATCGTGCGTTATACCCGCGACGTGAACTTCGAAACGCGGACGATGGAGACCGAGATCGATGTCGAGAATCAGGATCTATCAATCTCCCCTGGCATGTATGCCAATACTCAAATGCAACTAGCGCGTGCCTCGAACGTGACCACCGTTCCGGTTGAAGCGCTGGTGCTCAAGGGGAATCGGGAAGTGGTCTATTCGCTGGATGCGAGCAACCGCGTTCACATCCGCGATGTCGAGGTTGGTCTTCATGGATCGAAGCTCGCTGAAATCAAGAATGGCCTTGAACCCGGAGACCGAGTCATTCTCGGCGGTCAGGAGAATTACACCGAAGGCGAGCAGGTTTCTCCGATCCTCACCGAGGAGCCTGCCTCAGATGTAGCTCGTGAATCCGGCGGTGTGATCGACCTGAAAGCGGAAGCAAACGAGAACAACGGAGGTGGGAAGTAATGCCGAAGTTTGCTCTCAAGTATCCATTCTTCATCATCATGCTGTGCCTGATGGTCTCGCTTGTGGGAGCAGTAACCATCGTTCGCATGCCCGTCGATCTGTTTCCCAAGATCGACATGCCGGTGGTGGTGGTGGCGACGTTCTACAACGGCATGCCGCCCGAACAGATCGAAGCCGACATTACAAATACCTTTGAACGCTTCTTTACTCTGGGCGCAAACATCGACCATAGCGAATCGCGCTCGCTGACCGGCGTGAGCCTGATCAAGATCTACTTCAAGCCGGGCACCGATCCCAACGCTGCACTAAGTAACATCGCCAACCTGGCCATGGCGGATCTGCGCCGCCTGCCGCCGGGCACGTTGCCTCCGGTGGTGCTGGGCATGGACGCCTCGACGCAGCCGGTGTGCCTGGTGACATTGAAGGGGCAGGGGCTGAACGAGACGAATCTGAAGGACCTGGCACAATTTCAGGTGCGCAATCAGATTGCGAACGTCCAGGGCGCATCGGTTCCGCAGCCATATGGAGGGACTTACAGGCAGATTCAGGTCTATGTGGACCCACTGAAGATGGAGGCGCGCAACCTCAGCCTGAGCGACGTGGTGGAGTCGGTCAACAGCTCGAACCTCATTCTTCCGGCCGGTGACGTGCGCATCGGTTCCAAGGACTTCAACATCTACGCCAACAGCCAGTTTCCCGACGCGAGCGCAATGAACGAGATGCCGCTCAAGTCGGTGGGAAACGCCTCGGTGCTGGTGGCCGACATCGGCATGGCGGAGGACTCGGGCGCGCTCCAGTACAACATCGTGCGCATCGACGGGCAACGCTCCGTTTACATACCGGTCTTCAAGCAAGGCGGCAATAGCAACACCATCACCATCGTGGACGGAATGAAGGCC
>Ga0187852_1003370_pt1 | contig 11723 bp, 8 predicted proteins | sample June2016WEW_6_40_FD_134511 | JGI IMG/M metagenome (GOLD analysis project Ga0187852, IMG submission 134511) | Peatland microbial communities from SPRUCE experiment site at the Marcell Experimental Forest, Minnesota, USA - June2016WEW_6_40 | ecosystem: Environmental > Terrestrial > Soil > Wetlands...
AAGGAAGACCGACGCCTCGAACAACTGGAACTGGTGGCGCTTTGAGCGCCTCACGATCCTAAACAACCGCTTTGAGCGGTTCACGCTATCTCAAGCCTCCGGCTTTGCCGGAGGTCGCTGACTCTCGTCGCCCCTCTTACCTTGTCGGTTTTTATTTCACGGCGTTTTGAGCCGGTAGAAGCCTCTGCTGCTGGACGGCGAGAGCATGACTTCGTTCTGCAAATTGGTGAGGTTCAGCACGGGCTTGTTGGTCATGTCCATCCAACTGCCCAAATCCGAACTTTGCTGCATCACGAAATTCGTCGAAGGCACAATCCAGGAAAGATCGAGATTGGTGTTTGCGGTGGCGATGTTTAACTGCGGTGCTGGAGTGGATTGCGAAATCCAAATCCCGCCGCCGACAGTCTCGCCAGGGGTGTTCGTGCTGGGGTCGCCAGCAGCCGCTGCGACCAATTTGTGCCCGTCCGCTGAAGAGGCGACGCAAGTCCAATATTGCACAGGCACATTATTGGATGTCCACGTCGCCCCTGAATTCGTCGAAGTATAAATCGGACCCTTGAGGAATGGATTCTGGACGTTGTGACTTCCTCCTGCCACCGCCACCAACATGGAAGCGTCTGCAGAAGAAGCCAGGGCAATCCAATTTGTGGCGGGCGCGCTGCTCTGCGTCCAAGTCATTCCCAAATTGGTGGAAATAAAAATAAATTGTCCGCCAATTACCACTAATTTAGAGCCATCCGCTGACGAGGTGACGGATGCCGCTCCGTAGGACAGGGAATTAGTTGACATCCAACTGGACCCTGAATTGGTTGAAACTGCGATTCCCAATCCGCCCACGACCAACTTGGTTCCATCGGCCGAGGAAGCAAGTGAATTCCAAATTCCATTGGGCAGGTAATTTGTTATCCATGCCGCTCCTGAATTTGTTGAAGTGAAAACAGCGCCAATCAATACCGCCAGTTTCCAGCCGTCTGCCGATGCGGCCAGCGAACACTTTGCTTCCTTTGACACACTAAGCACATTGTTCGATATCCATGTCGCCCCTGAATTCGTCGAAGCGTAAAACGAGCCTGTGTAAGAAAGGGCGACGATCCCCTAAATGGCCTTGGTTCCCCGATGGCCGCCAATCCAGATCCATCCGCCGAAGAAGCAACCCGAAACCAACCTGATTGGGGTGCGCTGGTCTGGGTCCAAGTACCTCCTGAATCCGTGGAGACCCAGATGCCGCCAAGGTCGGCTACAGCCACCAATTTAGTCCCATCGGCTGATGAAGCGATGGAAGTCCAATTCGTGTTTGGCGCGCTGGTTTGCGTCCAAATTTGGGCAAGCGCGAAATTGGCTGTCAGTAAAACCGTCGAAGCCAACAGCAGAATTTTGAAGTTTTTCATCGGTTGTTTGAGTAGCACAACTCGTTATACATCGTGAAGAAATTCCAACAAGCTGATTTTTGTGGTGGCAGCGGACGTGAGTCCGCTCATTATTTTCCACTTTAAAATCAGAGCCGACTCACGTCGGCTGCTACGGACATTTTAAGGCGTCGCTTTTTCTTTCGTGTAGGCGACGAGGGATTTGATTTTTGCCTCGGCGGCGGCGTCGCGCACTTTCACGATTTTCCCCCACGGCGCCTTTTCGTCGGCGTTGATGGCCAGCACGAGTTGCGGATTTTTCGCCGCTTGCTTCAGCAGTTCGCTTCGGAACTGCTCGTAAGTCACGGACAGCTTTTCTAGATAATAAATTCCCTTGGCATCAATGCTGACGACGAACGGCGGATTTTCATTCGCGCCGGATTTTTGCCCCTGCGAGGATTCGGGGATCGCGAGCTTTAACGCCGATTGCTGCTTGAACGTGGTCGTCACCATCAAAAAAATCAGCAGCACGATGAGCACGTCCACCAGCGCGACGATGATGACCGCCGGCGCGCTCCGCCTTTTGTGAACGAGGAAACGCATGTCAAATGGGGTTTGGCGTCTAGGGTTTGGCGTCTGGGGCAGAGTGCGATCCACGATCCGAGGCACGAGACCCCAGACCCGAGACGCCAGAGCCTGATTCGCGGTATTGCCGCCGGATGAAGTCGTCGCAGAGCGCCTCCATTTCGACGGCAAACACCTCGACTTTTTTGCTGAAATAACTCCAGGCGATAAGCGACGGAATGGCGATGAGCAGGCCCATCAATGTCGCGTTCAAAATCAGCGCGATGCCCTTGGCCAGCCGCGCGGCATCGTTCAAGCCGGTCAGGCCGATGTCGCCGAACAGCGTCATCATGCCCGCGATGGTGCCGACCAGCCCGAGCAACGGCGCGATGCCGACGATGATTTCGAGCACGACCAGGCCGCGTTCGAGCCGGACGATTTCATGGCGCGCGGCGGTTTGCAGCGCGTCCACGTTGTCGGCTTTCGGCCAGTTGAGATGGTCGGCGGCGAGGAGCAGCAGGCGTCCGAGCGGTGACGGTTTTTGTTTGCACACGCGGCGCAGCCTGTCCGCGTCCTCGCGAGTTTCGCACGACGCGAGCGACGCGGTGATTTTCGGCGGCACGACTTTGCGCCAGCGCAACGCCAGTCCGCGCTCTACGATGAACGCCAATCCGACGACCGAAGTCAGTCCCAGCATGATGTAAACCGGTATTTCCATAAAAATTTCCCGTCATTCACCGCCACCCGCATCAGTAATAATAAAACGTGAACGTGATTTCGCGATAATTCTCGCCGATCATCCGCCGCATGTCGCCCGGCCACGGCGCGAACGGCGCCGGATCGGTCACCGCCTTTTGACAAACATAGCCCAGCACGTCGCCGACGGTGTTTCCCAGAACCTTCATATCGGCAATGCTTCCGTCATAATTCAAGTGAAATCGCAGCGTCACCTTGCCCGTCCGGTCCATTGCGAATTGCCGGCTGTCCAGCAAATCATACCAACGTTGCGTCACCGCCTCAATGAACGCCGCGTCATACGCGCCAAACGGCGTCGCCTTCACGTCAAGCGACGGCACCAGCGCCGGACGACGCGTCCCGCCCTCCTGCTTCATCTGCACGCCGGGCAAACGGTGTGATTGCTGATCGAGCGCCTGCTTGACGGTGCGCGGACGCGATTGCTCCTGCTGCTGAGAATTCTCCGGCTTGCCCAACGTCAAATCGCCCGGTCGGATCGCCGGTTGCAATTTTTGCTGCGACGCTGGAGGCGACGGTTGCAGTTTGTTGACATTCGGGCGCGGCACGTTCTCGGTTTTGGCGACCTCGGTTTGTTTGCCGTTCAATTGCGGAATATCCTTGTCCCCCTTCGTCTGGCCGGCGGCGCGGGAATTTTGGCTGGAATAATACTTTGCGTTTGGGGGCGCTTCGGTCGTCGGTTGTGCCACCTCCACGAACGTCAGTTGTTCTTCGTTGTTTTGAGGCGGCGGCACCGGCACGACTTTCATGATGGCCAGGCGGGGCAGCCACGTTGGCCAATGCAATCGCTGCCACCAGCCGAGTTGTTTGCCCGTTTCATAGCCGCCCCACGCGAACAAATGCACCGTAAGCGACAACGCCAGCGCCAGGCCCAGCCGCCGCATTTCGGGGCTGCTGAGCCGCAAAGAATCAAATCGTGCGCCGACTCCGGTCATGTTTTGAAAGATTGCCTCAGGAAGGCGAGACCGGCAACTGTCTTTACCACGTGGCCAGGTTGATTTGTGCCAGATTCATTCCGTCACCATCAGCAGCAGCGCCAACAGCCCAGCTTTCAACCATGGCCCCTGCGCCATGGATGGTTGTCTGCCTTCAGGTTTTTTCATGACAGTGGCCATCAGGTTGCGCCGTTGCACAGCGCCCGGCCATGGTTTCGCGGACGGTCGCGGGAGCGCATGGATGGTTGCGAGACTTTGGCAGCTTGATCATTTTTCTTCTGCCGTTCGGTGCGGCTGCCCGATAATTTATTTGGCGGAACCTGACGGCCCCGCAGCGGGTGCATTGCTGGAAACAGTTGCCGCGGCGGGTGGGTTCGTCGAAACCGTCATTGGGGGCATATTGGTTTCCCCCGGCAGGCCCAGTTGCGAGCGAATGACAGCGCGCATGGCGTAGGGTGCGCCTTGTTGCGAATCAAGCAATTGGTTGAGCACGGCGCGATTGAGGTCGGCGAATGGAGGCAGTCCGATGCGTTGCAGGTTGCTTTTCATGCTGGAAATTTCAGCCTGGTAATGCTCATAAACTTTTCCGGCGAGCAGCTTGAATCCGGCATAGCGGTCGTCCTGCCCGATGGCCAGTTCATAATAGGAACGGGCGAGCAAGCCTTGAACCGCCGCCGTCGTGTTCGGCTGCGACGTGTCGCCGATGTCTCCCTGCACCCGTGCGACGGCGTATTGATCAAGGGTGAGATTGCGCGGGAAGGATTCGGGGTCGCCATCAATAATCGGCTTGTCGGGATATTTCCCGCCCAGGTAGCGAAACCATTTCGCCGCCTCGGCAACGCGATTTTCTTCATAGAGAAAATAAATCGCGCTGCGCAGAAAATTCCGATGGGCGATGGCGATGTGGTCGCGGTTTTTTTCGTCCTCCCGCATCATCGTCTCATAGGTGTCATTGACCTTGGGAATCAGGTCGAGGTTTGGAACAAGCTCATACGACTTGTTGAAGGGATTGGCGATGAACCGCCCGCGATAAAACGCTTGCTGCATGGACTGATAAATGATGCGGCGTACCGTGATCAAATCGTCCGCCTTCACCTTGCCGGGATTTTCCTTCGCCTTTTCCAGACCAAAAGCGCCCCAGTAAATCGCGTGCGCTTCGGGCAGCCGCCAGTCGAGCGGACCGTATTGCGCGTTCAATTTTTCCGCGAAGACCGGGTCAATTTTGTATTTTTCGCGGAGCAACACGGCGTTGGTGTTTTGCGGCTGGAGCAATTCGGAGAAATTCGTCCCGTTCGCGCCGAAGAACGGCATCATTTCCCTGGCCCACTGCTGCTTGTAATACAAATTCGCGTCATCGAGGTTTTGACCCATTTTGTGCTGAAAGAACCAGGCCAGTTCGCGATACATCAGGACATCGTTGGGATTGTAACGCAGGCCGTTGTCGCGCAGCAGTTCGATGCCCCGCTCCACCCAGCGCCAGCGATCGGCATAGACTCCCGGACTATTCTCCTTGAACTTCACCGAAATGTTGTAGGCCATGTTCCACGCTTGAAACAGCCAGACCTGCGTGAAATGCGGTTCCAGGGCCGTGATCCAGTCCGCCAGTTGTGCCGCCTCGAAAAACTTGTCCTCCGTCTGCAAATCGTTGGCGCGAATCCAGAGATAATTGGAAATCAATCCGCGGAAACCGCCCAGCGCGACCGTCGTGAACGCCAGCAACGGCGGCGCCCCCGTCAACGCCGACGCACGCGTCAATCCCAGCCGGTCGCGGTCGCGGTTCAACGACTGCTGCACCCGGCCGGAACCGGCCAGCAACGCCGCCGCCAGGAGCAGCAAAAGGGCCTTTTTCAGCCGGCCGGTCATGACCAAATCTCCAAATCCGAAGCTCGAAATCCGAAATCCGACCCGCTGCGACAGCGCGGCAGCGTGGCGAGAAGAAGACCGAAGGCCGAAGCCCGAAAAACACAACCCGCCGGCCGCTCTGGCCCTTGGATTTCGGCCCCGGGCTTTCCTTCGGTATTCGGATTTAGGATTTCGGGTTTCATCACTGGTTTCCCTGTGCCGTCGCCAGTTCACGCCGGTTGAACAACAAGATGCCGATGCCGCCGATGATGCCGCCGAGCAGCAAGACGATCTGCCCGAAGGCCGTGCCCAGTTCCGTCCACGAAATGCTGCGTCCGCTGCTCAACGCATCCACCGGCGAAGAAACTTTCACGAGATTGATGACCGTCAAAAAAGCCTTGAACAGCGGGATCAACACCATGTCCACCGGCGAATGCCCCATGACGCCGGTCTCCCCGTTGCCGCCCACGACCGTGCCCGATTCCACCACCTCGGCCAGCGTGCCACTGGAAAGCACCATCACCACCACTGCCAGGGAAAAAAACGCCGCGACGGGAAACGTCAAAAAGCTCGCCGCCATCAATCCCAACGCCGCCAGCAGTGCCATCCAGCAGAAAATGATCCCCAGACCGCGGACAAAATTCAGGGTGAAGCCGCCCTCGGGATACAACACTTCCATCCCATCTTCGATCGGGAACAGCAGCGACGTGTCATTCGGATTCACGAAAAGAACCGTCAACACGCCCTGGTTGTCGAAAAGGTCCGGCGGAATTTGGAACTCGTGGAACGTGTCCGGGGCCAGGCTCATCGGCACCTCCGTGCGCCAAAATTTGGTTTTCTCCGGCACCCCCACCTGCCACAAGGCGAGAAACGTGCCGGACGGGCTTTTCTGCGCCGAGTTGAATTTCACGCGCAGTTGCAACGGCCGGACATGCAGAAAATTTTTGGCAAAACCCAGATCAATCCGCCATTGGCGCGAATATCCCGGCGGCACGAGCTGGAAATCCGCCTTGACCAGTTCGCGGATTTGGGTGCGCACCTCGTTTTTCTCCACATTGGACAAACCGGCCATTTCCGGATTTTGCTTCAAACGCGCCTGCAAAATCCGTTCGGTTTCCGCTTCCATGTCCGCCTCGTTGCTGGGTTCCTTCGCCGAACCACGAGCCACCAGCACCTGTTCGCGCAAAACGGTTTGTTCCGCCGCCGGCAATTTCGCCGCGCGCCATTGCAGCAATCCGTAAACGCCGGCGCCCGACAAGGCCAGCAGCGCGGCGTTCAGCGACATGATGCCCAGCCATTTGCCCAGCCAGATTTGCCAGCGCGCGATGGGCTTCGTCGCCACGATCTGGATCTGGCACTCTTCGATGTCGCGCGCCAGCGTGCCGCAGGCCAGCCAGAGGGTGGAAAGGCCGAGCAAGGCGGTGATGACACTCAACGTGTACGTCAGCAGAATCTGGGTGAACCCGCGCGCCGTGCCATCGTCCTTGATCAAAATCGGCAGGCCCACCACCGCCGCCAGCAACAACACCGCAATCACTAGGAACAACCGGAACCGAAAGGCGGCTTTCCAGGTCAACCAGGCGATGGCAAAGAGGCGTTGCACGAAAAATCAAAGCATTCAATGGCCGCGTGAACAAAAACCCGAAACCCGAAACCCGAAACCCGAAAGAATGCCGAAGTCCGAATAAGCCAATTCAATCCCACCGCCGGCCGGCCAACTCGCGGTGCTTTCGGATTTCGGAATTCGGACTTCTTTCGACATTCGGATTTCGGAATTCGGATTTGAAATCATTATTTCGGTTTACCCAGTAACGATGAGAGCTTCTCATCCGCCTTTGACAAATCCACCGGCTTTTCTTCCGCTGCGGGCTTCGGTTTGCCGGCCGACGGCGTTGATTCGGCGGCTTTTGTCAGCGCTTCCAGTTTTTTGTCGTCCACCTTTGGCACGGTGGCAACCGGCGCCGCCGGTTTTGGCGGGACAACGGGTTGGGCGGCTTGCGGCAACGCCAGACGTTCAAGAATTTTCTCGGCCGGCGGTCTTTCTTCAATGCCGGCGCGCAGATAAGCCGCCACGCGCGCGCCGGAAGTCACGCCCGAAGTTTCCGACGCGGCCCGGCGCGCTTTTTGCACCACGTCGAGAAAGTAGCTCTCCAGATTCTGCGTGGGCGTATCAATCCTGACCTTGTCACCCGCCACGTCCTTGCGAATGATTTCCAGCACGCGCTCCATGGTTTCGCGCGGCAATGCAGGCGTGGTGATGCGAATCGTGTCCGGCGTGGCGAGCAAATCCTTGAGCGCGCCCATTGCCTGGATTTTGCCATTGTAATAAATCACCACGCGGTCGCACACATCTTCAACATCCGCCAGCAAATGGCTGCTCAAAATCACCGTCTTGCCGCGCCGCGCCAGTGCTAGGATCAAATCCTTCACTTCGCGGCAGCCAATGGGGTCGAGACCGGACGTCGGTTCATCGAGAATGACGAGGTCGGGGTCGTTGATGAGCGCCTGCGCCAGGCCGATGCGGCGTTGCATGCCCTTGGAAAATTCGCCGACGGAACGCATGTGGACCTGGCTCAAGCCGACCATCTCGAGCAATTGCTCGGCGCGGTTGTCGCGCTCACCCTTGGGCAAGTGAAAAAGGTTCCCGAAAAAATCCAGTGTCTCGCGCGAGTTGAGATAGCGATACAAATACGATTCCTCCGGCAGATAACCGATGCGCGATTTGGTCTGCACGTGGCGCGGTGAATGGCCGAAGACTTCGATGTGGCCTTTGGTTGGGTAAAGCAAACCGAGCAGCAGCTTGACCGTGGTGGATTTGCCGGAACCGTTCGGGCCGAGCAGACCGAACACTTCGCCGCGCCGCACGTCGAAATCCACATTGTCCACCGCGCGCGCTTTCGGACGATTCCAGAAATCTTTGAAGACTTTCGTCAGCCCGCGAACGGAGACGACGACTTCGCCGCTTGATTGCGGATTGCGGACGCCGACTTTCGTCGCGTGTTCGCGATTTATCGGAGTTGCGGATTGCGGATTTAGTTCGGCGACGGGCATAAGTCGGACAGAGAATGCTTACGCCAGCTTTGGCGTCAGTTGGCCGGAGGCTTCGGGACGCGAGCCGCTGCCGGATTTGGGTTCAACCGGTTCGGGATGAAAATGTTCCAGTTCCTCGCCTTTGCGCACGAGGCGGGCGCTGTTGAAAACCACAATCAGCGAACCGAAAACGTGCAGAATGGAGGCGGCGATCGGGCCGATGTACCCCGACACGGTCACCATCCAGCCGACGATGATAAACACGACACCAAACGAAAAATTCTGGTTGATAACCGCGCGGGTGCTGCGCGACAGTTTCACGAGGAACGGCAGCCGGCGCAGGTCGTTGTTCATCAGCGCAATCGTCGCACTGTGGATGGCCACTTCGCTGCCCGCCGCGCCCATCGCAATGCCGATGTCGCCCGCCGCTAGCGCCGGGGCGTCGTTCACGCCGTCGCCGACCACCGCCACGCGGTAACCCTTCGCCTTCATGCCGCGCACGAACTCGACCTTGTTCTGCGGCAGGCATTCGCCCTTCGCTTCTTCGCAACCAATTTCAGCGGCCACGCGGGTCGCCACCGCCTGCCGGTCGCCGGAAACCATCGCGATGCGGCGCACACCCGCTTCTTTCAACTCGGCGAGTGATTCCTTTGCCTCGGCGCGGGTCTGGTCCTGCAAGCCAACCCAGCCGATGCATTTGCCGTTGCACGCCACAAAAATCAAACTCCAGCCCTCGGTTTCGTTGAGGTCAACGGATTTCACAAAATCCTCGGTCACACCGTTGTCCTTGAGCCACTGCGCCCGGCCAACCAAAACTTTTGCGCCGCCCACCTCGGCCTTCACACCGCGACCGGCGGTCTCGGCGAAATTCTGCGGCTCGGCCAGCGGCACACCGGCTTCGCCCGCAATTTGCGCGAGCGCCCTGGCCGTCGGATGGTTGCTGTATTTTTCCGCCGACGCCGCGAATCGCAACAATTCCGCCGGCTTGGTTTCGCCAAGCGGCATGAGCCGGCTGACCGCCAGTTCGCCGGTGGTCAGCGTGCCGGTCTTGTCGAAGACGAAGGCGTTGATTTTGGCCGCGGCTTCGATGTCGGCAACGTTCTTGATCAGAATGCCAAGCCGCGCGGCGGCAGAAAGCGCGGCGACCATCGCGGTGGGTGTCGCCAAAATGAACGCGCACGGGCAGGACACGACGAACACGGCGATGACCCGGTCCAGGTCGTGCGTGAACGCCCAGACGAGCGCGCCGATGACGAGCACGAGCGGCGTGTAAAAGCCCATGTATTGGTCCACAATCTTCATGATCGGGAGTTTGGTTTTCTCGGCAGCCAGAATCAGTTCACGCACGCGGCCCAGCGTCGTGTCTTCGCCGGCGCGGCTGACCTTGATTTCCAGGACCCCGGTCAGGTTTTGTGTGCCGGCAAAAACTTCATCGCCGGACTTTTTGTCCACCGGCAGCGATTCGCCGGTGATGGTGGCCTGGTTGAACGAACCTTGCCCGCTGACGATGATGCCGTCCGCCGCGACGTTGTCGCCGGGACGGATGCGAATCACGTCGCCGATGGCGAGTTCGCTCGCGGTGATTTCCTCTTCGATCTCGGAATGCGCTGCCAGCATCCCGCTGGCAGAAGAAGATTGATCTGCCGGCAGGATGCCGGCAGCACGTTTGATGCGGCGTGCTTTCGTGGGCGTGAGTTTGATGAGCGATTCGATGGAGGCGCGCGCGCCTTCGGCGGTGCGGGTTTCGATGATTTCGCCGGTGAGCATGAAAAACGCGACCACCCCGGCGACCTTGTAATCGCCGGAAGCGAACGCGGCGAGCACGGCGATGGCGACGAGTTCGTTGATGCTCAATCGGCCGACGCGCAAATCCTTGATGGCCGTGACGACGATGGGGTAGCCGAGAATGATCGCGCCGATGAACGCGCTGGCACTGGCGACGGTGCCGCCCTGTGCAAACAGCCAGTCCACGATGAAGGCGTTAAGGACGAAGACGACGCCCAGCACTGCCTGCCACAAATGCACGACGGAATGTTCGTGGTCGTGGCCGCAGCCGCATTCCGGCCCGTGCTCGTGATGACTCAAAAGCGAGGTGACTTGCATAACTAAAGAGTGACGGGTGACCCGTGACGGGTGACGGGAGCCAAAATGGTTCGCATATCAAAAATCATTTTTCGCATTCTTTGCCTGAAGGTCGTTTTCATTTAACCCTCACGGATTGGGCGCCGCCGTTTTCGGCTGCGGCGGCTCACGATTCAACATTAGCCGAAGTTCGCGCGGTTTGCCATCGGCGCGCCCAGGCAAAAAGATTTTGTCCTGCACATTGGTCAGGATCGGCCCCATCATCTGCACCAGGGTTTGCTGCGCGAACAGGCCCGGATTGCTTTCGTATTTCGGCAGTAAATCGCTGAAGCGCTTCGCCTCGGCGGTGATGGACTCCACGAAACGCGCGCGGTCGGCGGCCGCGGCGTTGGTGATGGACGCAGCCTGCGCCCCGGACTGGCTCAAGACCTGGTTTTCGTAACTGTGCGCTTCGTTGAGCATTTTGTTGCGATTTTCCCGCGCGCTCGTGACCTGGCTGAAAACGTCCTTCAATTGCCGCGGCGGAATGCTCTGGACCTCGCACTGGTCAATGGCGATGCCGAGCTGTTCCTGCTCGGTCAAATCGCTGACGCGCTGAAGCACGGCATCCCGGAATCCGGCCACGTCGCGCGTGAGGATGTCATCCACATTGAAGTGCGCGGCGGTGTAAAGCAGCGCGTTGTTCAGCGCGTTTTGCATGGTGTTGGACGCGGACACGAAATCGAACACAAAGTGAATCGGGTTTTCGATGTGATAGTAAAGCATCGCGCGGGTGTGAATGATGTTGCGGTCGGCGGTGATCGCGTAGCCATCCACCGCCGGATTCAGCGAAGCGCCCGCGGGCAATTCCTCGCCGCTCAACTCCTGTTCCGGGGTGGTGAAATACCAGCCGACGGTGGAACTGACTTTTTGAATTTCCGTGATCGGAATTTTGACCACTTCATCAATCGGATAAGGATACGACCAATGCCATCCCGAATTGAGCAAAACCTTTTCGCCTTCGCCGACGGGCCTGCCGAAACGCAAAATCACCGCCTTTTCCTGCGGGCCGACGGTGAAAAAGCCGGAACTGAAAAATGCCAGCACCATCAGCAGCATCACGACTTTGACAATCGCGAAACTGCTGCGCAACGCCTCGGCCAGCGCCTGCGAACCGGCGTCGTCCGGTGTC
>Ga0187852_1003379_pt1 | contig 11706 bp, 9 predicted proteins | sample June2016WEW_6_40_FD_134511 | JGI IMG/M metagenome (GOLD analysis project Ga0187852, IMG submission 134511) | Peatland microbial communities from SPRUCE experiment site at the Marcell Experimental Forest, Minnesota, USA - June2016WEW_6_40 | ecosystem: Environmental > Terrestrial > Soil > Wetlands...
CGAAGAGGAGCTCAAACGCGCCAAGGACAACATCCTCAACTCGTTCCTCTTCCGCTACGACACGCGGGAGAAGGTGCTCGCCGAGCGTAAGCGTCTGGAGTTCTACGGCTATCCTGCCGACTATCTTGAGACTTACAAGGCAGGATTGGAGAAAGTAACGCTGGCCGATCTGGATCGGGTGGCGAAGAAGTACATTCATTCCGGCAAGCTGGCCGTGCAGGTGGTGGGCAACGGGCCTGAGATCAAGCCGTCCTTGGACGAGCTGAAGCTGGGGCCGGTGCAGGCGCTGGACATCACGATACCGATGCCGGGCAGGCCCGGTGCGGCGGAGAAGAAGCAGTGAGCGAAGAACGGGGAAGCGCAGCGGGGAAGGGTCCGGATTTGGGTTTGAGCTCGAAGCTGGCCGTCGTCATCATGGCGGCGGGCAAAGGAACCCGGCTCAAGTCAAGCCGTCCCAAGGTGCTGCACGAGATTGGTGGCAAGCCGCTGCTGGCGCACGTGATTGCCGCAGCCAGCCGGGTTGTGGCGCCGAGCGACATCTATGCCGTGATCGGCCACCAGGCCGAGCGGGTCAAAGCAGCTGTAGCCGCCACCGGTGTTCGTTTCGTCGAGCAAGCCGACCAGCGCGGTACGGGCCACGCCATCCAGTGCGCGCGCCGGGCCATCAAGGGCTACGAGCACATTCTGGTGCTATCGGGCGACGTGCCGCTCATCCGACCGGAGATGATCGAGCAACTCTGGCAATTTCACCAGGCCCAGCGGGTGGCAATGACGATTCTGACCGCCGCTCCCGCCGACCCTTCCGGCTACGGGCGGGTTTTGCGCCTTTCACCCGAGTCCCCAGAGGTTGAGGCCATTGTCGAGCAGAAGGCGCTCACGCCCCGGCAGCAGACCGTTCGTGAGATCAACTCCGGCATCTACGCCTTCAAAACCGCGCCGTTGCTGGCCCATCTTGACAAGCTCACCGCCAACAACGCCCACCGTGAGCTTTACCTCACCGATATGGCAGGCCTGCTGCGCTCGGCCGGGGAGCGCGTGGTCGCCTTGCAAGCACCTGATGCGGTTGAAGTGCTGGGCGCGAACACCATCGCCGAGCTGGTGGCTCTGGACGCCACGCTGCGCGCCGCGACTGCAAACCGTTTGATGGCCGCCGGCGTCACTATCTTCCGCCCGGAAACATGCGTAATCGACGCCGAGGTCGAAGTTGCGTCCGACACGGTCATCGAGCCCTTTGTGCAGTTGCTGGGCTCGACCAAGATCGGCGCCGAATGCCTGATCCGGTCGTATACGGTGGTAGAAAACTGCACGCTGGGCAATGCAGTCTTAGTCCGCCAGGGCTGCGTGCTGGCGGAGAGCACGATCGGGGATGGAGCCAAAATAGGCCCCTTCGCCCACCTGAGGCCCGGCAGCCAGATCGGCGAAGACGCCCACGTGGGCAACTTTGTCGAGACCAAGAAGGCACGGCTGCGCAAGGGCGCGAAGGCCAACCATCTCACCTATCTCGGCGACACCGAGGTCGGCGAGGGCAGCAACATCGGCGCCGGGGTCATCACCTGCAACTACGACGGGGACCGCAAGCACCAGACGCGGATTGGCAAGGGCGTCTTTGTGGGCAGCGATTCCACGCTGGTGGCCCCGGTGACGGTGGAGGATGGAGCCTACATAGGCGCCGGCTCCTGCATTACCAAGGACGTGCCGGCGGGCGCTCTGGCTGTGAGCCGGGCTCGCCAGATCACCATAGAAGGCTGGGTCGCCGCCCGGCGTGCCCGACAGAAGAAGCCGGAATAACCTGCCCGTCCATCCGGGTTGTCCAAATTACACGCTAAATTCATCTTCCTGCATGAGGATTCGTAATCGAGGCGGGCTCATGCTTATGTAGAGGCAACCTCTTCGTGGGACATCGGACCGCTTCTGCGCATATCTGTAATGGATTCAGACAAAACGCACCGTTTTGAGACGGTTCTAATCTCGGCATTTTTATGTCCGATCTAGTACTTGGAAGCCGAAAACAGCGCCGAGATCGCCTCAAGAGGGCGGATCTTCGCGGCCGTTCCCTCGGCTGCGAGGATTGTGGGAGGAACCGGCTTGTCATTGAACCTGGCGACAATGGAAGCGCCGACCCTCGTGGTGAATCCACGCGGTGAAGGGAAAGCGCACGCGGTTGCAAGGCTGCGCAGGCCGGCGCGGATTCTGGTCGTGGATGACGAAGCGTATGTCCGGTCGATGATCGGCGCCACACTGGAACGCCAGGGATATGACGTGCAACTGGCCACCAGCGGCCGCGATGCGATGAATATGCTGGAACGGAATGCCTTCGACCTGGTGCTGACCGACATCGTGATGCAGGAAAGGAGCGGCATTGCCCTTCTGGAACGCATCCACGCGCAGCAACCGAACCTTCCCGTGGTCATGGTCACTGCGATTCACGACATCAGAGTGGCCATCGACTCCATGCGCCTCGGCGCCTATGACTACCTGCTCAAGCCCTTCGAGCGCGAACATCTGGTGAGCGCGGTGCAGCGCGCCCTCGACCACCGCCAGGCATTGCAGGAGAACTACAACTACCAGCAGAGCCTGGAGCAGATGGTGCGCGCCCGCACGGATATGCTCCGTCAGGCCATGGAAGAGCTGGAACACTCCTACGACGTCACCCTGGAGGCCCTTGGCGACGCTCTGGATCTGAAAGACTCCGAGACCGAAGGACACTCTAAACGTGTAACCGGATACACCATCGCGCTGGCCCGGGCCATGGGCATCGCGGCGGCCGAGATCAAGGTGATCGCGCGCGGCGCTTTTCTGCATGACATCGGCAAGATGGCGATTCCCGACGAGATCCTGCGCAAACCCGGCACGCTGAGCCCGGAAGAGCGGGAGGTCATGCGCGACCATTGCACGCACGGCTACCACATGCTGCGGAAAATTCCATTTCTAAGCGCAGCGGCGGAGATTGTCTTCTCCCATCATGAGCACTACGACGGCAGGGGCTACCCAAGCGAGCTGCGTGGGAGCGAGATTCAGATCGGTTCCCGAATCTTCGCCGTCGCCGACGCTTTCGACGCCATCACCAGCGACCGGCCCTACCGCAGGGCGCGCAACTTCGACGCGGCGCGCGAAGAGATTCTGCGCTGCTGCGGAACGCAGTTCGATCCCGGCGTGGTCGAGGCCTTTCTCAAGATTCCCAGTGATCTTTGGCACGAGCTGCGCTCTGAAATCACCGGCCAGAGCAAGCGATTCTCGACCTTTCCCTTCCCAATCACCCCCGTTCCCGCGGCGATCTGAAGCATTTTCATTTTTTCCGCATGCAGAGGCTGCAGCCCTGCATCTAAGAGGTGTGTCCTGAAATCTCCTTTGGAGCTGAAACCATGCCCCCACTTTCCGCCGCAGAAGCCGCTTCCAATCTCAGCACCCTGCCGGGCTGGCAGATCGAGAACGGTGAGCTGGTCCGGACCTTTCAGTTTGAGGACTTCTGCGCCGCACTGTGCTTCGTCAACCGGGTGGCTGACCTTGCGGAAGAGGCTGGCCACCATCCGGATATCGACATCCGCTACAACCGGGTCCGCCTGGGCCTGGTGACACACGACGCTGGAGGTCTGACAGCGAAGGACTTCGATCTGGCAGCCCGCATCAAGTAGCCGATCCGAGAGCCTGGGCAGGCGGCCCGTTTGCCGCCGAAACCTGAGACGCCGAGCTTACCCGGTCCCGGCAATCAGGATTTATCCGCTAGGTTGTCCCTGGGAATCCCAAAATGGGAATTAGAGGCTCGTTCATCGGCTTGATGGGGCTTTTTGAGGGTATTTCGGCGCCACCAAGCTGCCGCCAGCTCCCCTTGCGAGCGCCGAAGCAGCGCCAATAACCCCCAGCTTGACCCAGCCAACCCGATGGGCGGCTGCCGATTTTGAATTGGTTTAAACACTAGATTCCAAATAGTTTGACATGCCGATAGAGATTCCTGTCTCTGACTTTTGTTGCAATCCTGGTGCAATTCAGGCCCGGTGAGAGTCTGGCCATTCGATGCAGATCGAAGAAGAGGATTACTCTCTGGGTTCGGGAAAAATTATTTCGATTTTTGTATTTGACTTCTACTGAATCTATGCTATGGTGTATATATTCCAGTGGTGGAGGCGGTCGAGCTTACCGCGCCTGATCTGGAAGCAAGTTGCGTCACTGGCCTCCCGGCACGAACAGTTCGACCGTTCGTGCCGTCTTTTTTGCGGCAAAAAACAACGCCGCGCGATTCACTGTACCCTGCGTCTTCCACCCCACTGGCTCCGGGTCATTGCGGTTTCGGTCTAAAATAGGCTGGAGAGAGCTCACCATGAAGAATTGGATAAAACACCGCTGGATCCTTGGTCTGGTTGTCTTCGCCGTGACCGTGGCCAGCTATGCGCAGTGGTCGAACCCGGCCGACGATGTTCCCGCCTATCATCCCTCCGCGCCGCTCAAGGTGAGCGCCCTGCCGCCGATTCTCTCCGGCAAACAACTGACCGGCGAGCACTTCAAATATCCCTGGCAGGTGCACGCCTACCAGCAGGCAATCCAGATCGGGGACGTGCTCTACCAGCTTCCCTGCTACTGTCGTTGCGACCGCGCGCTGGGCCACACCAGCCTGCGCAGTTGCTATGAAAACGCGCACTCGACCGAGTGCTCCACCTGCGCCAGGGAGGGCTTTCTCGCCTACCGGATGACCAAGGCGGGCAAGACGCCCAAGGAGATTCGCGAAGCCATCAACCGCCGCGAGTACGAGAGCATCGATCTGGAGAAGCAATAGACGCTTCTGCGGCGGAACCGGAATTGGCGTAGAATAGAGCTATGCAGCACGAGCCAGTTGGCCCGGCTCGCACCCACCCGGGGTCCCCGGCGACAGGTCTTCGTCGCTGGGGTGGTTATGGGGGCGTCACGGTTTCGACGGGATCGATTGCGGCTTGGGAGGCATGTCGGGGTGTGGGCACCCGTAATCGCCTGCAAAACAAAAAGTTGCCAACCAAGAACTGGCACTTGCAGCTTAATTAACTAAGCTGCCGTCTTCCGCGGCTTTGCCTATGGGCCGTGAGCGGACGTCATACAGTAGGCTGGCGGCTGCGGCTCGGTCCGTGTTGCAACCGCGAGATCATCGGACTAGTTTTCGGCGCATCTTGCCCGTTCTGAGCGCCGGGAACGAACCAAAAGGAACCGGGCAAAGCATGAACACTCCTGGCTGACAGCGATTTCGGACGCGGGTTCGACTCCCGCCGCCTCCACCATCACTTAAATAATTGATTCTGATACGTTTGTAGTGGAGGTAGTTCTTGATGTACTAGTAGCGTACTAGTTGTGTACTTGGTTTCTCCGTAAAATATTGATTAAATATATAGTTAATGAGGCAGACAGAAGATCTACCCGAGGCACTGATCTTCGCCCAGTGCTCGTTGAACGACATACGCTGACGTGCGCCTCTGGAGGTCAGTCCCGAACAGAGTGCAGTAGAGGGCGCCGCTGTTGGCCTTCGGGTGTACATTTGCGCTATGCAGGCAATCGATTGGCTGCTCGAAGAGGACAATCCTCCGGTTCGCTACCTGACCTTGAGGCACCTGCTGGGGAAGCCGGAGGCGGACCCGGAGTTGACACGGGCGAAATCACGGCTGATGCAATACAAAGTCACCCAGGGAATACTCAAGCACGGAGACCGGTTTTGGGGTGACGACGACGAGGCGTACAAGGCGTACAAGAAATACACCGGCAAGTATTGGCAGGTGATCTTCCTAGGCCAGTTTTTGGCCGACGGGACGGACCCGCGCATCGCCGCGGGGATCAGCACGATACTGGGCCAGCATGAGTGGACGCTTCGACTGCCGATCAATGACGGCGCGCAGTGTCTGACAGCCAATGTCCTCGCCTCCCTGGCGCGTCTCGGCTACGGAGAACATCCCGTCGTTCAGCGGGAGCGCGAGGCCTTGGCGCAGAGAGTCGTGCATGATGGGGGCATCGATTGCGGCGCCATGGCCTATTCCTTGCTGCCGTATTGCTACATGGCTCAGCCGAAACTGCTTCTCTGCTTTTCGCAAGTGCCTCCGGCGCGCCGGACCCCGGCCATGAAGTCCGCCATCAAGTTGCTCGTTAAGCGCCTGCTCGAACGTGAGGTCTTTGTGTATGTGCCGGGGAATCAGACAGACTGGCAGAAGGTCGTGGCACGCAACCCCGGGCGTGGCGGATTGCCCCCCGGCCAGACCGTGAAGCAGTGGATGTCTGATCAGAAGGACGCGTTCCTCCTTGAACGTGGCCCTGGAGACCCGAAACCCAAGCAGGGGTGGCTGAAGTTCGGCTTCCCGCTGCACTATAACTCGGATGTTCTCGAAGCCATGTACGCCCTCGCCGAATCAGGCACGCCCATCTCCGCCGCGCTCGAGAGACCGCTCAAAATCATCGAATCGAAGAGGTCGCCTGAGGGCAAGTGGGTCATGGAGAATTCGCTGAATGGAAAGATGTGGGTAGACGTGGAGACACTGGGAAAGCCCAGCAAGTGGCTGACGTACTATGCACTCCGCGTGCTCAGCCACTTCGGTCGCGGCGCTGCCTGACGGTGGCGGCTCCATAATCCGACTCCCGCCGTCTCCGCCGTCAATTAGACCATCTGCTGTCACGGACTCATTGTTTGTGAACAGATACCGCTCTGGAAACGACTCTCTGCTTTATTGCGGCGGAGTGTGGCCGATGAACTTGTCGGCCCACTGAATGAACCACTTCATGTTGGGAGCGTCGGTATGGCCGCCATCGTGCTGACGCCATGCAAGCTGCCCATCCAGAAGCCCCTCGTTGACCGGCGGCATCTTGGCGGTGCGGTAGTCGCCTTCAACCCCTGGGCCCTTGGCGCCAAGCAGGGTGTACACGCGGCCTGCATCCACGGTAGCCATGAAGCTGCCTTCGTGGTCGAGCCACCGGGCGTCGCCCTTCTCCGGGATGCCGTAGCTGATGAAGGTGAGGCGCGGGGCGCACAGAGCGATTAGTTCGTTGGAATCGACCGGGATGTCGCCGGGCGTCATGCTGCCGAAGGACGCTTCGGAGGCTCCGTACTTCATGAAGTTGCCGGCCATCCAGTAGTACTCGCCTCCTGTCAGGCTTTCCACCGCCTCGCCGAAGTTGCGGCGCAGCAGCGTGGCTCCGCCTTTGCCGGACGAGCCCACCAGGACCATGGCGAAGCGCTGGTCGAAGGCCATGGTGACCAGCGCGGCCTTGCCGTAGCGCGACACGCCTTCAATCCCGACGTGTTTCGCGTCGACGGCCAGATCGGTCTCCAGATAATCGAGTCCGCGCCCCGCGCCCCATGCCCAGGCGCGCAGCGCGCCCCAATCCTCCGGCTTGCGCGGCTGGCCCTTGTTCACCAGACCGATGATGCCTCGTGCGAGGCCGGCGCCGTCATCCGCCTGCACGCTGGCCGGATCGAACAAAACGAAGCCCCAGCCCGCGCCAATCAACTGCCAGGTGTTGGGCAGGTCGCCGTCTTCATTGAGTTCGGGGCGTTGAAAGAAGGGGCTCTCCTTGAGCGGCTCCCATGCGGGATGCTGGGCAAAGACCTCCTTGAGCGAGGGGTCCTGCTGGAGAAGCAGAGCCTTCCAGGCCCTGTTGATGCGGTCGAGATCGTCCCCGCGGGGCTCATTGGGCGAGGGGAATCCGGCGCGGCCGAACATCATCAGCACAGGCACCGGCCCCTTGGCAAAAGCGGGCGTGACCAGCGTCATGTGGATACGAACGCTGATGGCGGGATAAGAGGAGTTGTCCACGGTGCCGATCAGATCCTTGGCAATCACCGGCGTGAAGCCGATCATCTCGCGATCCACCGCGGTCACCGTCCATGTGACCTTCGGTACGCCGCCTGGGACGCGCCCATAAACGTACTTCGAATACATCTCGACGATCTCCGGGCGGCGCTCATCCCACCACATCTTGGCAGTCGTCACCTTCCGGCCGTCGTTCATGGTGAGCGGGTCGGGAAGATTTGGATAGGGATTGGCCTGCGATTCGTCGATGTTGGCGTGATTGGGCGCCTTCTCGTTCCCGCTCGGCCCGGGGCGCAGCGCCTTGATGCCCAACTGGTCCATCATGTTCTGGTGATCCTGCTCGGCCGTGAGCGTGACCGGGGACGGAGTTGCGGAACTTTGCGCCATTGCGGGCGCGGAAGCCGCGAGCAGGCAGGAAAAGCAAATGCCAAGAAGGGACGATCTGAACGAGAGAGGCATGGGGTTGCTCCAGGGCGATAATCTCGCCGCAGCCTTGAAGACGGCTAATTTTAGGTCTTCATGGTAAACCATCTCCCATGAAACATACGCGAACTATTGCGTGCATGGAGACTTTGCCAGCTATTTGGGCCGCGACAGCACGAGTCGTGTATGCCCATTCAGTGGGACGTGCCGCGCGCGGAATTCCGATTGCCCGTACAATTTATAGAAGGAGAATCGTGCAATGCCCCGCGTTTATATGGACGCCAACGCCACCACCCCTCTGCTGCCGGAGGTGATGGAGGCCATGCGCCCGTACTGGATGGAGCGCTTCGGCAACGCCTCCTCGATTCACCTTGACGGACAGCAGGCGCACGCCGCCGTGGACCGCGCCCGCGCGACCCTGGCCGAATTCTTCAACTGCCACGACGCCGAAGTGGTCTTTAACTCCGGCGGTACCGAGGGCGACAACACGGCGATCTTCGGCCTGCTGCGCCCCGGCGACCACTTCATTACCACTTCGATCGAGCACTCGGCGATTCTGAGGGCGGCAGAGCGCATGGCCCGGCGCGGCGTGGAGGTGACCTTCGTCGCGCCCGCCGCGAGCGGCCTCATCGATCCGGCCGACATTCTGCGCGCCATTCGTCCCCAGACACGGCTGATCAGCGTGATGCTGGCCAACAATGAGACCGGCGTACTGCAACGCGTTGAAGAAATTGGAGAGATTGCCAGTGCGGCCAGCACTTTCTTCCACATCGACGCGGTGCAGGGCGCGGGCAAGGTTCCGATTGATGTGCGGCGCTTCGGCTGCCATCTGCTTTCCATCAGCGCGCACAAGATGCACGGGCCCAAGGGCGTCGGAGCGATGTTCGTGCGCCGCGGAACTCCCATCGAGCCGCTGCTGGTGGGCGGCAACCATGAACGCCGCCAGCGCGCCGGAACCGAGAATGTGCCCGGCATCGTGGGGCTGGCTAAGGCTGTGGCACTGGCCATGCAATCGCTCGAAGATGGCACCATGGAGCGGCTGGCAAAGCTGCGCGACCGGCTGGAGGCGGGGATTTTGAAGATCCCCGGCACCGACGTCAATGGAGCATGGGACGGCGACAAGCCCGTTCCTCGCGTGGCCAACACGACCAACATCTGGTTTGATCACCTGGAGGGCGAGGCGATGGTGATTGCGCTGGACCTGAAGGGCGTGGCCGTCTCCGGCGGGTCGGCCTGCCATTCCGGGGCCACCGAGCCCAGCCATGTGCTGATGGCCATGGGCCTCAACAAGAATCGCGCCCGCGCCAGCTTGCGCTTCAGCTTGCTTAAGACCGCAACGGAAGCCGATGTGGACTATGTTTTGAAGGTCATCCCCGAGGCCGTCGAGCATCTAAGAGCGATTTCGCCGGTGGCGGCGGGAACGCTGGGGTGAAGGAGGTCCTCCCCATGACCAAGCCCGAAACCATTGCAGTAGCTATGTCCGGAGGGGTTGACTCCTCGACGGTTGCGGCGATGCTCGCCCACGCCACCGCCGGTGGGGGTAACGGCGCCTCCGGCGCGGGTCATTCAGTTGTCGGGCTTACATTGCAGCTTTGGGATCAGACGCGGTTGGCGGGCAAGCACGGGATCCCGGATGCTCCGAAGGCGGGCCGCTGCTGTTCTCTGGATGATGTCTACGACGCGCGCCGCGTGGCCGAGCATCTGGGCATTCCCTATTACGTCGTCAACCAGGAGGAGCGCTTCGAGCGCGATGTGGTCCGGCCCTTTGTCGAGGAGTACATGGCCGGGCGCACGCCCATCCCCTGCTCTCTCTGCAACAACCACCTCAAGTTCGATCAGTTACTCCAGACCGCGCGCTCGATTGGCGCGGGGCGCATCGCCACCGGCCACTATGCGGTCAACGAGTACGATCCAGCACGCGGACGCTGGATTCTCAAGCGGGCCGCCGATCTGGCCAAGGACCAGACTTACTTCCTCTTCGGTCTGACGCAGGAGCAGTTAGCGCACACGCTCTTTCCCTTAGGCCGGCTGACCAAGCCCGAGGTGCGGGAGGTCGCGCGCCTGCACGGCCTGGCGCTGGCCGAAAAGCCCGACTCGCAGGAGATCTGCTTCATCCCCGGCGGCGACTACAAGCGGTTTCTGACGGCTTATCTCGAAGAGCATGGCGAACAGGTTCCGGAGACTGGCGGCGAACTGGTGACCTCCAGCGGCGAGGTTCTGGGCCGGCATGAGGGCATCTTCAACTTCACCGTGGGCCAGCGGAAGGGACTCGGCGTCAGCTCGCCCTCGCCGCTCTACGTGCTGGAAATCGATCCGGCGAGCCACCGCGTCACCGTGGGCGCCGACGAGGAACTGGCCACACGCACCCTGCGCGCAAACCGCCTGAATTGGATTTCGATTCCGGAGCTGACCGGCCCGATGCGCGTGCGGGCCAAGATTCGCCATCGCCACGAGCCTGCCTGGGCCAACCTCTCGCCGGCCGGACCAGACGAAGTGCTTGCCACCTTCGACGAACCCCAGCGCGCCGTCACTCCCGGCCAGTCCGCTGTCTTTTATGACGGCGACGAGGTGGTGGGCGGGGGATGGATCGTTTAAGCTGCCGCCCCGCTGCCCAAGCCAGCACTGCTATACAAGCCTGTCCTGGTCGGTGGCAGAGCGGGTTTGCCCGGGCGCCGGAGCGGGGGAACGCAGGGAGTCAACGATCGCCCGGACCGATGCCAACACGCCCGTGACCTGCCGCACCGGCTTGAGAACGGCCTCGGCCATATAGCCGCCGGCGCGGTCGACAGCGTCCAGAGCCCTGGTGAGCATGGAGTCCAGCCGTTCGGTCTGGATGCGCACCCGCTCGACGATCTCAGTGGTCGTGTACTGCACCTCCGCTAACTGCGCGCGCAGTCCGTAGATAAGCTGCAATGAGTTAGTGGCAAGCGACTCGACCTTCGGAGCAACGCGGGAAAACGCCTCGCGCGATTCGTGGATGAAAGGCAGCACCGCCGAGCGCAGGTCCGCGGCGTCCTTCTGAAGCGCGCGGGCCGTCTTGCGCACTGAGATCAGAATTGCCAGCAGAATCAGCGTCTGCAGCAGGATTGCCAGCGCGGTTAAGACGACTAAGGCAAGGAGAATTGTTTGATAGTCCAGTTTGATTTGCATCGAAACGATCTCGCTATCTCACGCAGGGCGCCTGCGGACTGGCTACAGGTTTATTCGACGCGCTCCCGGTCCGCTAAGGAGCATACCGTCCGAAACCCGAGCACGAGCCGCCCCGGCCGCTCTCGCGCCTGGCTCCGGAACGGATGATCGAACAAAATGAGGCCGGGCTTGCGTGCCGCCCGGGAAAAAACGGCTGCACAATTCTACTTCTGGTCGCCGGATGAGGCCTTATGGCCGCTCGGCTCGGCGGTGGTTGTCTTGTAGACCTGGCGGCCCGCTTCAACAGCAGCGGTTACCCGGTTGGTCTGTTCGGCGACAAGGTTCTTGCCGCGCTCTACAAACTCTTCCCACTGCGCCCGTCCGCGATCCACGGCCTCGCGGC
>Ga0187852_1003384_pt1 | contig 11698 bp, 9 predicted proteins | sample June2016WEW_6_40_FD_134511 | JGI IMG/M metagenome (GOLD analysis project Ga0187852, IMG submission 134511) | Peatland microbial communities from SPRUCE experiment site at the Marcell Experimental Forest, Minnesota, USA - June2016WEW_6_40 | ecosystem: Environmental > Terrestrial > Soil > Wetlands...
GCAGGCGTCCAGCCACTCCCGGTAATTGCCGGGAGAGCGGGGTAGCGTCTTGGGTGGCGGGGTGAAGGTCTTCATCTTTGACGCCGGAATCAGCCGGGCACGCTCGCCGAAGAATCCGCACAGGATCGTTCCCTTGTCGCCGGACAACAGCAGGCCTTCGGCTTCGAGTTGCTGATCGTCCTCGAGTTCCGGCGGCCGCTCCGGCTTCAACCCGCCGTCGTGCCAGGTGAGGTGCACCGGGGGCATGTCTCCGCGCGCGGGGGAATTCCAATGAAGGACCGAGGCCTGGGGGTAGGTTTCTTCGTACAACTCCGTGGAGGTGGCTTCGATAGTTCCCGGCGCATCCAGCTTCAGCACCTGCTGTCATGGGGAGACCGATTCTCTGGGCGTAGAATCTGCCTGGCTCGCTTGCAGATTTGAACTGGCAGAGGTACTTCAGCCGATTAAGTAAGTCGGCTCAGAGACACAATGGCAGGGCGTGGGTGGTCTCGAAACTTCACAGCCCTTTTTCGGCAAGCTCAAAAGCGCGGAGGACAGCGCGAGCCTTGTTCTGGCACTCCTCGTATTCACGGCCGGGCACGGAATCCGCCACGATTCCGGCGCCGGCCTGGAGGTAGGCTGTCTTGTCTTTCATTAATACCGTCCGAATGACAATGCAGGAATTGAGATTTCCGGAAAAGTCGAGGTAAAGCACCGAGCCACCATAGAGTCCGCGGCGCGTGGGTTCCAGCTCGTCGATAATCTCCATGGCGCGAACCTTGGGTGCGCCGGTGAGCGTGCCGGCCGGGAAGCAGGCAGCGAGCGCCGCGTAGCTATCTGCGTCGGATCGTAATTCCCCCGTGATTTGGGAGACCAAGTGCATGACGTGCGAGTAGCGCTCGACGAACATGATGTCGTGAGTGCGCACACTGGAGAACTCGGAGACCCGGCCCACATCGTTGCGGCCGAGGTCCACCAGCATGATGTGCTCAGCGCACTCCTTGGCGTCCGAGCGCAGTTCCTCCTCCAGGCGTTTGTCCTCTTCCTCCGTTTTGCCGCGCGGGCGCGTGCCGGCAATGGGCCGATACTCCACATTGCGGCCCGCCACCTTCACCAGCATTTCCGGCGAGGAGCCAAGCACAGTGGATTCGCCCATCCGCAGGTAGTACATGTAGGGCGACGGATTGACGACGCGCAGAGCGCGGTAAACGTCAAAGGCGGGAACGCGCACGGGAACCTCCATGCGCTGCGAAAGCACGACCTGGAAAATGTCCCCGGCGCGAATGTATTCCTTCGAGCGCTCGACCATTGCCTCATAGCGCTGCCGCGGCATGTTGGGACGCACCCGCAACGCGCCCTGCGGCGGGCGGGCATGGGGCAGCTTTAGCGGCGGGCGCAGGCGGCTTTCCAAATGGTCAAGGTGACGGCACGCCGCATCGTACTTCGCCCGCAAACTTCCTTTCCCTTCCTCCGTCAGCACGTTGGCGATGAGAAACAGCCGGTGCTGCACGTGGTCAAAGGCCAGGACGTTGGAAAAATACATGAACACCGCGTCGTCCAGATCGACATCCATGGGGACGCGGGCGGGCAGGCGCTCCAGCATGCGTACGGCTTCATAAGAGAGATAACCCACGGCGCCAGCGGTAAACGGCGGCAAACCGGGAATCACCACCGAGCGGTAACGCGCTCCCAGGTGGCGCAGGAACTCGAAGACGTTGCCCGTCTCTTCCTGTAGCGTCGAACTCCGATCGACGTTTCCCCGGTCCCTTCCTGCGTCAGGGCAAGCTTCGACCGCCACTTCAGCATCACCGTGCCGCACCGTGATGCGATCGCCACGACAGGAAACGATTTGAAAAGGATCAACGCCGAAAAACGTGTAGCGGCCCACGCGCTCGCCGCCCTCGACGCTTTCGAGCAAAAAGCTGTGCGGGTGCAAATTCGATTCGCGCCCGTGCTGAGGCGAAAGACCGAGGAACGCCGAGACGGGACTCAGCAGGTCCGCAATGATCGTGCGGTAGACGGGCACTACGTTACCGTGGCTTGCGAGCCGCTTGAATTCGGAGAAGTTGGGAAGAGAGTCAGACATAAGATTTAAAGGTTAAAGGATAAAGGTTAAAGGGTAAAGAATAAACAGCCATGGATGAGCAGGATGCACATGATGAGAGGCTGCAAGAGAGTCAACTTTTGTACCGTCTGCGGATTCTCAATTCGTGCTGCGGGTGCGTCGTGTTTCTTCTAAGAAGTCACCCTAATTCCGCACAACTTGTCCATGTGGCCACCTGAACACCGAGCGAAAGCGACGAGCCCGTAGTATGTTACGCCGCATGGTTGAGGGCCGAGCGGACGGCTTGTTCCATCAGGGCGCGGGGTGCCGCTAGGCCGGTCCAGATTTCGAACTGCCGCGCCCCCTGCGCCACCAGCATTTCCAGACCGGAAATTGTGGTCAGCCCGCGCCGTCGCGCTTCATTCAGGAAGCGCGTGTCGAGGGGGAAATAAACCATGTCGAAGACTACGCGCACGCGCAGCCGCGCCAGATCGAAGGGAGCGCTTTCAGCGTGCGGGAACATTCCCACTGGTGTAGCGTTGATAACCGCATCGACTTCCAGGCTCTCCTCACTACTCCAAGGCACCACTTGCGCCGCCACTCCGCGCGCCAAGGCTCGCGCCATTCCCTCGCGCCGTGCGGTGATAATCACCTCAGCGCCTTCCGCGCGCACGGCATAGGCAGCCGCCCGCGCCGCCCCCCCTGCGCCCAAAATCAGAATGCGGCTGCCGGCCAGGCGCAAACGCTTGGTGAGGACTTCCACCACCGCAGCGGCGTCGGTGTTCCATCCTAACCAGCGGCCACGCTGCAAGGCCACGGTATTGCACGCGCCGATGCGATGCGCCAGCGGGTCCACCCAGTCGATGGCGCGCAGGATGGAGCGTTTGAAGGGCATGGTCACAGCAAATCCTTGGAGCTCCAGCGTGCGCGCGAAAGCCAGGAAGTCGGCCAGTCGGCTGGTTTGACAAGGCAGGAAAACCGAGTTCACGTGCTTGGCCTGAAAAGCCGCGTTCTGCATGGCCGGCGAGAGGGACATGGAAGCGTGTGAGCCAAGCACTCCGTAGAGTTGCGTGCGCCTATCAAGACGCTCAACCCGGTAGACCGAGCGCATGACTTCCGCGGGAATCTGCCCCGCCGCGACGGCGGAGCTGTTTGTCGGCGCGGCATAGGTGAACGCCGACCCCCATAGCAGCGCGAGCAGCCGCGAGGGCATCCCCGACGCGCCCATGGCCAACGCCACCAAACGCGGGTTGCGCCGCCGGTGGGATTTAAGCAGCCGCCGAATCTGCAGATTGTCTCGGAGGTAACGCCCATGCGTGGCGATTTTCACCACCTGCACCGGCAATCGCACCATGCGGCGATAGGCCGCGGCCAGCGGGGGCGTTTTTTGAAAGTCGTGGTAAGAAATGATGATTTTGGCAGGCTGGAGATCCCGGAGCAGGGCCACGCCGCCCTTCTGTACTGATTCGATCTCAACGTCAACCCACTGACAACCCGCGCGCACAGCGGCGGAGAGAATGGCCGCTTGGTCGGTCAGCGTTCCCTGTAGCATGCCTCCCGCCGTGGCCATTCGGCAGGTGGCAATGGTCTGAGGAAAATGCAGGCGCATGAGCATCTGGTGAAGCTGCAATTCAAGTTGCCCGACGTCTTGGAGGTAGTCGAGTCGCAGCTCATAGCCAACGGGAACACCGGCAATGCGCGTGGCGAGGGCCTCCATCGCGCTCAGGGTGGGAGCTGCCAAGCTAACGTAAATGCGCGGCCCGTTCGGCGTCGCCAAGATCAGGTCCTCACTTTGGGGACGTCCCTACACTCAAATCCTTGAATATAAAGGTTTTGGTGGTTTAAAGGCAAGGAATTTGAAGCGCGTCACCTGGGTTAAGGGACGGGTTCAAGAGCGGAAGAGTCGATAAGTTGAAGCAATTCAAGGCTTTACCTTATTGCCGCTTCCACGTTTCGAGTTTTCAGCTCTTTAACTCCTTCGATCACTGGACTCGGCTCGCCGGTTCGCTGCCTGCCGGAGGTGGGGGCGGGACCATCAGTCCTAGACCTTGTAAAAGCAGCACGGTTCGCTGCGCGGCGCCTCGCCAGATGAGCTGGCAACCTTCACCCTGGCAATTCTGAACGTAAACGTCTCCGCCCGAATACTCCAAGCTGCAATTCTTGAACTTGCAATTCACGTAAACTCCATCGTCCAAAACCACATGCTGATTCTCGAATACTTTGCTCTCGTGTCGGTTCATAGGTTCACTCGGTCCACATGCCGCTGCGACAAATCTAGTCTCTCCCGCCGCCCCAGACGCCCGCGGAGGATTGGACGCCATGCTCTCGCGATGTGAGCGCCTCGATGAGGCTACCATCCACGTGACGTGGATGCAAGCGGGCGAGTGTGTTCGCCACTCGCCATTAGCGACACGAAGCCCTGCAATGCGCGTGGCGACGCAAAAGATATCGCGTGCAGCCGATGTAGACAGCATGGATCTGGTGGTTGTCACGCTAAGCCCCCTCCCAAAACGTTCATTGCAGCCAGCCAATTACGATGTAGGAAAGATTGAAAGACCGTTGGCGCCCACGCCATCGCCCAGCGTTCCGGATGGAAAGGCGCACGAAACGGCTTATTTAGGCTCCCGCGGCAACTGCCATGGAAAGAGGTGCGGCTGCGGAGGCTCGATCCGCATGACGTGGGTGCAGGAGGGAATTCACGCTTGCCTTCAACCGCGACACGGCGGCTGAGTGGAGTTGTGAAACGCGCGATTCGTCCACGTTCAAACGGTCAGCAATCTGCTTCATGGTCAGCTCATCCTGATAGTAGAGGGTGATGATCTGGCGCTCACGCTCCCGCAGATGGGAAAGCGCGCGGTGCAGGATTTCGCGCTGCTCGCGGCGGTAGCACAGATCGAAGGGTCCACCGTCGTCCCTGGCCAAAAGCTCCGGTTCCAACCTTCGGCTGAAGGGCTTCGAGGTCGGGCCCGCCGAAAGGGTCCGCCCGCCGAAGTCAAATCCCACGCTCTGGACCTCATTTAAAGTACGGTGCCACTGCGCCAGATCCAATCCCAGCGCCGCGGCAATCTCCTCATCCTTAACGGGACGGCCGAGCTTGAGCTCGAGCTCACGATAGAGCTTTTGGATTTTCTTGTTCTTGCGTCGCAAGTCGCGGGAGGCGGGATCGGCGCTGCGCAGGCCGTCCAGTATGCCCCCGCGCACCCGGTGGTGGGCGTAGCTTTCGAGCTTCACCCGCTTGGTAGAATCGAACTTGGCGACGGCATCAACCAGCCCCATCACCCCGTTCGCAAAAAGGTCATCCACTTCCACGTGAGCGGGCAGGTGCTCGCGAATATTGAGGGCGATGCGCTTCACCATGGGAAGCATCGCCACCAGCAGCCGCTGGTTCTCCTGGGATTGCCGAACTTTCCGGCGCGCACTGGGACGGACGTTGGGGGGCGTCAAAGGCCGACGCGTAATCACTGGGCGGAAGGCGGGCGCAACTGCCGTGTTGTTCACTTGCTCATAAGTGGGGATCAATTGAGTCGCCATCAGAACCTCGCTCACTCTCGAATGTCCGTCAGCCGACAGACAGCGCCATTCGACCTCGACCGCACTTCCGACGACAGCGGGCAACACTTCACCCACAGCGTGAAGCCTGTGGCCTCACGCTGCGCTCGCCGCCTTTGGCCCTTGAGGCCCTTGCGCTGTCCTTAGAAGTTGCAAAGGATGGGCCACTTATGATGGGGGGGGCGCGCAGCGGGATGGGAATTATCTAGCCTCGCGAAGAGGGTGAGGGTCCCTGCGAAAAAAAGGCGGCAGGGTGGCCCGCGGAAGCTCGGAGAGGTGCCGCCGGTAGAGGCCCGCATGGCTAATCACGTCATGTATTATCAAATACTTGAGAACTTCCACGGAGAAACGGGCGAGAGGATCTAGATGCGTTGATTCGGGGTTGGCGAAGATGGCGTCAATTCAGGGGAGTTTGCGGGAAGGACGCGAAAGTTTGTTTGCTCTCTGCTCTGAGGCGGCCGCGCGGGTACGGCGTCGCGTCCCATAATGGGAGGACGCAGATCTGCTTACCCCGCAGCGCAACGTGATATGAATTCGTTATTGCTGTCCACTTCCTCAAGCATAGAACCAAAACCGCCGATAAATGAAGGTGAGGGAAGCAGACCGAGTTGCGAGAAACGAGTGAGCACCGTACGCTCATGTGACTCCAGGCTCGATTCTTCCAAGCGTCTATGGCAGGGTGCGGTGGGTGAACCGAAGGTCCGGAGCGGAATCTGATGCTGTTCCGGACCGGTTCAACGCCTCGGTCAGAGAGGGGATTGCGACGACGGTCGGAAGAATGCAGCTTTTGCGTCTGAAGAATTTGGACTTCCGTGCCCTTTCCCGAATTGGCACGAAAGTTCCGGTTTGAGACTCTCCCGCTCCTTTCGTAGCTCAGTCCGTCGGCGGACCAAGCGAGATCGCGTCAATATCGCCGAAGAGCGGGAATGAACGGGATGGGAAGGGAAATCACCAGACTGATAAACGTTGAAAACCGGACCGCATGCCAGGTATTGCCAGGAAGCTGAATTCGCTCCTTTGCGTCAAGGCGGTAAGGAGGGTAACTCAAGTTAGTGACGAAGCAAAGCAACAAGACCCAGAAACTGGCGGTGGGATCGGGTCGCGAGGTTGTGCGACGAGTTCCCAGTGCCGCTCGCTCCGAGCGACTTCCCACAGGACTGCATTTGTCAAAGCGATCGTCACTTGCCGACCTAGCTCCCGCCGACATCCTATTTCTTGACGACTTCGCCAACCTGCGGGAGTTTCTTGCTCCCAATTTTATCGCGGTTCTGGCCCGTCCCTTGTGCGGGTCACCGGGCCTGATCACTTCCGCCCAATATTCCGGAGGTGTGCCAATTGTCTGCGCTTCAGAGGTTTGCTCGGGCCTGTTCCGGATCGTGGACGAATGCCAGATCGTCTCGTTGCTCCTCAGTTAATCCACCGTCCCGTCGAGCCGTGACGCTCCTTCGCAAAGCGGATTTGCGGTTCTCAATGGTTCTTGGGACCCTTCACCCCGACGCTTGCTCCACCCCGCATCGTCCAGCATTCGGCTCGTTCTTCACGCCACCGGCTCGTAGCACAGAAAGACGCTCCCATTGCCGAAGGTCCGCGACTTTATCAGCTTTAGGGCCAGCTTGTCTTTAATGCCGTCAAACATCGGCTTGCCTTTGCCAAGAACGACGGGATTCACCACGAACTGGTATTCATCGATCAAGCCCTCTTGGGCCAACTGGGAAATAATGGTGCCACTCCCGAAGATCACCATGGGCTGTCCGGGCTCACCCTTCATTCTTCTTACTTCAGCCGCCAAGTCACCCTTCACCAGCTTCGTGTTGTTCCACGTAGCCTTCTCCATGGTTCTCGAGAACACGACCTTCGGCGCGTTATTCATACTTTCGGCCACAAGCGGGTCATTTTTGAGCGCCAAGGGCGTCGGCCAGTAACTTACCATGAGCTCATAAGTAATCCTGCCGAACAACATCTCGCCTCCGCCGCTTGCATTCTCCTTGACGAATGCGAGCCACTCCGGATCCTGCTGACGGGCCCAACTCATGTCGCCTTTCATGTCGGCAATGTATCCGTCCACCGTCACCTGATTGAAAACGGCTAGTTTCCGCATGCGTCTTCTCCTTCTCTCTTTCGGGTTCCGAGCAGCTCTCAAATTCGAATGAGGGGCAGTTCGCCGACGTGAAGACAGCCGCCTTCGCGCCGTGGCGTACGAGTTCTCAGTTTTCAGTAATCTGGAATAATCGACGGCAAGGGGAACGCCGCCAGCCGATAACCTGAGGTACAGCCTCACCCTGATTCGTGGGAAAGTAGTTTGGTTTCTATCTTCCAGCGGCAGGTATCACCAAAGTGACGTCGCGATCCAGGCGCATACCCACTAGCGAACCGGCGCCGAGAGAAGCCTGTTTGCCTTTGGGGAGAAAGAGGGCCGTCATGATGCCTGCGGCTCCGAGAGTGATCGCGGTGCCGATGCCACCCGCCGCTCCCACCAGTGCCGGCGCCACGATAAGCAGAGCCTGCTCTTTGCGATTGGCCCCTTTGCCCTTCAATTCGCCTTCGGGCCCCACGTTAGGGTCGCTGCCGCTTTCACTGGAGAACACTTCCGTCAACGATCCCAAGATGGCCACCTTCTGGCCGTTAGGAAGTTCCACAGTGTCGAAAACGATGGTGAGATAACCGCCCTTGCCTTTGCGTCCTGCCGGCCGGGACTCGCCCACGTGGCCATCAATGCGTACTCCTTTGGAGAGCACGTCGCGGTCCTCCACGGCTACTGGGTCGATTAGCGTACACATGATGCGGTCGCCCGCCTTCGACGAATTGGAATTGATGGTACTATGCAACTGGAGCTTGAATTCCGTACCTTCCGGTACCGTGATCTCGTCGACGTTGGGATTATCCTCCTGCGCAAAGAGGGGCGCCATCATGCTGCCCACGAGCGAGCAGGCGATCAGTGTTACAAGAAACTTTACCTTCATTCCGTTTCCCCCAGCGTTGACCGTGTCGCCCACTGGAAGATGGGCCGACACCGGGATTTCCCATTTCATCATCAAAGGGCCGACGCAGTCAAAGACAAAATCAGTTCTGGGTCCATGGTGCCTTCTCCATTCGATGCTGATTCCGCGTCAGAGTTTGGATGGCCTGAATCCTGCGAATTTTGTGCCGGTTGCAGATTCTAGCGATGAAGCGTTGGGATGCGGCGAAAAGTGGGACGCCGTCCGCTACGTTGCGATTACGCGCGCCACATCAGACAAAGTGTCTGCGCCCGTACATCTCTCGTTGCTGCCCTTAGCCGACTCTCTGCCGATATTCACCTGTAGCCGATCAGTCCCGGGCTTCAGCGTGGTGGCGGACGTCGACGCCTTCGACCAGGAAGAGAACATCCTCGGCGATATTGGTGGCGTGGTCGGCCAGCCGTTCCAGGTTGCGCGCGATAAACATCAGGTTGATTGCTTGGCGAACCGTCCTGGAGTCGCGTTCCATGTAGGTGATCAGTTCCTCATAAATCGCGTCGCGCAGCTCATCGACGGCATCGTCAGAAACCAGCACGGTGCGCGCAAGCTCCCCGTCGCGCTTCACAAATGCGTCCAAGCTCTTGCGAATCATCGTCTGAACGCGGGTGGCCATGGCAGGGATGTCGATGAGCGGCTTGATCAGGGGCTCGTTAATCAAGGAAAGCGCCCGCTCGACGATGTTGACTGCCAAGTCGCCCATGCGTTCCAAGTCGTTATTTATCTTAATGGCGGAGGTCAAAAGGCGTAGGTCGGTAGCCATGGGTTGCTGGAGGGCCAGCAGGCGGGTGGCGAGATCGTCGATTTCGATCTCCATGCGGTTGATCTCCGCCTCGTTTTGGATGACTCTTTGTGCCTGTTGGGGATCCTTTTCCGAAAGGGAGAGAACGCTGCGGTAGACGGAGTCCTCCACCAACGCGCTCATCTCGAGCAGGCGGCTTCGCAAATAGTCAAGCTCTTCAACAAAGTGGCGCAAGGCAATTCCCCCAGAATTCAGGAGTCAGAAGCCAGAAGTCAGAATGAGAACACTACCTCCTGACTCCTGACTCCCGGCCCCTGACTCCTAATTTTGCAATCCCCCCAGAACCCAGGAGTCAGAATGGCGCAGACTACCTTCTGACTCCTGGCTCCTGACTCCTACATTATTACCCAAATCTGCCGGTAATGTAATCTTCGGTCTCTTTGCGCGCGGGGGTCTTGAAGATGATCGCCGTCTTATTAAACTCAATCAAGCGGCCCATCAGGAAGAAGCCCGTGAAATCGGCCACGCGCGCCGCCTGCTGCATATTATGCGTCACAATGACCATGGTGCAGATTTCTTTCAGGTTGAAGAGCAACTCTTCGATTTTCGCCGTGGCGATCGGGTCCAGGGCCGAGCACGGCTCATCCAGCAGCAGGACTTCCGGCTCCACCGCCAAGGCGCGCGCGATGCACAGCCGCTGCTGCTGGCCTCCCGAAAGCGCATAGGCGGACTTATGGAGTTGGTCTTTGACCTCCTCCCAAAGCGCGGCCCGCCTTAGGCTTTTCTCCACGGCTTCGGCCAGAGTGCCTTGCCCCCCCATCCCATTGATGTGCAGGCCGTAGGCGATATTCTCGAAAATGGACTTGGGGAACGGGTTGGGCTTTTGGAACACCATCCCCACTCTTCGCCGCAAATTCACCACGTCCTGCGAAAAAATGTCTTCGCCATCCAGCAGCACTTCGCCTTCGGGGCGCGCCCGCGGAACCGTTTCGTACATCCGGTTGAGGATCCGCAGGAATGTTGTCTTGCCACAGCCGGAAGGGCCAATGAGCGCGGTGATCCGGCCACGGGGAACCTGCAAGCCAATGGAGTACAGCGCCTGCTTTCCCCCATAATAGAAATCCAAGCCGGCCGCACGCATCTTGATGTCGGCGGGCCAAGGAGTTACAGCCCCTGCCGCACGCTCAGTGGGGCGGGATTCATCAGACGTCTTCATGACCATAGTCGGAACACTCGATGCGGAAGTCACGGCTCACACCTGGCGAAAAGAAATTCCCCGGGATACGACGAAGCGTGCGCCAATATTAGCAACCAAGACCAACCCTAAGAGAACCAGTCCCGCCGCCCAGGCTTGCCGATGCCAATCGTCGTAAGGAGCAATCGCGTAGGTATAGATCATCACCGGCAATGAGGCGATGGGTTGATTCCAGCCCGAACTCCAGAAGCGATTGCCGAACGCGGTGAAAAGCAGGGGGGCGGTTTCGCCGGCCACGCGCGCCAGCGTCAGCATGATGCCGGTCACGATTCCGCGCATGGCCGCCGGCACCACCACCGTCGCCACGGTCTTCCACTTGCTCGCCCCCAAGGCCAAAGCGCCTTCCCGCAGGATGAGCGGAACCGCACGCAGAGACTCTTCCGTGGTGCGCACGGCGATGGGAATCATCATCACCCCCAGTGCCATGCCGCCCGCGAAGGCCGAGAAGTGCTTCATGGGAAGAACGATGATCGTGTAGGCGAAGATTCCCATCACAATCGACGGCACACCGTTCAGTAAGTCCGTTACGTAGCGCACAAAGAAGGAAAAGGTCCTGCCGCCGAATTCCGCCAAGTACACCCCTCCCAGAAAGCCGATGGGGACGCCCAGCAGGGAAGCCAGCAGCAGGAGCTTGCCGCTGCCCACGATGGCATTGGCCATTCCGCCGCCCGATTCGCCCACCGGCGCTGGCAGGTTGACAAAGAATGCCCAGTTCAACGACTTGCCGCCGTAATACACCAGATAGCCCAGGATGAAAAAGAGGGCGGAAACCGTGAACAGCGCGCAGAGGCCGGTGAGACTGAGCATGACCACGTTCACGAATTTGCGCCAGCGGGTGCGAAGACTCATAAGTACAGTGGATAGTGGCTAGTGGCTAGTGCAGTGGACTGTTCACTGTCTATCCACTGTCCACTAGCCACGAACCCCTGTCCTTATCCCTCTGCCGCCCCCCCTTTGCGCGGTGGAATGAATCACCAGCCGCACCAGCCCGTTGACAACGAGTCAACCTTTTCACTACTCACTAGCCACTAGTACTACTACGTTAAGTTAGGGTGCTCGGTTTCTTGTGCGAATTATGCTGCCACAATATGCACACTCGCCGGTCCAGGTAAACAACAGGCGTTGGATCTCACGGC